>Ga0193963_1001199_pt1 | contig 13156 bp, 11 predicted proteins | sample FB_6_MG_FD_140359 | JGI IMG/M metagenome (GOLD analysis project Ga0193963, IMG submission 140359) | Microbial mat bacterial communities from the Broadkill River, Lewes, Delaware, United States - FB_6_MG | ecosystem: Environmental > Aquatic > Freshwater > River > Microbial mats | place: USA...
CACACTGTACATCACAAAAAGAACCCAGATTTTACAATCTGGGTTCTCTATATATTTATCTACAAATTATGTCCGTAATCAAGGCTCTTGCTTGGTTGCAGCGATAACAATCTCACGCACATTTACTCCTTGTGGTTGATTGTATGCATACCAAATTGCATTTGCTATATCTTCAGAGCGTAAAACTCCTCCAATCTCTTTCTTCCAATCTTCATAGTCTTTCACCATATCTTCATTTGTAGTATGACCAAGCAACTCTGTTTCAACTGCACCTGGAGCAATTGTCACCATACGTACACCTGCAAGAGCAGCCTCTTCTCTGGCTCTGTCCGTCAATGCATGAACTGCAAACTTAGTACCACAATATGCAGCATGATCGCCATATGTTTTTCTTCCTGCAACTGAACTAACATTAATGATTGTTCCTCTTCCTCTATCTTTCATGTCAGAAAGAACAACTTGCATTCCGTTAAGAACACCCAATACATTAACGTCAAGCATGTTTTTCCACTCCTTAGGATCTTGTACTGCAACATCTCCAAGAAGCATAACTCCTGCATTATTAATAATACAATCAGCAGGACCATATACTTTTTCTGCTTCTTTTACCGCAGAACGAATCTCTTCAATCTCCACAACATCTACTTTTTTACAAATTGTATTAGGTAGATTTAAAGCTTCAAGCTTCTCTAGTCTTCTAGCTATTAACAACAAAGGAAACCCCTGCTCACTAAATACTCTGGCAGTAGCCTCTCCAATACCAGAACTTGCTCCGGTAATGACTACTAATGGTTTATTTATATTTTCCATGATATTCAAATTTATTTAACTGTAACACTTTTTACAGCATCATCAAAGTTAGAAAAAATATTTCCCTCACCAATAAGTTCAATAAGTCCTACTTTCTTTAAATCCTTTCTCACATCATCTCTCACTCCTGATAGAATAACATTAACCCCTCTTTTCTTCATCAATGAAATAACATCTGTAAAGTTCTTAACACCTGTTGAATCGATAAATGGAACGTGTCTCATTCTTATTATTATTCCCTTAGATGAAGCATGAATATCTTTCAATATCTCATTATATTGCTTAGCAGCTGCGAAGAAGAAAGGACCAGAAATCTCAAAAACATCTACACCTTCTGGTAAAATACTGTAATCCTCAAGCATATCAGTGTCTTTCTTAGCAGAATACACCTGACTTGTTTTTGACATTCTTTGCATAAATAATAATGCTGCCAATACAATACCAACCTCAATCGCAATAGTCAAATCTACTAACACTGTTAATAAGAATGTTGTAAGAAGTACTACAATATCATATTTAGAACCCTTTAATATTGAACGGAAAGAACGCCATTCACTCATATTATATGAAACTACAATAAGGATACCTGCTAAGCATGACATTGGTATTAATTTTGCCCACTTACCAAAGAATAACATTATCAATAATAAAGTTATTGCATGGATTATACCAGCTACTGGAGTACGTCCTCCATTTTTAACATTAGTTGCTGTACGCGCAATTGCACCCGTTGCAGGAATTCCTCCAAAAATTGGAGAGAATATATTTGCAATACCTTGTGCTATTAATTCTGTATTCGATCTATGATTTCCTGATATCATACCATCAGATACTACAGCTGATAATAATGATTCTATTGCTCCAAGCATTGCAATTGTGATTGCAGGCTGTATATAATGACCTAAATTACCTAAATCAACATCTGGCATTGAAAAACTAAATGTTGTTGGGATTCCACCATACACTGTCTCGATAGTATCAACTGGAATATTACACAATGTAACAACTAGACTAACTAATATAATGGCAATAAATGAACCAGGTACTTTTTTGATTATCTTACCTGCATATATAGAAATAAGTACCGTAGCAATTGTTATTCCAAGAGCATATAAGTTCGTACTATCTAAATTTGAAAAATATACTCCCCACTTTGCAAGGAACTCAGAAGGTAAATTTTCTATCTCTAAACCAAGTGCTTGCTTTATCTGTGTAGAAAAAATCACCAAAGCAATACCAGATGTAAATCCTACTATCAGTGGATGTGGAATAAATTTAAGTACAGAACCCAATCTTAATACACCAAAAAGAATCAGAAAGATACCAGCCATCATTGTTGATATCATCAATCCCTCTAAGCCATATTGTTGAATTATTCCATAAACAATAACGATAAACGCGCCAGTCGGACCACCAATCTGAACCCTACTACCTCCTAATACAGAGATAATAAAACCAGCAATAATTGCCGTCACCAGTCCTTTATCCGGCGTGACTCCCGACGCGACAGCAAAAGCAATCGCCAATGGCAACGCTACTATTCCAACTATAATACCTGCAAAAAAATCTTTTTGAAACTGCTCTTTAGAGTACCCACCCTTCAAAATACTGAAGAACTTAGGTTTAAATACATTATTCATTTTGTTTATATCTAATATTTTGCCGCGAATGTAGCAATAAATTAAACATTTGTTCACTAAAATGATATGTTATTCAAATAGTTTTAAGAAACTACAATTTCAAAGCAATACTATCAGAGAATTTATCCCTTTTTCTACTCCCAAAAAACACATACATATAATCGTTCCTAGAGAAGCCCTCTGGGTAAACCACACTTGCAGAATCATTACTCCTGACAGAGTCTAATTCCGTGACTCCCGAAAAATTCTTTCCATTAAAAAACACAGCTAGTAATTCATCATTTTCTCTCTCTTGAGAATCAAGAGAATCACTTTGCCATTTAAGTGCTATACCTTTTTCACCCTTAGTCACTACACTTATTTCAAATGGGTTCTCAAGAACTCCTCTTGACAAACACAATTTACCCGGATCGGCTAGTTCTCCACGTTTATTAAAGGCTTTTATATTAGATTGAACAAACTGATTATATGCTGTCAATCCTTCTATCTTATTCTTTTTCCAAATTGGTGCTACTACTCTTGTCCTTAACGACCTATACAATTTAGCCACTGCCGTTACCCTACCTCTTTGTGACTTTTGATCTTCTGACCATGAGCTTGCTGTTCTTTCTTTTTGTAAACCTCTTACGGTATTTCCGGCAAAAACCAAATTGCCTATCTTACCAGATAACAATCCATTCTTAATCTTTCCCATTATTAATAAACATTTAAAATTCACTATAATAAAGATACAACAAGTACTACATTTACCAATGGATTGGGGGTCACATTTCTATACTTACTGTAAATTATGATACAAAAAGGATACAGAAACCATACAGAAACCATACAGAAAGGATATAGGAATTTAGTCGCTGATATATGGCTAAGTACAAGACATTATTAACCTTTATAAAGAGTTTATGAAATATTAACTAATCTTGTTGATAATAGAATTGCATAAAATGGCATCTTTTCTAGATTTTTTATAAATTTGAGGCTATCAAGAAGTTATTTAAAATTTGTTTTTAAGATGTTTACATTTTATATCGAGATGAAACCAGAGAGCAAAAAGTTATTCCTAAATATAAAGCAGAGAGACGAGTACTTATAGTCTTTCACTATCCACGTAGTGCGTAGTGCACAATTTTTCAATATTACTTTAATTGTTGATTGATAACAATCGACCTATACATTAACAGACTGAGAGCACATACCTACAATATTCGTATACGCAATCGTTTGTAATTCAAAACAAGAAATATGGCTAATTTTAAAGAAATGGTAGACGCTCCTGTGGGGAGTAAATATATATTACAAGGAAATCAGGCTTTTGCCCTAGGAGTTATGCATGCAGGATACCACTGCGTAGAAGGATATCCTGGTACTCCAAGTACAGAAGTTATAGATAAATCACTTGCAAAAGTGCAAGACAAAATACAGGTTGGATGGGACGTTAATGAGGCTGTTGCAGTAGCTGTAGGCGTTGGTCATGCAGTGGCTGGACACGACACTTTGGTGACAATGAAAACTCCAGGTGCTTTTCAGGCTGGTGACACAATTACAACATCTGCTTTTTATAATGCACCTGCTGGAGCTCTTGTTCTATTCGTTGCAACAGACTACGTACCATCGAGTACACAACACGTGATAGATTTACGTCACTTCTTTGCCTCATCAAGGATTCCAGTATTAGAACCAAAGAATCATCAGGACATGTACGAGATATCTAAGCACGCTGCTGATATCTCTCGTGAATTCAATACTCCTGTTGTTATTTTAGCAAACGGTATTCTTTGTCATTCTGACGGACTAATTACTACTGGCGATTCAAGAACGATAGCACCTCGTGAGCTGCCTGAAAACCTTAAGGGTTGGATGAGTATGCCTAATATTGCAAGAGCAAGATACAATGATGCGACTCAGGTAAGAATTCCAAATGTTCAGGAATGGGCAGAGAAATCAACTCTGAATTATATTACTGAAGGAAAAGATGACTGGGGAGTAATTGTTGCTGGTGAAAGTGAAATCATGCTTAAAGAGGCTTTAAATATTGCAGGACTAAATCCTAGTATTCTAGCACTAGGTACTGTTTATCCTCTTCCTGAAAAATTGATTAAAGACTTTGCCCAAACAGTAAAAGGTAAGCTATTTGTAATTGAAGATGGCGATAAATTCATTCAGGATAAAATCACTCTTATGGGTGTAAACGCAATTGGTAAAGAACAGTATTCTGTTATTACTGACTACACACCAGAGATGATTCTTGAATTTTTATCAAAACACATAAATATTAAACTAGCTTCTAAGTCAGAACCTAGTGGAATCGCACCAGTTATGCGTCCGCCAGCTATCTGTCCTGGTTGCCCTTATAGAGCATTCGGACTATCAGTTGACAAACTTAGAAAACAGAAGAAGATATACTCAAGTTTTGGAGACATAGGATGTTCAACACTTGTCTTCTTTGAAAACGCTATCGACACTTGTCTTTGTATGGGAGGTTCTGATGCCATGAGACAAGGTTTTGTTTTATCACGACCAGAATATGCATCAAAAACTATTTCTGTTCTAGGTGACTCATGCGAATGTCACTCAGGACTAGATGCTACACGTAATGCTGTATTCAGAAACACACCTGGTGTTAAGATTGTTTTAGATAATAGAATAACAGCCATGACAGGTGGACAACCAGCACCTTCATCGCCTTGCAACTTAGCAGGAATGCCAAATAAGTTTAATCTTAAGAAAGCACTGGAAGCTGAAGAAGCAAGAGTTGTTGCTGTTAACTCTTACGACCTTAAAGGAGTTGAAACAGAACTTAAGAAATCGCTTGAATTAGCTGAACAAGGAGAATTTACAACAATGGTACTAGAAGGACCATGTATGAATATGACTCCATCAAAAGAAAAACAAAGAACACTTACAATAGATACAGATAAATGTATCAAATGCGGTAAATGTAATATCTGTCCGGGTATAGAATACGATAAAGAAAACGGACCAGTGTTTACAAGCATGTGTACAAACTGTGGTGGAAATACTCAGGTATGTATGCAAAGATGCCCTGTTGATGCAATTATACCAATGGAGAAAACAGAAAAAACAACTTCTGAAAAACCAGTAGCACCAAAGGCTACAGAAGTTATTAACAATGTTAGTAACAATATGGAATTACCAGAATCATTAAGATTGGCGATCAGAGGAATCGGTGGACAAGGTAACTTATTCTTTGGTAAGGTTTTATCTTCTATGATGATGAATACTCCTTATGCGGATAAGCACATTGTAAAAGGTGATACTCACGGAATGGCACAACTTGGAGGTCCTGTTATCTCAACATTTGCCTGTGGAGACGTTCACTCTCCAAACTTAGCCCCTGGTTCGGCTGACGTATTGGTTGTTATGGAAATGAGTGAAGTATTACGTCCAGGATTCCTAGACTTACTTAAACCAAACGGAACAATATTATTCAATAAATACAGGGCACTTCCTCCTAATACAAAAATGGAAGACTATCCAAAACTAGAGGACATCATGAAAACTCTTAAAGGATATAATATAATAGAAATCGATGCAATTAAGATAGCTCAATCTTTCGGAGATAAATCAGGAAGAACAGCTAACGTTGTGGTACTTGGAGCTCTTTCAACAATGGAACCTTTCAACAAGATACCATCTGAAATATGGCTGAATGCACTTATGGGATTATCACCAAACGAAGGCATAAAAGCGGCTAATCAAGTTGCATTTAAAGGAGGACGCAAGTATGATAAATAATGAATTAACAAACCCAGGATCCATCGTAATTGTCGGTGGATCTAACTCTATATTTAAGCCTGGAGGAAAGGCTTTAAAGAATATTATCGACAAAGGATACAAAGGCGAGTTATTCGTAATAAATCCTAAAGAAGACGAAGTACAGGGAATCAAGTCGTATAAAACGGCTGAAGAACTAGAACATGCCGACATGGCAATTGTTGGAGTTCCAGCTCCATTCGTTGTTGATAGTGTAAGAACTCTTGCAGAAAAGTGCGGAGTAAAAGCATTTATTATCCTATCAGCAGGATTCAGCGAAGTTGGCGGTGAAGGACTAAAAGCAGAACAGGAAATTGTAAAGATTTGCAACGAAAACGGAGCAAGCCTTATTGGACCAAACTGTACTGGTGTAATAACACCAACATATTCTGGTGTATTCGCAGGACCACTTCCTCAATTAGATTCAAAAGGATGTGACTTTGTAAGTGGATCAGGTGCAACAGCTGCATTCATCATTGAAGAAGGCATGGCAATAGGACTAAGATTTGCCAGTATGTTCGCTGTTGGTAATTCAGCTCAGAACGGAGTTGAAGAAGTCCTTGAATACTGGGACAATAACTTCGATGCAGAAACAAGCTCCCGAGTTAAATTGATGTATATGGAAAACATCAAAAAACCAGAGAAATTCTTAAAACATGCATCATCATTAATAAACAAAGGTTGTAAGATTGCTGCAATCAAATCAGGTAGTTCTGATGCAGGTAGTCGTGCAGCTTCATCGCACACAGGTGCTCTAGCAAGTGCCGACGTAGTTGTTCAGGCTCTTTTCGACAAAGCAGGAATCATCCGTTGTCAGGGACGAGAAGAACTTGTGATGGTGGCAGCTGTATTAATGCAAAAAGAATTAAAAGGTAAAAATATTGCCATCATTACTCAGGCGGGCGGACCAGGAGTTATGCTTACTGACGTACTTTCGAATGGCGGATTAGACATACCTCATCTAGAAGGCAAAGATGCTGATGAATTGCTTTCTCAATTATATGCAGGTTCATCAGTTGGTAACCCTATCGATTTTCTAGCAACAGGATCAGCTGAGCAGTTAGCTACTACCATTGATTATTGCGAGAACAAATTCGATAATATTGACGGTATGGCAGTCATCTTCGGTGACCCAGAGCTAGTGGATGTCAGACCAGCATATAAGGTTATCTCTGAAAAAATTAAAGAATGTAAAAAACCTATCTACGCCATATTGCCATCAATGACAACTGGTGCAGAAAGGATTAAATACTATACTGAGGAATTAAAAGAGGTATATTTCCCAGATGAACTAGGAGTTGGAAAAGCTATTGTTAATATATTCAATACTACTGAACCAAAATCATCTGAAAACAACATTACTGTAAATACTGAAGAAATTAGAAATATTATAGCTTCATGTACTGACGGATATATTAGTCCAGAAGCTATACAAGGATTATTAGATGCAGCAGGAATTTCAAGAGCCGGAGAAGCTGTTGTAACTACCAAACAAGACGCAGTGACTAAATCTAAAGAATTAGGTTACCCTGTTGTAATGAAAGTTGTTGGTCCTGTTCACAAATCAGATGTAGGAGGAGTTGTGCTGAACGTTGATACTGACGAACAAGTTGAAGGAGAATTCAATCGCATGATGCAAATAAAAGATACAACTGCCATACTAATTCAACCAATGCTTTCAGGAACAGAGCTATTTGTAGGGGCAAAAGCCGAGGACAATTTCGGTCATTTGGTACTTTGCGGATTAGGAGGTATCTTCATAGAAGTTCTTAAAGATGTATCATCTGCACTAATTCCTGTAGGAAAAACAGAGGCAGAAAACATGATTAAATCTTTAAAATCATACAAGATAATCGAAGGAGTCAGAGGTCAGGAAGGCGTTAACATAGATAAATTCACCGAAATAATTGTGAGATTATCAGCCTTACTACAGGCCGCTCCAGAGATACAGGAACTAGACTTAAATCCTCTTCTTGGTACAGCCGAGAAAGTAGTTGCAGTTGATGCAAGAATCAGAATTGAAAAGAAATAAGACAAAACCAAATATGATGGAAACAATGGTAAAAACACCTATCGACCAGGAAGTGGTAAAAAACGTAATCGACAATAGTGGATTCGAAAAGGTAGGAAAAGCATCTATTCGTGAAATTAAATTCATGATAGATTCAATAGAAAGAAAAACAGGCGATAAATTTATACGTATGGAAATGGGTATCCCAGGATTCCCAGCTCCACAGGTAGCAATTGATGCAGAGAAAAAAGCTCTTGACGAAGGATGTGCAAGCATGTACCCTGACATCGATGGTATCCCTGAATTAAAATTCGAGATTTCTCGCTTTGTTAAGAATTTTATCGATGTTGATATTGATCCTAAATATTGTATTCCAACAGTAGGATCTATTCACGGTAATTTTGCTACATTTATGGTAGCAGGTAGAATGGACGAGAAAAAAGATACTATTCTATTTATGGACCCAGGTTTCCCTGTACATAAAGCACTTGTTCAGATGCTTGGACTAAAGATGGATAGTTTTGATGTTTATAATTACAGAGGTGAAAAACTTCGCGAAGCTCTTGAAGCAAAACTATCAAAAGGCAATGTTTCTACTATTCTTTATTCTAACCCAAACAATCCAACATGGATTTGTTTCACAGAACAAGAATTACAGATTATAGGTGAACTTTCTAATAAATATGATGTTGTAATCGAGGAAGATTTAGCATATTTCGCAATGGATTTCCGTAGTGACTTATCTGTACCAGGACAAGCACCATTCCAACCAACTGTTGCTAAATATACTGACAACTATATAATGATGATCTCTTCATCTAAGGCATTCTCTTATGCAGGACAGAGAGTTGGTATGATGGTTATGTCAGAGAAACTGTTTAACTCTAACCATAAAGACTTACTTAAATATTATTCATCACCAAACTTCGGACATTCTGTAGCATACGGAACTGTTTACGCTTCTACTGCAGGAGTTACGCATTCTGCACAAAAAGGACTTGCTGCATTATTGAAAGCAACTAACGAGGGTGATTATAAGCCTTGGGAAGTTGTTAGAAAATACGGAGAAAGAGCATCTAAGGCTAAGAAACTATTTGTAGACAATGGTTTTAAAATTGTTTATGACAAGGATATGGACCAAGATATTGCTGATGGATTCTATTTCACTATTTCTTATCCTGGATATGAAGGGTTCGAACTAGTTGAAGAATTCATGTACTATGGAATATCTGCTATTTCTTTAGCTGGAACTGGTAGTGAAAGAACTGAAGGTTTAAGAGCTTGTGTCTCTTTTATTGCTGATGATCAATTCCCATTATTGGAAGAAAGATTGAAAGCTTTTAAAGCAAATCATTAAAATATTGAGAGGTTGTCTATAAGGCAACCTCTTTTACTATCTTAGTATTAAGAAAACAAAACACAGAAATAATATTATATACGATGCCAATCTTTGCTGGATAATATTCCTTATTGTAATGCCAGAAAGAACCAACAAATCATCATAACCATTAAAGGAATAGATTGAACCATTTGTATAACTTCCCTTATTCTCAACTAAAAGTCCATCATCACTATAAATTTGCCAATTAGAAATACTTAACCCACTTGACTTCCAAAACAGGGGATCCTTGTTATCAACCATAAGTGTAGCCTTCGAGCTAAATGTATCTATTCTGATTTGACCAACGCATTCTCCTTTTGTCAGGTCAATAATCAATATTGAGTTATTTAAAACATTTGATTTAAAAGTATACTTCTTACCATTTATCTCACCAAAGGACTGCGTAGAAATAATATTGTCCTTTAACTCACCAATAAGTCTTTCTTTTGAGTAGACAATAGTCTTCGTGCTAAAGAGATCCTTCTTCCAAAACAGAATATTTTCCATAACAGATGCTATTATAATTTATTTAAAGCTACGAAAAATATATTACATTTGTGACTGACAAAACAAATACAATATGGACTTCTTAACAATCTTATTAATAGCTATTGGATTATCTATGGACTCATTTGCAGTTTCCATAGCAAACGGCTTATCGCTTAATAATTTAGATACAAAAAAATCTATCTTAATTGCGTCTTCCCTAGCCGTTTTTCAGGCAGGTATGCCCTTATTAGGATGGCTAGCAGGTATTGGTGTTGAGAAATATATTAGAGAAATCGATCACTGGACTGCATTCCTTTTACTATCTATTATTGGTACAAAAATGCTTTATGAAGCCATTACAGACAATAATGAAGAGAAAATAAAAGAACTTAAATTATCCAGCCTTATAGCTCAGTCTATTGCAACGAGTATAGACGCATTTGCCGTTGGAATTAGCTTTGCATTTCTGAACACATCAATTGTATTCCCTATATTTATGATTGGAGTTGTAACCTTTGGATTTTCGTTACTAGGACTAAAAATTGGAAAATTATTTGGAAATAAACTTGGTAAGAGCGTTGAATTCTTTGGTGGAATTGTACTCATAGGCATAGGAGTAAAGATCCTTATTGAGCATCTTTACTTTCAATAAACAAAAATAAATAGATATCTACTTCTTAAAGAAAGGCAAACCTGTTTTAGGACCTGTCAATAAAAGAAAATTTCTTATAATCATTTCATTTACCACTCCCCTTGAGCATAAATGTCTGTAATGTTGAAACAACTCTTTCCTTTCTTCCTGGGTTATTGTTCCATTATAGAATTTGCAACGCAATTGCCTCATTCTTTCTTTAGTCTCATTGCTCATAATTAATCTCTATTTAATAATAAAACTCATGTTACTTATACAAGTATACAAACTAAATGTTACATAAAAGATACGTAATGATTACTATTATAACAAATATTTACATAAGGTTTTAAAATTTATTAGGACGACTTCCTTCATGCTTTAACAAAAACACCTTATTTTCTAATCCACCAGCATAACCACCTATGCCACCATTCTTATTAATTACTCTATGACAAGGAATAGTTATTGCACAAGGATTTTTACCTATAGCTGTGCCCACTGCTTGCTGTGCCTTTGGATTTCCAATAGCTATTGCAATATCTTGATATGAAACAGTCTCACCAAAAGGGATTACTTGCAATGCATCCCAGACTCTCCTTTGAAAAGAAGTACCTTCAATATTATACTTCAAATTAAACATCTTAAGGTCATGACTAAAATACAATTGTAATTGCTTCACACAGTCTTGTAAACAAACAGGAATATTTTCAGAAATATCATGTTCACTATTTAAAGAAATAGAGATAATCCCACTATCTGCTCCAACTATCTCTATTACTCCTATTGGACTGTTAATATATGCAACTTCCATAATGATCTATTTACATAGAAATATCAATCTTAAGCTTCTTATTTTTAATCTTTTGATTACGAACCAGTTTCAATACCTCTTTAGCTTTCTCTCGCTTAACTGCCACATAGGAAGAATGATCTTTAACCTCAATAATTCCTACTTCATCTTTACTTAATTTTCCAACTTTACACAAAAGACCAACGATATCAATCTTGTTAATCTTCTCCTTCTTACCAAAACCTATATATAAAGTCTGCCAATCAGGAGCCTCTGGTCTCTCTACATCTAGAGGTATAAATTCTTCCTGAGGTATCTCCTTTATATATTTAGGAATATCCTCATTCTCTCCCAACACTATGTATGAAGTACCTTCTGCATTCATTCTGGCCGTACGACCAGTTCTGTGAATATATGCATCTTCCTGATAACTTAATTGATAATGAATCACATTCTGAATCTCTGGTATATCAATTCCTCGAGCAGCCAAATCAGTTGTTATTAATGTACGTATACTACCATTTCTGAATTTAAGAACGGCACGTTCGCGTTCGTCCTGCTCTAGTCCTCCATGAAAAGTATCGTGGGCAATTCCAAGATGCATCAGATGTTCACTGATTCTCTCAACAGCAGCTCTATGATTACAAAAAACTAATGAAGACTGATTACCTAGAGTACATAATAGACGATAAAGTATATCTAATTTATCATTCTCCTCAGATCGAACTAGCCTTCTTTGCAGATTGGTTGGGGCATTTATTTCAAGATAATTAATAGTTACTGGATTTATAACGCCTGTAAATTCTGGTATTTCTGCTATATTAGTTGCTGATGTCAACACTCTTTGCTTTAAACCTTTAATGCTTTCTATTATAAATGACATCTCCTCTTTAAAACCGAACTCCAGGGATTTATCGAATTCATCTAATATAAGGGTGTTTATATGATCTGTAATAAAATTTTCTCTTTTTATATGATCAGCAATTCTTCCTGGTGTTCCAACCAATACTGATGGAGCATGGCTGAAATTATTTCTTTCTATCCTCATTTCATGGCCACCATAACATGAATTCACCTTAATACCAGTTTGCATTGACTTAAATACTTGCTCTATCTGGAGTGCCAACTCCCTTGATGGTACAAGTATAAGGATTTGAACCGCCTGTATCTTAGAATTAATTCTATCAAGCATTGGCAATAAGAACCCCAGAGTCTTACCGGAACCAGTTGGAGATAAAAGTACCACATCATTTTTCTTACTAATTGTCTCAAACGCCTCTTTTTGCATCTCCTTAAGAGACTCAATCTTCATATTCTTTAGTATATCTTTTATCTTCATGTCTTTTAATTTTTTTGTAAAAGTAGGCATTATATTTTTAATCATACCTATGTCATAAAACTGACTGATTGCTGCCGATATGTCACTATTTTGTCATTATTCTACTAGAAATGCCATGAATTTTAGCCAATATTTCATATAAATGTAGCATTTATCTTGTGGCACACCATTTGTACTTATAGAAGCAAAACATCCAATAGAGATGTTATAAATTGAAATTAATAATATTAAAATAAGTATCAAAATGGGAAAAATTATTGGAATCGACTTAGGTACAACTAACTCATG
>Ga0193963_1001203_pt1 | contig 13119 bp, 13 predicted proteins | sample FB_6_MG_FD_140359 | JGI IMG/M metagenome (GOLD analysis project Ga0193963, IMG submission 140359) | Microbial mat bacterial communities from the Broadkill River, Lewes, Delaware, United States - FB_6_MG | ecosystem: Environmental > Aquatic > Freshwater > River > Microbial mats | place: USA...
ACTTAAAAACTCTTTTTCTAAAGATTCATCTATTATTAGAAGATTATCAATTCTAACCCAACCCAAAACATAATGAGACTCTACAAAAGCCCAAGCTTTGTCTTTAGAGTAATGAGATATTAGTACAGGCGTATTTATTTTAACTCTTGAGTTTTGGTTATAATCAAAAGGAAAACCTTCTCCTGCTTTCTTAGGATTATAAAACATTCTACTACTAGTTGGAAAGACTCTAAAATCACTATTTTTTGTCAATATTGCTTTTTCTAAAACTTGGTTGTATTTTTCAAAGTTTGAGTTTGATATTTGTTTTTCAAACCAATCTTTTGAAGCTAGTAGGTGATTCTCTAAATATATTTTTCTTTTAGCGTAGATGTTTCCCCATGTAGCTTCTTCTTTTTTGTATGAAAGTTTGTCTTTTTTCCAAACAGAAAAATAGTTTGATATGAATTCTTTTGTTAAATCTTCTTGATTAAGATTAGAGCTTTTAAGCTTTTTTGTATAAGAAGAAGGATTCTGAGAGTAGTTTCTTATGTCTAATACATCTTTGTTTTTGTATGAACAAGCAGTGAAAGAAAGTATGAAAAAATATAACAGTATATGCTTAATAGGAATATAAATATTTGACATGAAAATACAACCTCTAAATTTTATTAGAGATTGTATCATTTTAAAAAATAGTTATTTATTAAAAGTTGAATTTTCTTTTTAGTTTGAAAAAGTAAATTACAGTTTTATATTGTATAAAAATAAATGGAATCATAAGTATAAAATAAAAGATAGAGTATTTTGTTAGTACGTCATTATATGTTAATCCAAAATTAATAAAAAACATTCCAAATACCATAAATGCAACACCTGGGCAAATAAGTGCAAAAGATACAGATGATTTAGTATTTTCATCTTCTACGTATTTTTCAAAATATCCATTAGTTTTCATAACTTTATATCCTAATATTCCAAAAATGATTTGAATAGATAAAATTACAGATGTGAGTGTAAATAATGAAGATTTACTCATCACTGAATCAAAGTTATGATCAAGTCCAAATGATACTCTAACCATCATAATTCCAAGAAGTGTTAAAATAGGAATAATAATCCAAAGAGAAGGTGAAGCTTCTAATGCTATTCCTTGTTCAAACATATTTTTAAATCCCATAGTTATTTTGATTATTAATAAAAGTATTGCAAAAGAACTAAAGAATAGGGCTCCAAATATTCCAATTGCATTTATTGTTGTGTTGTGACTCATCGCACCTGGCGCTGCAAAACCTACTGCAACCATTGATAGTGCAAAGATAGAAATCATTTGTGAAAGGTTATTATTTTTTGTAAAATCAAAATCTCCAGTTGTTAATAGTCTTGAAAAGTATTCGAAGATGATTTTAAGTGCATAATATCCTGTAAGTAAAAAACCTAAAAGTGCAAATGGAAACATATATTCAACTATACTCCAAAGATTTGGAACAAATACTGCACCTAATACAAAACATACATTTATAGTCATTGCATATGTTAAAGGAATAGTCATTAGAGTTATCTCTGCATTTGAACCTTTTAGGGTTTTATATGCATCAGTTTTTTTATACATATTAAATTGTTTTGTATTCCAAATAAGTAGTTTAAAATGGAAAAATGCAAAAGTAATTATGAAAACTAATGAGAAAGCTATAACTAAAGAAAGCCAAGTGCCTTTCATAAGCTGAGGAAATATAAAATTAAATGTTGCCATAGGAGTACCTTTATGAGGAACTAGAAACATTAAATACATAAAAAATGAAACAGAAAGCCCACCAGCACCTAAAGAAGCAAGAAAACACATAGGGTTAAACTTTTCTCTTAATATCATGTTTGTCCTTAAAATAGTTTATTTTAGTTCGAAATGATACATAAGTTTTTATTAAAATAAAATTAGTAATAAAATAAGTATATCTTATAATTAAAGATAATAAAAAAATGTATTTAACTCCTTTATAGTTTTTTATTGATACTATTTCATATGTATAAAATTTCTGTAGATAAAGAACTCTTCAAAGACATACAGTTTAGAAAAACTCATATACTTGAAAAAGAGACTTCAAAGTACTGGCAAAAAGAGTTATTAGAGCCTAAAATAATCAATGATAAAATAAAATATAGTATTAAACAAGTTAATAAATTAATTATTACAAATGGTTTAGGAGAAGAGAAACCTCAATTAACAATTGAGTGTGATAAAGTTGATTATTCTGCAAAAAAAGATATTTTTGAATTTCACCTAGGGAAAATATTAGAACAACGAAATACAGATTTAGAAGATAATTATAAAGATACCTTAATAGAAGAGTTATTAAGAGAGAAAGCTCAATTAGAAGATACGATGAATAGAGATCATTTAACTGGTGTTTATAATAGAAGAAAGATGGAAAATGATTTAGATATGTTTATAAATCAAAATAATTCATCTATATTAAGTGCCATATTTGTCGATGCTGATAGGTTTAAAGGTATAAATGATAATTTTGGTCATGATGCAGGAGATAGGACACTTGTTTATTTAGGACAAAAGTTACAAAAACATGCAAAAATTTTAAATGGTGAAGTATATAGATATGGTGGAGAAGAATTTATTATTCTTTGTTTTATTTTAAAAGATGAAATTTTTAATAAGTTAGATGATTTAAGGAAAGATATTAAATCACAAAGAATATATCATAGTATAAAAGATATTTCAATTTCTGTAAGTATGGGAGTTGCTTTTTATAATGAATGTTCTTCAAAAGATGAAATGATAAAAAGAGCAGATGATGGAGTTTACAAAGCAAAAAATAATGGGCGAGATAGAATTGAGTTTGGTTAACTAGAAGTAATTTTTACTTCTAGTTAAATAAAACTATTTAGCAATTTTATTTGCCATAGCTTCAATATCAGCGTCACTTAAGCCTTTTACTTGAACTGTCATCAATCCTTTCATTGCTCCACCATAAGAGCCATCTTGATAACCTTTCATGGCAGCAATAAACTCAGCTTTAGTCATATCTTTTATAACTTTTGATTTACTCATTGCTTCTTTTTCACCATTAGCACCATGACAATTTACACACTTTGCATATGGATCTGCAAATAGAGTACATGCAAATATAGCAGTTAAACATAGAATTTTTTTCATACATTATCCTTTTTTGAAAAAATATTATTAGTATTATATATAAAGAATACTTTAAGAAAGATAACTGGATAGTTATTATGTATTATATTATTTTATCAAATATAAAAGGTATGTTGAGTTAGTTGAGTTTTAATTGTTAAAAAGAGTAAGACCAGAAGTGATAAACTCACTTCTGGTTAATATAATTATTTTGCAATTTGGTTAGCAATTGCTTCGATATCTGCATCAGATAATGAAGCAGCTTGACCTTTCATAAGACCTTTCATTGGACCACCATATGAACCATCTTTGTAACCTTTCATTGCAGCAATGAAATCAGCTTTAGTCATATCTTTAATAACTTTAGATTTACCTAAAGCAACTTTTTCACCATTTGCACCATGACAACCAACACATTTTTGGTAAGGGTTTGCGAATGCAACACATGCTAAGATTGACGTAAGAAGTAATACTTTTTTCATTAAGAATCCTTTAAATTTTTGTATTAAAAATATATCTTAATATATTTCATCTTTTAATAATATTATTGAATTGTATAAAAAAAGTGGAATGTTAAAAAGTGTAGCGTTTAGTAAAGGTTTTAAGGAAAAATAACTAGAAGTAGGGACTTCTAGTTATTAAAAATTATTTACCGATTTGGTTAGCAATTGCTTCGATATCTGCATCAGATAATGATACAGATTGACCTTTCATAAGACCTTTCATTGGACCACCATATGAACCATCTTTATAACCTTTCATTGCAGTAATGATTTCAGCCTTAGTCATATCTTTGATAACTTTAGATTTACCTAAAGCAACTTTTTCTCCATTTGCACCATGACAACCAACACATTTTTGATAAGGGTTTGCGAATGCAACACATGCTAAGATTGATGTAAGAAGTAATACTTTTTTCATTTTAATTTCCTTTTGTATTTTTATATTAGAAATTATAATTAAAAAAGATGCTAAAAAAATAGATTTAAGTCAAGAAATGAGTTTTTTTTTAATTTTTATACAGTACTTTTAAAGTACTGTATAAAATTAGTTTAAAGAATCTAATAATTCTTTTTTAAGTTCTTCTTTATTAATTTTGTTTTTATCTGTTGGTATTAAAGGTAATGATTTTTTAAAAATAATTTTGCTTGGGATCATATATGAAGCAAGATGTTTTTTAAGTTCAAAAGTAATCTCTTTAGGAGCAAGTTCACTTTTTGCAGAATAAACCATAACAATCTCTTCTTCTATTTCTTCATTATTTATAGAGAATATTGCACATTGATCAATTAATGGTAGATTTTTTGCAACAACTGATTCAATCTCATAAGGGCTTACTCTAAATCCTCTAGTTTTAATCATATTGTCATGTCTTGATACAAAATAGAAATAACCTTCTTCATCTTTGTAAACATAATCACCAGTAGCAATTACAATTTCATCTGTCAGTTGTCCTTCTAAATCAATTACATTTTTAAGAATTTGAATAGATTTAAATCTTTCCTTAGTTTCTACTGGAGCATTCCAGAAACCTTTATAAATATACCCACCTCTATGAATTAATTCACCTACTTCTCTTGTTTTACACTCATTTCCTTCTTCATTGATAACATAAAGTTCAACGTCAGGGATAGCTTTTCCAATAGATTCAGGTCTAATCCAAATTTGTGAAGGTTCTAAATATGTCGATCTAAATGCTTCTGTTAATCCATGCATAGAGTAAAATTTTGCATCAGGGAAGAATTTATCTAAATCATTTAACATCTTAGCAGTTACATTACCCCCTGAAGAAGTAAGAACTCTAACTTTTGAAAGTAGTTCTGCACTTGGTAAACGGTGTTCATCTTCATCAAACATTGAAGCAATAGTTACAGGCATAAGTGCAACGACAGTAATTTCATCATTAATTAAGTGATTAAAAAAATCACTTGGTAAAATAAATCTATGTAGGGATAATGTTGCTCTTTTATATAAAGAACAGAAAATCTGATTTAATCCATAATCAAGATTAAAAATAAGTGTTCCTGAAAGAATATCATCTTCTTTTAAATCTAAGTATTGAGATACAACTCTAGCACTGTCAATTAAGTTTCTATGAGAGATTACAATACCTTTAGGTTTACCAGTAATACCAAATGAATAAGTAATAACTGCATTATCATGACCATTTACATTATGTGAAAATGGTTTATTATAATATTTGTAAATCTCTTCAAACGATGGAATATCTTTATGCGCAGTTTCATATGAAAGAATATGTCCCTCAAAGTTTATTTCTTCAATACTTTCAAGTTTTAATTTATCAGTAATAATACATCTAATATCACAATCATTGATAATATATTCTACTTGCTCACTTTTTAATAGTTTTGTAAGTGGTACAAGTACATAGTCTGTAGATAATATAGCTAATATTGCTATTACTTGGTCAAGTCCTTTGTTTGAATAAATACCAATTCTAGAACCTTTTGGTAAATCTAATTCTTTTAAATAAAAGGCTACTTGATTAACTTTTGTTAAAAGTTCTTTATATGTAATGCTTTTTTCATCATATTTAATAGCTACTTTTTGTGCGTGTGATATGGCTGCATCTTCAATTAGAGTTCTAATACAATTTATAGACATTTAATTTCCTTTTATTTTTTTTCTGAGTTCATACCAAGAGTCCAAATATCGTAATTATTATCCATTACAATTGATGGGTTATGTTCTGAACTTAATATTTTTGTATAGAAGAAAGAAACAATATCTTCTATCTCTTCTTGTTTTAAAACTTTAGTAATTCCACCAGTAAAAACTAATGAATTTAAAGCGTTTAGTTTTAAATTAACGTAAGCTTTTCTATAACTAGAAACTTTACAAAGTACTAAGAATATTGCAAGTTGCATAAGTATTCTAGTTGCTTTTTCACCTGATTCGTCAAAAATATTTTCTGTAACTTTTAGGTGAGCTAATAATTCGTAAACAAACTCATTGTTTTTTGCTGCAAAGATTAGTGATTCTTTTGATTTAAATACACCAAGTTTTTTAAATACTAATCTATCATATTCATTTTCTGTAACCATATTTTCATCAACAAGGTCTTTTGAATAATGAATATCAGTAGTTGCTCCACCAATATCAATTAATATATATGGATTTGCAACTTTAAATTTCGTATCAATTAATGGTAATGTTTTATTTACAATATATGGAGTAGAGTATATTTGGTTTGAAGTAATATCATATAAATGTTTAATATCTTCCTTCCCCATTATATCTGCTTGATAAAGGTTTGTTAAATACTCTTTTAAATTTTCTTCTTCAACATGGAGTTTATTTGTTATGATATTTGGTAAAGTTACAAGATTTTTTATATTTTTATTTAAAAAAGGAATATCTTTTTCACTACCTACATATACAACATTAGAATAATTTACTTTTTCTAAGTATTCAAAAAGTTTTTCATCAAAAATATTTGAAACAGAATCTATCCCACCTACAACAATAACAACATCTATTAAGTCACTAGGAATTGAAGTTTGCTCAATATCTTTGTATAAAACAGTATCAATAATATTGATCCCTGAGTTAAAAGCAATATTTGTTGCATATTTAAGTGAAAAAGAATTAGTAATACCTATGATAAGTGTACTTAACCCACCATTTGCTGATGAACATACATGAACATCATCTTTATGATAATTATGAATAATATCTCCACATTTATATGTTAAGTCATCGTAAATATCTTTGTTAAAATCTCTAAAGTGCTGTTGTACACCATGAACTGTACAAACTTTAAAATATGTACTTCCTACGTCAATTAATAGTTTATCATTTAAACTTTTACTATTTTGGCTCATTGCATAATTCCTATATCATGAATAATATCATTTACAATAGATGTAGTATCTTTTGTTAAATCACATTGTGCTTTTTCATATTCAAAACATCTGTCTGGAATTGGAACTTTCCCTCTTTTGATTATTCTAATATTCTTTTTAGCATCTCTAATTGTAATCATTTCATTGTTGTTTATAATATGTGGTGAAAATGGTACGTCGATAGTTCCATTTTTAATACTATTAAATACTTTTCTCCAAAGAGTATCTGCACTGTCGTTGAATACAGCTTCCATGATAGCCATAACCTCAGCAGTAAGATTTTCTTCTTCTTCTTTATCAACAATATTTGGCAAACCATTTAATATTCTAAGTGTATACTGTGTATTTGCAACTGTTTCAGCATTTGCTTCTTTTGTAGGAATACCTGCTGCTTCTTGATTCGTTTTTGTAATAATCTTATCTGCACCAACCATAGAAGCTATAACAGTACTCATATTAATAAGCTGTGAGGCAAAATTTGGATCCATAGGGAATGCACCCATCCATTGATGATATACAAGATGAATATCAGCATCATCTACACCAATTTGATTAGAGTAATATTTTGCAAGTTTTCTAATAACTGCACCCATAACAATATCTTGGTTCATAGAACCTGTTTGTGAAAATGATACAGAGAATGATTTAACACCTTCTTCAAGTGAAAGTAACATTTCAAGAAGTTGGATTACAATAGTAATACATGGCGGAACTAAAGTAGCTGTTAATGGTCCAAATGATTCTCTATTAATTGGTTCGTTAAGTTTCGAATAGTTTGCACAAACTCTTTCTACATATTTCCAGTATAAAAATGCTTTATCTAATGGAAAGTTTTTAGAGTATGGAAGAAGGTATGTAATAGGACCTCCTTCAATTTCAAAGATTCCAGATGCAATTGCTGTTTCAATAAGAAGTCTAGCGTCTGGTGTTCCATGTCTAAGTGAAATTGGTCTATCGAAATGAGTCATCATTTTTCTAGCAGTTCTATATCCATGATTAATAAGTGGAAAACCATTTAACATATCAACATCATTTTCTTCAGATAGTCTTAGCATCTTTTTTGCTGTTGCGTAGTCATTTAATCTTGTATTTGAATCAATAGTACATGGTAATACATCAACATCTGCATCTACGAAAAACTCGTAAAGTGCAAACATTTTGTTGTATGTAGGAAAACCACCTCTTGGTTGTACAAGCATTTTATTTTTTGTTTTAAAATTATGAGAAATAAATAAATTTTTTGAAGCATTCTTTACAAACTCTTCAACTTCTGCAAAATCAAAGTTATCTACATATTCATTGTTTAATATAATATTTCGTTCTTCTTGTAGTAAACTCATTAACTATTTCTCTCTTTCATAAATTCTTCTAGTGAATCAAGACCAGTATTTAAGTCCACTTGATGAAATACTAAATCAAATCCATAATTTTTAAATCGTGGAACAATATCTTCTGCTGTTCCTGAACCTACTACTAAGTTCCCACCAATCATAAATACTACATCATCTAATAGATTTCCATATTTACTTTTTAGAATTTTTACTTCTCTACACCAACCTTCTGCTTCACCATTAAGTGAAGAGATTAATAATATATCTGCATTTGTTTCTATTACTGCATCAACAAATTCTTCAAGATATGTATTAACACCTAAGTTAAATACTTCAAATCCTCTTGCTTGCAAAGATAGATCAATAAGTCGGTTTGCCACAACGTGTATATCGTTACCTACAACGCCAGTTACTACTTTCATTTAATTACCTATTGTATTTTATTGTTTTATTAAGGGCAAATAGTGTAGCTAAAATTTGGTTATATATTTATTAGGAGGGTAAAAAGTGTGCTTTTTTAATAATCTGTAATTATTTCTCTATGAGATTCTTATATTTGTCAATAATAATTTGATACTTTCCATTATCTTTTATTTTATCAAGTGTGTTTTGTAGTTTGTTTATTATTTCATCTGGTGTATCTTTATGAAATGCATAATAAAGTTCTGCTTCTTCTATTTTGCAAACAGTTTCAAAATCACTTATTTTAAGTCCAATCTTTTTAAGTTCCCATTTTATAACAGTTTCTTCATAACATAGAAGATCTATTCTATCTCTTTGTAACATTAAAAGAAGTCTTTCTAGAGAATTTATTCCACTAACTTGATAGATTTGTTTTTGATCTATTTTCATTTTATGTAATATTTGTTCTCCAATATCATTATTCACAGTACCTATTTTATTCTTTTTTATATCTTGAAATGATTTAATTTTGATATTTTTTGATTTCTTTGCAAAAAGAACAATTCTTGTATTAGTTATTGGTCCAACCCATTTAAAAAGTTTTTCTCTCTTTTTTGTTCTTGTCATTGAAAACAATACATTGTTTTTATTATTAAGTGTATAGTTGTATGCTCTAGCCCATGGTAATATAGGAATATTATTTATTGATTGTTTTGAATTTAAGTTTTTAAATATTTGATCTAATAAATCTATAGAAATACCTTGAAGTTTTTTATTCTCTTTAAAATTATATGGAGGATAGTTTTCTGTTGTAAAGTTTAAATCATTAATAGGTTGGGCAAAAATAAATGGAGTTGTCAATAACCCTAAATTGAATATAAGTGATAAAAATATCTTTTTCATAATAATCTCTAAATGGTATTATATTTAATTATATAATACCATATAGATTATTTAAAAAAAGAATTAACAAGCATCTTTAATTATATTTTCTATGATCTCTTGAACTTCTTGTGCTGTATCCGTTAAATCAGGATTTAAGTCATCTACTAATTGTACAATAGAGTTTAAAGCAACAGTTGTTTGTCCTTTATCATCATATACTGATATTTTACAAGGCATGATACATGATAGAGATATATCATACGATAAAATTTCATTTGCAATCTTAGGACTACATATATCTAAAATTTTACATTCAGTAGTAAAATTTATACCTTTTTCTCTCATTTTCTCAGGTGGATTATGAATATGTTGTAAACCAAAACCATAATTTGGTAATACCTTTTGAACCTCTTCTATAAACTCATCTACACTTTTATTTGTTTCAAATGTTTGCTTCACGTTATTTCCTATATGAAAAGATTTTATGATTTTATTATTACAGCTCTTAAAATGTGGTTAATATCTATTTAATTGTGATTTTGCTTTTATTTTATTTTCTAAGTGTTTTTGTGTTCTATTTATTGCATTATCAATAAGTTTTAAGCTATCGATATTTTTACATAACTCTTTTGATTGAATATAATAATCCTTTGCTTTTTCTAATTGATTGTTGTATTCAAATGTAAGAGCAAGGTTATAAAAAACTTCATAACTACTATAATTTAATTTTTGATTTAGATTATGCAGTTTTCTTTGTGAGATGTTTATATTCCCATTGTCTAATAGCTCTACTATATTTTCAAACTCTTTTTTGTCAGAAGGTCTATAAAAAGAGTTGTTTTTATCAAGTTCATTTATGATGGCTATGTTTTGAAAGATATAGTGGGGAGATATATCCTTTACAACATCTTCTGCAATTTGTCTTGATAGTTGGGAATTTATATGATATTTGTTTCTATCTATATTATGGTGATTGAAATAATATGGATAATAATAGTTTCTTGTATTAAAACATATGTTTTTTCTAGTTGATTTTGAATAGATTTTTGAAAATATAATACGTTCACTTTTATCTAAAACTTCTACTTTTGTTCTTACTTTATAGTCTCTATTTTCACAAGGTATTTTTATAGTTCTATATTTTCTACATATATTAGTCTTTTTACCATTTTTATATTTATATCTCCAGCATCTTGAATAGTCTATATCTGTATTATAGTAAATATCATAGTATACAGATGATTCTAATACTTCTCCTGTAACAATTGCATCTATGTTTTGGTAATTTGATTGAAGATTAAACACTCTTGTTCTATCTATTTTTATATTAACTAGTTTTTCTTCTAGATGGTTTGCTTGATTTACTCTATCATTTTCAAAGTCTTCAAGAACTATATTATATATTTTTTTATCATGCATAAGTGAAGGTTGTAATGATTTTATTGTTAAATGTTTTGAAGTACAAGCTGAGAAAAGAAGAGTTATACTAATAAAAATTATAAAATTAAAAAAATTGTTCATATTATTTATCCTTGTTTGATTATAGTATAGTATTATTTATTTGTAGAAAAAAAGTGAGAGATAAGAGTATCTTAATTATATTTTGAGATAATAAGACAAATAAAAAAGAAGGATGAATTTATGGATTTTTTTACAGCAGATATTTGTGATGAACACCCAGATAAAACTCATGTATTAGATAATGAATTTAAAAATTATGGTGCAAAAGATAAAATATGTGGAACAGTAGTTACTGTTAAACTTGATAGAAACAATAGTGAACTTATAAAAGTATTAAGAGATGAAGATGGTACTGGTAAAATAGTTGTTGTAGATGTAGAAGATGAGTATTTTGCTGTTGTAGGTGAAAATCTTATGAAATTTGCACATGGAAACAACTATGAAGGTATTGTAGTAAATGGATATATTAGAGATACTTTTCAAATAAAAGATATTCCAGTAGCTTTATTTGCTCGAGGAACATGTTCTAGAAAGTATATACCTGTTACAGAAGGTCAAAGAGGAATAGAATTATCTTTTTGTGGTGTACAGTTTAATGATGGTGATTATGTATATGCTGATACAGATGGTATTATTTTAACAAAAGAGAAAATAATTTAATTAGTTTTCTCTCTTAACAAATGCTTTACAATAAGCTACTAATATTGCAACTTGAAAAACTTTATATGTTGACTTTGGTTTGATATCAAACTATAATACAATTAAATAAATTATTCTAAGGGAATTTATGAACTATATAAAAAATACTATAAATTTAACTACAGGTACAATAGAAGAGAAACGACAAGAGATAAAAGAATACTTTTTACAAACATATGAACTTGATGAAAGGCTTTTTGATTTATTAAAAGATAAAAAATCTTTATATGAACAACCAAATAGTCTAAGACATCCTTTGATTTTTTACTTTGGGCATACTGCAACATTTTTTATGAATAAGCTAAGTGTTTCTAATATAGTTAGAGAAAGACTTAATAATACTTATGAATCTACATTTGCAATAGGTGTAGATGAAATGTCATGGGATGATTTAAATGATGAGAATTATGTATGGCCTACATATGAAGAAACAAAAAATTATAGAAATGATGTTAAGAGTATTGTTCTTGATCTTATAGATAATATGGAATTTACGCTGCCTATTAACTGGGAATCTCCTATGTGGATTATTCTTATGGGGATAGAGCATGAGAATATTCATATTGAAACTTCATCTGTATTACTTAGAGAGCTTGATATAAAACTTTTAAAAGAAGAAGAATTATTTACATATAACAACGAATCAAGTGATGATTATCCCCTAAATGTACTTTGTACAGTAGAAGGTGGAGAAGTTTTAATTGAAAAAGATAGAAATAATCCAATTTTTTATGGTTGGGATAATGAGTTCTCTTTTCATAAAACTCAAATCAATGAGTTTAAAGCTAGTAAGTATTTAGTTTCAAATGGAGAATATTTAGAGTTTGTAGAAGAGGGTGGATATTCTAAACTTCATTACTTTACAAAAGATGGAATCAAATGGCTAGATTTTACTCAATCTAAAATGCCAACATTCTGGATAAAAGAAGATGGAAAATATTTTTTAAGAGAAATAAATAGAATAGTTCCTTTGCCATTAAATTACCCAGTAGATATAAACGTATATGAAGCAGAAGCTTTCTGTAAATACAAAAGTGAAAAACTTGGTTTTGAAGTTAGGCTTCCAAGTGAAGATGAATATTATAGATTAAATGATTATGTTAATGCTCAAGAAGTTGAAGCAAACTTAGGATTAAAATATTTTAATCAAACGCCTGTAAATAAATATCAGTTTAAGGTTGATGATAAAGAGTTTTATGATGTAGTAGGAAACGTATGGCAATGGAGTTTAACACCAATTTATCCTTTTGATGATTTTATAACTCATCCTGTTTATGATGATTTTACAACTCCAACTTTTGATGATAGACACGCTTTAATGAAAGGTGGATCTTTTATATCTTTAGGA
>Ga0193963_1001204_pt1 | contig 13116 bp, 10 predicted proteins | sample FB_6_MG_FD_140359 | JGI IMG/M metagenome (GOLD analysis project Ga0193963, IMG submission 140359) | Microbial mat bacterial communities from the Broadkill River, Lewes, Delaware, United States - FB_6_MG | ecosystem: Environmental > Aquatic > Freshwater > River > Microbial mats | place: USA...
ATGGGAAAATATAACTTATACAGAAGGTAATGAAATACCTTTTAGTACCTTTTCTGTAAACTTTAAGATAGACTCTAATAACTATGTAAAAGGTACTTTTTGTTATATAAAAAATTATGGAAAAAGAATTGATTGTGATAATACCTTTAATGGTAAACTAATTAATAAAGAATTAGTATTTAGTTTTAATAGTAGCTTTGGTGGGAAAAACGGTAGAGCTAAAATAAAAATAATAAATGACTGTACTTTATTATGGGAAGTCCTAAAAAAACCTAAAGGTGAAGCTTATGTACCTAATAAGAAAATATTAAAGCCTTTTATAAAATAATAAAATATACAGCTTTTTTATTTCATATTTATATTGTCCATACATTTAACAGGAATTGTAAATGATATCTTTAATCCTGCTGAACCTATACCATCTTGAGGTGATATAGGAAAAGGAATATTCTTTATAAAAAATATCTATAGGAATCAGACCGATAATTTTGATGCAACAGGTAAATTACTAAATAGAATATGCACTTTTAAATAGAATTTCTTATATAATCTAAATCAGTTATTTTCATAATAGAGAAAGAACACAAATAATATTAAAAGAGAAATAATGGCATATGAAATAGAAAGAAAATTTTTAGTTGATATAGAAAAACTACCAAAGTTAGAAAATGGCTTTATAATAAAACAGGCATATATGCCAACATCTAATAACACAGTAGTAAGAGTAAGAATAAAAAATACAAAAGCATTTTTAACTATAAAAGGTGAAAATAAAGGTTTAGTACGAAGCGAATATGAGTATGAAATACCTTTAGAGGATGCAGAAGAAATGATAAGTAACTTATGCAAAAAACCAATCATAAGTAAGACAAGATATGAAATAAAACATGAAAACCATATCTGGGAAATAGATATCTTTTATGAAGATAATAAAGGTCTAATAATAGCAGAAGTAGAACTAGAATCTGAAAATGAAAAAGTAATCCTTCCTCCTTGGGTAAAAGAAGAAGTTACAGAAGAAGATAAATACTACAATTCAAACTTGATAAGAAATCCATTCTTAAAATGGAACTAACAAATCAATTAAAAAATAACAGTAAAAAATTATACTGTTAACTTTCTATTTAAATACCTGTAACCAAATACACACCTTTTTTTTGTAATCTTTCATTATAAGAAAGGTAAAAGTATGAAAATTAGAAAAATAGTATTAATCCTACTAACTTTTTATATATTTTTGGCAATTACAGATTTAAATGATATTCTTTATGCCAAAGTAAATAGTGTGAAAAATGATTTTAAAGGTATTGAAACTAGATTAAATTTAGATAAGTACAAAGTAGATATTGAAGCAAAAAAAATTGCTAGTATAAAAGATAATTTATCAGGTATTACATTTAATAAAAAAACAAATACACTTTTTGCTATTACAAATAAGCCAAGACAGATATTTGAACTTACTAAAGAAGGTGAACTTTTAAGAACGATTGACCTTAAAGGTTTCCGCGATACAGAAGGTATAACATATTTATATGATGATATATATGCAATTGTTGATGAAAGAAAGGGACAAGTTTTTCTTTTAAATATTGAAGAACAAACAAAAAGTATAGATATAAAAGATACAAAAAATATACTTACTCTAAAGCTTAACAAATATAAAAACTTTGGTTATGAAGGAATAGCTTTTGATGATACAAAAAATACATTTTTTATTGTAAATGAAAAGTTTCCAGTAGAACTTATAAAGGTATCAAATTTACTTGAAAATGAAAAACTAAATATATCTTGGGATAATGGACTTACAACTTTAAATCATTTTATGAGTGATTTTTCAGGTCTGCATTTTGATAAAGGTTCTAGACATCTATTATTTTTAAGTGATGAGTCAAAGTCTATAGCTGAAGTTTCTTTAGATGGAGTACAAATAAGTTTTGCAGACTTAGAATCAGGTTTTTTAGGCTTAAAAAAGGATATCCCTCAAGCAGAAGGAATAACAATGGATGAAGAAGGAAACTTATTTGTTGTAAGTGAACCAAATCTATTTTATAGGTTCAATAATACACTATAATTTAGTGGTTATTTCTTGTTTTGTATCAATGCAGATAAATCAGATTTTGTGTATTATTCGCTAAAAAAGAGATAACTATGACTTACCCAGATTTTTTTAATACAATCGAGAAAATAAAATTAAAAGATGACTTATCTAACTTCCTTGGTGCTACAGAAGACGGTATTATTGAGTTTTCGTATATTGATGTTGTAAAAACAGCAGGACACTCTTGTCCGACTGTTTTAGGTGCTTACCTTATGACTTTGGAAGGACTAAAAGCTTTATATAAAGATGATCTTCCAAAACGTGGAGAAATCAAGATAGAGTTTTCAGAAAAAGTTGAAGATGGTGTTGCTGGAGTAATTGCGAATGTTATGACAAATATAACAGGTGCCACAGTAAATACAGGCTTTAAAGGTATTATGGGGTTATTTTCAAGAAATAATCTAATGGCTTTTGAAAGTGACATTGATTCTAGTGTTAGATTTACAAGAAGAGATACAAATGAAAGTGTTGATGTAACTTATGACCCAAGTTCAATTGGTGCTGCCCCAATGATGAGGGAGTTAATGCAAAAATCAATTTCAAGAACTGCAACTACAGAAGAAGAAAAAGAGTTTGGTAGATTATGGCAACAAAGAGTAGAAGAAATAGCAAAAAATGTAGAAAGAGTAATTAATATAAAATTATAAAAATTATTAATTTATATAGTCAGGGAGAATTAAGTCTAAAAAAATTATAATTTATCTTTATATTAAAAATAATTATATGTAAATTAGTTAATAAAGGAGTATTTTTGTTTAAAAATACTTTATTTATAAAGATAATCTTTGTTTTTTTATTCCCTGCTTTTGGAATGTTATATTTCAATCTTTCATTAGTATACGATAAATTAGAAGTACAAAAACAATCAGATAAAATTCAAAGTAATATAAAAAATATAAAAAGTATCGAAGATTTAATACACTCATTGCAAAAAGAGCGTGGCTTATCTTCTTCTTTTATAAGTTCGCAAAAGTTTAAAAGTGAGCTATCTGAACAAAGAACAATTACTAATAAAAAATATCAAAGACTTTTAGAAAATAATATAGATATTAAACAAGAAAATGTTAATTATATTAATAATATAAAAGAACTTCAATCTGCTTTCTCTTCTTTAGAGTTACTTCGAATTAATATGGATCAGACTTCAGTAACGGCGTTACTTGCAATTGAGGAGTTTAATTCAATAAATGAACTATTATTAGAAACTATTAGTCTACTCTCAAGGGTTCAACTTAGTATAAAATTTGATAATGCCTTATCATATATAAATAACTTGCTAATTGCAAAAGAAAAAGCAGGAATTGAACGAGCTTTAACAGTATTTGCACTTTCCCAAATAAATAATGAAGAAAAAATATTTTCTATATTAAAAGAAAACTATATTGTTGAAGATATTAATATAAAAGAGTTTCTAATTAATGCAAAACTTGATGAAACAGAAGTTTATAAAAAAGAAGTGAAAGTATCTTTTTTAAATGAGATTAGAAAAGTAAGAGATAGTATACATAATGATAATATAAGAATAATTACAATTGAAAAATGGTGGGATTTATCCACAGCAAAAATTGATGCTTTAGAAAATGTATACAAATATGTTTCTCAAAAAACTTTTAATGAGGCAAAAAAACTTGAGAACAGTGCATATTTAGCTGAGAAACTAAGTATTATTTTTTTACTTGTTACTATATTTATGATTCTAGTATTACTATTTTTATTAAGACAAATAGTATTAACTGAACAAAAGAGTATTCTGAAAATAAAAAAACAACAAAATATTTATAAGTTATTAAATTCAGCAAATAAATTTTTGATTAAATCAAAAAGTGAAAAGAAACTTTATAATAAAATTAGTGAATTAATGGCAACTGATGCAAATATATTATTTAGTTCTATTTATAAAAGAAATGAAGAAGATAATTTTGAGTTGTTATATGAATATAATGATTCTCGAAATATTTTAAGAAATAATAGTGCTTTATTTGAACAAATTCAAAAAGATAGTAAAAATATAGTTATAAATGATTTTGAAAGCTATAGAAATATCTTTGATGAGAAGTTAATTAGGAAATACAAATTAAAATCTCTAGCTCTATTTCCTATAAAAAGATTTAGTGAAATAATGGAAATACTAGTTATCTTTTCAAATGAAAAAGATTTTTTTGACAAAGAAGTTGAAATCTTATTTGATAATATGGTACTTGATATTTCACATGCCCTAGAAAAAATATATTATGAGATTGATAGAAAAATAAAAGAAGATGAGTTACGTATTGTTTCTTATGCTTTTGAAACAAATGAACCAATGCTAATTACAGATAGTAATGCAAAAATTATAAATGCAAATAAAGCATTTTGTAATGTAATGGGATATGAAAAAGAAGAAATACTTGGGAAAAATCCTGCAATATTTAAATCAAAATATCATGAGAAAGACTTTTATTTAAATATGTGGAAAGATATTAATAATAACGGTTCTTGGAGTGGGGAACTTTATAATAAAGAAAAAAATAAACAAATCATGCCTCTTTTGACAACAATAACTGCTGTAAAAGATAATACAGGTGAAATAAAACATTATTTAGCACAATATATTAATATAAGTGAACAAAAAGATAAGCAGAAGTTGTTAGAGTATCATGCAACGCATGATTACTTAACAGATTTACCAAATAGATTATTACTTCTTGATAGGATTGAACATGCTGTAGAAAAGGTTGTGAGACATGATATAGTTGGAGGTTTAATCTTTATTGACTTAGATAACTTCAAAGAGGTTAATGATACTTTAGGACATGAGATTGGAGACAAGCTTTTAATTGAAGTTTCAAAAACTTTAAAAAACTGTGTGCGAAATGAAGATACTGTTTCACGTATTGGAGGGGATGAGTTTATTATCTTATCTGATTGTATTGGAGAGAGTAAAGAAGATGCAAAAATAAATATTATAAAGTTAGCTAATAAAATAAAGTTGGCATTAAATAGTATTGAAAAGATAGATGGGCATAAAAATATAGCTACTCCAAGTATAGGAGTAACACTATTTAGTGATAATAGTATAAGTGTTACAGATATAATCAAGCAAGCAGATACTGCTATGTATCAAGCAAAAAAACAAGGTAAAAACTCTATTGAATTGTTTGAATAGAATATAGAGAAAATAAAAGATACATTTATTATGTATCTTTTATTTTAAAATTATATTAGACCTACTGAATCTCTTAAAACTTCCATTTTAGCACTAGCAATTTTTCTTGCTTTATCAGCTCCAAAATCAAGTATCTCTTTTACTTTTTGTGGATTATCTATTAAGTGTTGTCTTTTTTCAGCATATGGAGCAAAATACTCATTTATTTTATCTAATAAAGTAAGTTTAAAGTGACCATAGCCTTCTCCCGGTGTTGCATATCTTTGTTGTAATTCTTTAAGTTCATCATTATTCATAAATAGTTTACATAGAGTATAAATATTACAATTTTCCCATTCTTTTACTTCATCAAGCTCTTTTGAATCTGTAACTATACTCATTACTTGTTTTTTAATACTTTTTTTAGTACCAAACATATCAATAGTATTTCCATATGACTTTGACATTTTTGCACCATCAGTTCCAGGAACAGTTGCAAGTACTTCATCAACTTTTGATTCTGGTAAGATAAAAAGTTCTTTTTTGTAAGAGTGATTAAATGAACTTGCAATATCTCTAGCAATTTCGACATGTTGAATTTGATCTTTCCCTACTGGAACTATATTTGAGTCAAATAATAAAATATCAGCAGCCATTAAAACTGGATAAGAGAATAGACCATGGTTTGCTCCAATACCACGAGCAGTTTTATCTTTATATGAATGAGCTCGTTCAAGTAGTCCCATTGAAGTATGATTTGATAATAACCAATATAATTCTAGTACTTCTTTTACATGATGTTGTGCCCAAAAAGTAGATTTTTCTGGATCCATTCCTAATGCAAGGAAGTTAACTGCTACATCAAAGATATTTTTTTCTAAAACTTCTTTATCTTTTACTGATGTTAGTGCATGGTATGAAGCAATAAATGCAAAAAGTTCACCTTCATTTTGTGACTCAATTATTCTTTTAATTGCACCAAAGTAGTTTCCAATATGCAATGTTCCAGATGGTTGAATTCCTGATAATATTCTCAAAATATATCCTCTTAATTTTTTTGAGATTATATCAAAAATTGATATAATACTCAGTTAAATAAAGGTGTTTAAAGAAGTTTTTCTAATCTTTTTTTTACATGGTCTATATGTAGTTGAAGATTATAATATTCTCCCATAAAAGAAAGAGGAACTTTTGTTTCTTTTGATATCTCACATCTTAACTTTTCAATTTTTTCTAATTCTTCTTCTATTTTTTTTCTTTCTAAAGTTTCTACTTCATTATCAATTTCTCTAATTTCATCATACCATCTGTATATTTTAGATCTCATTGACCAATTGTATAGAGGGAAAAAGCCTTTAAATAAAGGAAAAAGAAGAGTTAAAAGTGGAATTAGCAAGATTTTTAATCTGTCAATATTTGATGCAATCCAATAAGGGAATATTTTTTCTAAAAAAGTATCTCCATATTGAAAATACTTTTCTGCTTCTGCACTTATATCTAGTCTTAGATTAAATGTATTTGGAAATTGTTCTGCTTTAGCAAAAAGACCTTTTTTGTCATGAACTTCAGTTACTTTTTTTAGAAATAGTCTAGTAAGTTCATCAGAAAAACCATTTTTTACGACTAGATTTGCAGTAGTAGCTAATAAATTGATATTTTCATCTGGAAGATTTCTGTATAAATCAAGAGTACCTTCATATAGTGTAAGATCTTCTAAGAAAGAGTATTTTCTACTATAGGCTCTAGCTCTTTTAAAACTAAGTACGTTAATTTTAGGATCTGCAAGTAGTTCTTTTACAGTTTGCGATTTATGAGAAGATACTACAAACATAGCGTCTATCTCACCTTTTAATAGAGCATTTTTTGCATCAATTGTTGAATAATCAAGTATTGTTGAGTTTGTGTTATTTATTCCATTATCTTTTAAAATATCTTTAGCTAAATCTCTTGTGCCACTTCCTTCTTTTCCAATAGATATTTTTTTATTAATAAATTGAATAATATAGTCTACTTTATATCCATCATTTTTATAAAATACCCAGAGTGGCTCGTAGTAAATAGAGGCAAGAGATTTTGCACCTTTTGCTTCTTCATTTGTAATTGTTCCATTTTGTAAAAAGGCAATATCTGCTTTATTTTGTTTTAATAATTCAATATTTTCAATAGAACCAGCACTTGTAATGATATTTACTTTTACTTTGTCTTTTTCAAGAAGTTTTTTATACTCAAGTGCAGTTTTATAATAAGTACCTGTTTTTGAACCTGTGGCAATTGTAATCTCTTTTTTAGGACTAGGTTGAATAAATTGAGCAGTAAAATAAAAAGCACCAACAATTAAAAGTATAATAGGAACAGTAACTGTCAAAAATTTGTATTTCATTTCTTATCCTAGAAAAGTATTTTAGATTTATACTCTATTTAAAATTTAATTATAAAGTCATAAAATAAAAATCACATTAATTATTTTAATAAATAAATCATATAGATTATTCTTGTCATGAGTTTATTTTTATCATCTTTTATTAAGAGAATTTTTGAAATAATCTCATAATTGATTTTAATAATAATTATCACAATAAGGAATATGAATGAAAATATCGCAATCAAAATTGATAAATGTGTCTATTTGTGCTGCATTTATCTTACAAATGAATTTATCTGCAGAAGATAAAAGTAAAAGTGAATCTTTAGGAAGTGTTGATGTAATCTCTACTGGAACAATCGCAAGTGAAGGTACAAATTCTTATACGTTTGATAGAATGAAAACTTCTACTAAACTTACTCTAACAGCAAAAGAAACTCCTCAGTCGGTATCTGTATTAACTACACAAAAAATATTAGATTTAGGGATTACTTCATACCAAAATATGTTAGGTTACGTTACAGGTGTTTCTATTGATAGATGGGATGAAAGGATGGTATCAAGTGCAAGAGGTTTTAATATTGATTTTTATAAAATTGATGGAATGCCTACTTATACAACTTACAATGAACGTGATTTAGATCTTTCAATGTATGATAGAGTAGAAATTGTTAGAGGTGCAAATGGACTAACAACGGGTGCTGGTAATCCAGGTATGAGTATTAATTTAGTTAGAAAAAGAGCTAATAGTAAGGAATTGGCAGGAAATGTTTCAATTAGTGCTGGTTCTTGGAATGCATATAGTGCAACTATTGATGTAAGTACTGGATTAAATGAAGATGGAACTGTAAGAGGAAGAATTGTTGCAAAGCATGAAGACTCTGATTCTTATATGGATGGTTATTCTAAGAAGAATAACTTGATTTATGGGGTAGTTGATTCTGATTTAACTGATACAACATATTTATCTGTAGGGGCTTCGTATCATAAATTAGATAGAAATGGAATTAGATGGGGTGGTTTACCTGCCTTTGATTCAAATAATAATAGAATAGATTTTGATAGATCTAAGATAGTTTCAGAGGATTGGACATATTGGGATACTGAAAACAAATCCATTTTTGCTAATTTAGAACAAAAAGTTTATAAAGATATATCTTTAAATCTTGCATATACATATGATCATATAATTGATAATAATGCATTATTGTATTTTAAAGGTAATGTTAATAAAACTGATGGAAGTGGAATAACTTCATTAGACTTTGAAAAGGAACGTGAAAAAAAAGAGCATAATTTTGATTTAAATGTAAATATTCCATTTGAGCTAGGAGACTTAGATCAAGAGGTAGTAGTTGGTACTTCATATAACTTAGCAAAACAACTAAAATATGATGGACGATATCCTAATGGTTATTATGATCCTGTTCCAAATTTTTATGATTATAATATTTCTCTTCCTTCTTCATCAATTACGGATGTACCTTATATTGAACAAGCTGAAGAAATAAAACAACAAGCTTTATATTTAGCAGGTAAATTTTCTTTAACAGATGATTTAAAATTAATTACCGGTGCTAGGTTATCTTCTTGGAAATACACTAGTGAAGATAATACAAAAGAAACGAGAGAATTTGAAAATGAACTTACTCCATATTTTGGATTAGTATATAATTTAAATGAGAATCATTCAATTTATACAAGTTATACAAGTATTTTTAACCCTCAAGATGAAAAAAACAAAAGTGGAAATTATTTAGAACCAATAAAAGGTAAAGCATATGAAGCTGGAGTTAAGGGTGAATATTTTGATGGAGTATTAAATGCTTCTTTATCAGTATTTAAAATTGAACAAGATGGTGTTGCTCAATTAGATGGAAAACAAACTAGTAATCCTGCATTAGATGCATACAAAGCAGCAAAAGGTGTTGTAAGTAAAGGTTATGAAGTAGATGTCTCTGGTCAAATAACAAATAATTTAAGTTTAGATTTTGGGTTTGCTCGATTTAAGGCAGAAGATGCAGAGGGAGAGAAGCATAATACAAAAGCTTCAAGAACAACTGCAAATATTTTTGCTAAATATTTAATCAATGATTTGACAATTGGTGGAGGCTTGCAATATAAAAGTAAAGCATATACTGGAGAAATTGTTCAAGATGCATATACAGTTGCAAATGCAATGGTTGGATATAAAATAAATAAAAAAACGAATTTACAGTTGAATATTGATAATATTTTTGATAAAAAATATTATTCGGGACTGGGAAAAAATAGTATGAGTTATGGTGATGAAAGAAAAATCACATTGGCATTAAAGTATACGTTCTAAATAAAGGGTAAAACAAAGTAGGTTTCTACTTTGTTTTACTAGTAATACTCTAGATTAATTAAAAAAAACATATAATAGTAAATAATACACAAAGTAAATAACCATATGAAATACCTTCTTTTTTTTATCCTCATAGTTTCAAGTTTATATAGTGCTGATGTTAATAAGTACAATAATATAAAAGAAGTTTTAATCTCAACTAATGGAACTACATTTTTTAAAACTACATATAAAGAGTATGAAAAAATGAGTTTAAAAAGGCTAGTAGTAAAAATTATTTTAGATAAAAAAACTTTAGAAAATGATAACTATTATTTGTCTATAATTTCTGATATTAATTCATTAAAAGATACAAATGTTAAGTATAAGATTCAAGATTATATGATGGTAATAAAATTGGATAAAACAGTAGATGAGGTCTTATATTTTGATTATATATATGAGAAAGAAAAAAGACCAGAGTTTAGATTTAATATTTTATCTAATTTTGAATATAAATATATTTTACCATTTGAAGGGATTCTTTATGGTCTTGCATATGGAATAATCTTCTCAGCTTTTTTATACTACTTAGTTATATATTTTTCTACAAGAAGAATTTGTTTCTTATACTATTCTTCTATGCAGTTTTTTGTTTTATTATCTTTAATTGGATTTGCGTATGTTAGTTTTAAATTTTATCCTAAGGCTCTTCCTCAAGCTATAATTGATATATGTGAATCTGCAGCTTTTTTATTTACTTTTCTTTTTGCAAAAGAAATTTTAAACTCAAAAAAAGTTATGCCATTTGTAAATAATATATTAACTCTATTTGTTCTTTTAAATTTAATAGATATCTTAGGAATATTTATCGTCGGGTATTCATTACTTTATGAATATATGAATTTCTATGTAAGTTTTCTTATTCCAGTGATTGCAGGGATAATAGCAGTAATTAAAGGTAATAAAAATGCTATATTTTATACCCTAGGATGGTTTATGCTTTTTGTTTTTATTTGTTCATATGAATATGATTTAATTCCTTTAAGTGGAATTTATACTATACATATAGCAGCACCTTTAGAATCATTAATATTTTCTTTTGCACTTGCTTATATGTTAAGAGAATTAGTTAATGAACAAAATGAAAAAGAAAAGTTGTTGATACATAAAAGTAAACTTGCATCAACGGGAGAAATGATCAATAATATTGCACATCAATGGAGACAACCTTTGATGCATTTAGGCTACATAAATATGAACTTGGAAATGTCAAGTTCTAATAATGAATTTGAAAAAGAATATTTTGTAAAAAAAATAAAAGAATCAAATACTCAAATTAAATTTATGTCAAAAACAATAGATGATTTTAGTAACTTTTATAAAATTGAAAAAGAAAAACAAGATTTTTTCATATCAAATGCATGTGAATTAGCAATAAATATTATTGGTCCAACATTAAAAAAGAAAAATATTACTCTAAATCTAGATATTAAAAAAGATACTAAACTTAAAGGTTATGAAAATGAATATGCTCAGGTTGTATTAAATCTTTTGACTAATTGTATAGATATCTTTGAGATAAGAAAAATTAAAAATCCAATGATTAATATTTTAGTTAATAATGATAAAAAAACAATTTTAAAAGTTTGGGATAATGCCAAAGGTATAGAAGATGAAAATTTAAATAATATATTTAATCCAAATTTTAGTACTAAAAAAAGAGGAACTGGAATTGGTCTTTACATGTCTAGAATAATAATAGAATCACATTTTGAAGGTAAAATATATTCAAAAAATGAAAAAAATGGAGCTTGTTTTATTGTAGAAATATAATTACAAAAGAGGTATTAATTATTATAATACTTTAGTAAGCAAGCTATTAATCGTCACTAGTTTTTCTTTAGGAAAGTGTTTGTTTAATAGAGGAATTAATTCTGTACATTTATAGCTAATAACAGCATCACTTACAATATATACATCAAGATTAAGACTTTTTGCTTCATCAAATGAAACTTTTATACAATGCTCTACAGCAAGTCCAGTTAGATATAACTTATTGATTTTATTGGTATTAATATATTGGATAAACTCTTGAGATGAAAAAATATTTTTGTTGTTTTTCATAAATACAGTTTTATTTAAACTTGTTAATCTTTCATCAATCTGGGCACCAGAACTTCCTGGTTTAACAGAATTTTTTGTAAGTAGTTTTATGAGCAGGTTTTTCCATTCAGTTTTTAAGTAAATAACTTCTACATTCTTATTTTCCGAATCTTTAATTAGATTATTAATCCTTGGAACAATAATATCAACTTGAGAAATACATGCATGAACTTTACCATTTTTCTGAGTAAAGTCATTTTGTAAATCAATAACTATAAGGGCACTTTTGTCTTTATTCATATTTTAGTCTTTAAGTTTAATTTTTATTGAAAACTATATATAATTTTTTGATATATACTTTCTACTGAGGAATTATATCTTATTTGAGATTCTTTTAGATAGAAGTATAATTTTTCTTTACTAATACCTCTAAATTGTTTTAATCTATTTTCTAAAAAATGTTCAAATTCATTTTCTTTTTTTAGAAAACCAGATATTAAAAAAGTTTGATTTTTTTCATTTAATAAAACTCTTGCACAATTTGCCTTTTTATGTTTTTTAAGAGGTTCCTTTACTGATTCTTGAATAAAGTCATTTAACTTTTGTGGTAAAAATTCATTATAATTTAAAATCACTGTTTGATTTTTGTAATCAGTGAAAAAAATATCTTGATTATAAATATTTATATGTTTAATATTTAGTTTTTCTTTTTTTAAAAGTTCATTTATAATGATATTATCAATAGAACCAAATTCACTATTTAGTTTATTTCTAAACATCTTATAGTAGTTATTTACAGTTTGACGGCTTATCATTAATTTTTTTGAAGTTTCTATTGCCGTGAAGTCCTGTGAAAAGCATGAGCATATTTTTTCTATTTTTTTAATCTTTGCATTTTTAATTTTTATTGTTACATTCTCTATTCTTGACATAATAAAATTATAAAGAAAAAAAATGAGAAAAATGTGAGTCAAACAGATAAATTATTAAAATGATTATCAAAATTGTAATTATAATTAAAAAGTTGTATAATTTTACATGTTTTTAGAAAAGTATAAAAAAGTAAAAGTCTTATGTATTGAAGATGAACTATTAATTAGAGAAAATCAAGTTGATTA
>Ga0193963_1001206_pt1 | contig 13098 bp, 12 predicted proteins | sample FB_6_MG_FD_140359 | JGI IMG/M metagenome (GOLD analysis project Ga0193963, IMG submission 140359) | Microbial mat bacterial communities from the Broadkill River, Lewes, Delaware, United States - FB_6_MG | ecosystem: Environmental > Aquatic > Freshwater > River > Microbial mats | place: USA...
CCCACTGCCCGCGAACTACCCGCTGAAGTCCATCGCTGACATCTGATCAACGCTGACACTTCCGCTATAAAAAAACCCGCTGCTCGCAAGAACAGCGGGTTTTTTTATGACTTTTTTACGATTTCCTCAGCTCTCCAACCACAACCTCAATACGATCAGACGGCCCGCTCCGGATCTGGATAACAGTCGGCCTCACGCGCTGTTTTTTGCTGTAAACGCATCGCCATCAGCAACAACACGGTTCCAACACCCATCACCACCGCCGTTAATAACAGCCCTTGTTGATAATCCCCCTGCTGCTCGGCCAGGTAGCCGGTAATGGCGGGTGCGATCATCTGGGCAAGTCCATAGCTGAAGGTTAAATGACTCATCGGACGCGACGGATTGGCGGGATACAGCCGCCCAACCAGCGCCAGCATCATGCTGACAATGCCGATAAAACTGGCACCGTAAATAATCGCACTGAGCATCACCAGCCAAAAATCATCACCGATCAGCAACATCAGCACACTCAGGCCATTCAACACATACGCCAACAGCAGAGCAGGCCAGTCTCCGACCCGTCTGACATACAAATCCCAGAGCCAACACCCCAGCGCCGCCGACAAGCCAACAACCAGCCACAGGCCATTACTGCTGTCGGCAAGAGAGGGAGTGGAGCGGGCAATCGCCACCAGGAACGTGGCGCTGACCACGTAACCGGCACCGGCACAAAAATAGGCCATCTGTAGCGTCAGCATAAACTGCGGGTGCCGCCGGACTGGCGCGGAAGCGGACTTTGCCGTCATGGCACTGGTGTGAAAATCCGGCATCCAGAGCCGAACAGGAATCAACAGAAACAAACCGGCGGCAGCGTATATTTGCCATTGCTCATCCCAGGTAAACCGGGTGCTGATCACCTCGGAGATCAACGCAGTCAGTGCTATACCAAGCCCCAGGCCTGAAAAGAAAACCCCCAACTCCGGCTTTTGCTGATGGCGCAGCAGCCACAGCATCAACAGGCCTGCTCCCAGCAACACACCGGCTGCGCTGCTTAGCCCCGCCAGAAACCGCAGCACATACCAGAGCCATTCCTGTGTGGTGTAGGCCATCGCGACCGTCGTAATCACCGCACCTGCAAGTCCCAACTGGTACAGCATAACTTTGATACGAAGGCTTTGAAGGCGGGAGATCAACAACGCTCCGATCAAATACCCGGCGTAATTGGCGGAGGCCAGATAGCCCGCAACCGATTCACTCAGGCCAATGCCCTGAGTCATTTCAGGAATCATGGGTGTATAGGCGAAGCGAGCAATGCCCACCGTTACCATCATCCCCAGCACGCTGGAAAGCAGCACGCGTATTTTCTCAACTGTTTTCATTGTGGCACCAAGAGGTCATTCAACAGGGCCTCAGATTACGAGAACCGATTGATGACTTCTTTCTATAAAATGACAGAATATATCGATGAGCCGACATTCAGAGATACTATGGGTACGATGTGGAAACGACAGCACTCAAGTTATTGAACATGGAACACCTGCCACGCGAAGTCTACGTGCGTCAGGAAATCATGCCTGCCCGACACTATTTCCCACCACATCACCATCGCTGGCACCAGTTGCTGTACGCCACGTCCGGTGTATTGGTGGTGACATTGCCCGGCGAGCGATTTTTTATCCCACCGGAGAAGGCCCTCTGGCTGCCTGCCGGTGTCGAGCATTCGGTGTATTCCGAATTCGGGACAGAGTTGAAAAGCCTGTACATCAGCCACGAATACCAGGGGCTGGGAGACACCCACAGCGTGCGAATTCAGGTATCGCCATTGCTGAGAGAATTGATTATTGAAGCCGCCAACTTTGCCATTGAATACGCGTCCGACAGTTACGAACAGGATGTCATGCAACTGCTGCTCAAAACACTGGCACGCCAGCACAGGGACTCGGATCACCTGCCCTGGCCAACTGACCCCGGATTATTCGAAGTATGTCACCAGCTTTACCTTCACGCGGGACAGCGAACGCCGATCACCAACATCGCTCAACAATTGTCCTGCTCTGAACGCACCCTGGAGCGACGTTTCAGGCAACAAACCGGCATGACCTTTCGGGAATGGCAACACAAGTTACGGCTGCTCAAGGCGATTGAATTACTGGCCACCGATGCCAACATCACCCGGATTGCACTGGAACTTGGCTACAGCTCGCCGTCGCCCTTTATTCAGATGTTCCGGGAACGCACCGGTAAGACACCAACCCAATACCGCAAGCAGATCATTTGAAACCATCAGGCGTACCAGTCTGGAGTCTCAACGCTTTATTCATCAACTTCGCGCCACCAGGCCAGGTCTTTTTTCGATTTGATCTCGGTTTGCACATCGCTGTCCAGCTTATTGAAGAACACCAGACCGGTTTGCTGCTCCACTTCCTCGACGGAAAAGGCATAGTCCCACAGATCACTCGCGGCAATGTCCTTGTTGGGTAACACAAAACCAATGCACGTCTGGTGCTTGAAGGAATACACCACCTTGTAGAAAAAACGCGGTAAAGGGATGCCGTTGATGCGTTTTGATCGCAAACCGTAAACTGGCCCATTAATCACCATTAATTTGCCCTTTGTGTGCGTCCAGCCTCGCACAACGGTTTCCAGACGCTTCCAGCCCTGACGGTTTAACTTCGGATGTTGCAGCGCCACGTTACTCATGGCAAACGTCTGGTCGTTGCTCTTGCGACTGAAATCAATCGAGGCACTGGGGGCCAAATGGCCCTTGTCGTAGCCTGTGCTTTTGAAATCCTGGGGTTTTAACCGATACGGTTCAGGGATATTGGGGTCAGGATAAAAACCGTCAGCGCGAGGAACATCGACACCAATGGAGCCTTTTGAGGCGGTATAACACACCCACATGGCGCACTTTCGTTTGAAGCTGAATCCCAGGCTATAGCCATCACGATTCAATACCAGATCCGTTTCGCAAGGTTCACCCAGCTTGCGGTGATTGCGCAGCGCATACACCCAGGTGTAGGACTTATGCCGGTTTGGAATTAACCATTGCGAAATGCCGTACTGCAGCAACGCCCCGAACAGCACGGATATTCCAATAAAAACCCACACGATTGGCGTTAACGCTGCCGTGATTTCTGACACATCAAACATCCACACACATTCCTTTTCGGTCGACTTCTATCCAGAGAGCGTTCTCTAACTTCCGTTAGCTTTTATATACGCCACACATGGTATTACAAACACGGTGGCCATGTTCCTGTTTTGTGACGTCTGTAGCAGCACCCAGATAGAGAAAAAATGACCCGGAGAGAGTGGCAACGGGAGAGAACGAATTGCCGGAGAAGGCCATGATCAGACGGGAAATCAAAAAAGGCCCTCTCACGTTAGTAAGAGGGCCTTTCGATACTGAAACCCATCGGAATCAGTACGTTGTAACGTCAGACTTATGGACGCTTCAGAACCAATGTCAGAATATCGTAGCTGGCAACCAGCTCATCATCCTGATTGGTCACTTCCACATCCCAGGCAACCACGCCCTGAGCTTCGCCTTTCTCGCTGACTTTGCCCTGGTCGATCATGCGCTTACAGGTCAGACGGGCACGAATGGTGTCACCGATACCAACCGGATTCACAAAACGCAGCGTGTCCAGACCGTAGTTCGCCAGAACCGGGCCTTCGCCAGGGTAAACGAACAGACCCGCTGCTGCGGACAGTACAAAGTAACCGTGAGCGATACGCTTGCCGAACTGGGAGTCCTTGGCCGCGATTTCGTCGAAGTGCATGTAGAAGTGGTCACCGGACAGACAACCGAAGTTGACGATATCGGCTTCGGTCACAGTACGGCGATGCGTCAGCAGGGAATCACCCGGCTTCAGGTCGTCGAAGTAGCGACGGAATGGATGTACTTCGGTTTCGTTCACAGCACCGCCACGAACGTATTCGCGGGTAACAGCGGTCAACATGGTTGGAGAACCCTGAACCGCAGTACGCTGCATGTAGTGCTTAACAGAGCGGATACCACCCAGCTCTTCACCACCACCGGCGCGACCTGGGCCACCGTGCTTCAACATTGGCAGCGGCGAGCCGTGGCCTGTGGATTCTTTGGAAGACTCTTCGTTCAGGATGTGAACACGGCCATGCCAGGCTGCCAGTGCCGGAACGACCTTGCCAGCCACTTCAGGATCTTTGGTGATCAGGGAAGACACCAGGCTGCCTTTACCGCGTGCGGCCAGAGCAACGGCGTGGTCAACGTCACGGTAGCCCATCACGGTGCTCACCGGGCCGAAGGCTTCGATGTCGTGTGCGCCACCTTCGGCATCCGGGTCACGGCTCAACAGCAATGTTGGCTCGAAGAATGCGCCGTTTTCAGTGCCTGCGCCAGTTGGAGCGAAGTCAGCGTTGCCGCCACAGATGCGTTCACTGGTCGCCAGTAACTGCTCTACGGTATCGCGAACGTCGGCCTGCTGAGTGTGAGAAGCCAGCGCACCCATGCGAACGCCTTCAACACTTGGGTCACCCACGGTGGTTTTGGCCAGACGTGCAGACAGCTTCTCGGCAACCGCATCAACGCGGTTCTCAGGCACCAGAATACGACGGATCGCGGTACATTTCTGACCCGCTTTCACAGTCATTTCACGCGCGACTTCTTTCACGAACAGATCGAATTCAACATCGTCTGGCGTCACATCCGGGGCAAGAATGGCGCAGTTCAGAGAGTCGGCTTCGCCATTGAATGGCACAGAGTTGTTGATCAGGTTAGGCGTCACACGCAGCTTCGCAGCTGTGCTTGCGGAACCAGTGAAGGTCACAACGTCCTGACCGTTCAGACGATCCAGCAGATCACCGGTACGACCGATCACCAGCTGCAGGCTACCTTCAGGCAACAAGCCGGAGTTTTGCATCAGGCGGACAGCGGCTTCAGTGACATAGCTGGTAGAAGAACCCGGCTTCACAATGCACGGCATACCAGCGAGGAAGTTCGGCGCGAATTTTTCCAACATGCCCCAGATCGGGAAGTTGAACGCGTTGATGTGTACCGCAACGCCGTTGCGAGGCACCAGAATGTGGCTACCAAAGAACTGGCCTTTGGCACCCAGTTGCATCGCATCGCCTTCATGCATCACGTTGCCGGATGGCAGTTCGCGACGACCCATGCTGGCGTAAGCAAACAACGTACCGGCACCGCCTTCGATGTCGATCCAGCTGTCCATACGGGTTGCACCCGTCTGGTGAGAAATCTCATACAGAGATTCCTTGTGTTCCAGCAGGTATTTACCCAGATTTCTCAGGCAAGAGGCGCGGGTCTGAAAATCCATCTCCATCAGGGACTGATTGCCCTGCTTGCGGGCAAATGCCAGAGACTCTTCAAAATCGATGGTTTCAGCGTGGGTGTGGTAAACCACTTCGCCATTAAGGGCGCTGGTCAGACCTTGAGCGGCTTCGCTACCGATCCACTGACCTGCAATAAAACTCTGTAACGTCGGGGCTTGACTCATGGGAGGCTCCGCAATGTGGGGAATGTATAACGTTATCGGGGGTATAAAACGCAATTGACCAGCCACCGTGTTCACGATGGCTGGTCAACAGGCAGGATCAGATCTGGTCGAAGTCAACCACAACCTTCTCAGATACCGGGTATGCCTGACAGGACAACACATAACCCGCTTCGATTTCGTAGTCTTCCAGACCGAAATTCACATCCATATCCACTTCGCCTTCAACGACTTTACACTTACAAGTGGAACACACACCGGCTTTACACGAGAACGGCAGTTCAGCACCGATCTTGTTGCCAGCTTCCAGAATGCTGTCGGTGTTTTGATCCAGGTCGAACGCCAGCGCACGGCCATCCGCAATCACAGTCACGTTGGATGTGCTGGTATTTTCTGCAGCAGCCGCTGCACGCTCTTCACGCTTCTTGGCATTGCCAGCCGTCGCGAACAACTCGAAGAAAATACGGTCTGGCTCGCTACCGGCTTCAATCAGCATGTCGCGTACAGTTTCGGTCATTTCCTGAGGGCCACAGATGAAGCTGGCATCCAGGTTCTTGACGTCCAGCCAGCGGCTGAAGATTTCCTGACACTTTTCAGCATCAATGTGACCGTTGTACAGATCCACATCCTGCTGCTCACGGCTGAAGATGAAGATCAGGTTCAGACGACCCATGTAAACATTCTTCAGTTCTTCCAACTGCTCACGGAACATGGTGGAAGAGCTGGAGCGGTTGCCGTACATCAGGGTAACCGTGCTGTTTGGCTCGGCTTGCAGCGTGGACTTCACGATTGACAGGATTGGCGTGATGCCAGAACCGGCCGCAACGGCCAGGTAGTTGCCTTCGCGCTCAGCATCCAGATCAATGAAGAAGTTGCCGGTCGGTGCCATCACTTCCAGCTCGTCGCCCACTTTCAGTTCTTCGTTCGCAAACGTGGAGAACAGGCCACCCGGTACTTTTTTAACAGCAACACGGATTTCACCGTCGTTGATACCCGTACAGATGGAGTAAGAACGACGCACTTCTTCGCCATTCAACTGGGTACGCATGGTCAGGTACTGACCCTGAGTGAATTGGAAGCTGTCGTTCAACTCGGCAGGAATATCAAAAGCCAGTGACACGGAGTCGCGCGTTTCCTGGCGAACATCCTGAATAGTCAGGGAATGGAATTGGCTCATAAGTAATCTCTCCGCAGCCACCGTCTATCCGGGTGGCTTTAAATACATTTGAAATAGTCAAACGGTTCCAGGCAATCGCTGCAGCGGTACAGCGCTTTGCACGCAGTTGAACCGAATTCACTGATACGTTCGGTATGCTCACTGCCACAATGCGGGCAGTTGACCTGATCGTCGCCGGATAACAGGCTCTTTTTGCTGGCGCTGCCCACCGGGGGCGCGATACCAAAAGCGCGCAGCTCTTCACGGCCTTTTTCGGTAATCCAGTCGGTCGTCCAGGCTGGATTCAGACGCTGCTCCAGTACCGGGTTTTCAAAACCGGCCTCAACCAACGCTTCTTCGATCAGTTGTTCGATAAATTCTGTCGCCGGGCAGCCGGAATAGGTTGGAGTCACCACCACGTGGAGGTGGCCTTGCTGCCAACTGACGTCACGCACGATACCGAGATCAACCACGCTGACCACGGGGACTTCCGGGTCCATCACATCCAGGAGCACCGCCCAGGCGCGCTGGACATCGTCCGACGAACCGTCGCGGGCTCCGCGATCACTGCCGATCAGGCCGGGAGTCGACATGGAGACGACTACCGGTTCTGAATCAGGACGATCACCAGGTTGCATCAGGATAAGCCCGCTGCAGGAATTGCATCTCGGCCAACAACAGACCCAAGTGCTCGCTGTGCACGCCGTTACGACCGCTCAGGTAGAAAGAACGAGCCATCTCTGGTGTGGTCAGAGTGGCTGCCGTCAGCACTTCGCTGACCGTTGCTTTCCACGCTTCTGCAATCGCTTCTGGCGCAGGAATCACACCGGCTTCTGCCAGGCGCTGTTCCACGTCGTCACCGGCTGTCAGTTCACACGTGAAACGCCAGACCTGTTCAACGGCTTTTTCCATGCGCTGATGGCTTTCTTCAGTGCCATCGCCCAGACGCTGAACCCACTCGGAAGAGCGACGCAGGTGGTAGGTCACTTCTTTCAGGGCTTTGGCGGCAATCGCGGCAACACGCTCGTCGCTGGAGTTCACCAGAGCGCTCAGTACGTGGTACTGCCAAGCGTCGTAGAAGAACTGCTTCGCCATGGTCACCGCAAAGTCACCGTTAGGCTGTTCAACCAGCAACAGGTTGCGGTAAGCACGCTCTTCACGGCAGAACGCCAGCTTGTCGGCATCGCGACCGTCGTCGATCAGCTCAGCCGCGTAATCCAGCCAGTTGCGAGCCTGACCAAACAGGTCAAGGCCCACGTTCATCAACGCCATCTCTTCTTCCAGAGCAGGGGCATGACCGCACCACTCACACAGACGCTGGCCCTGAACTACGGCGCTGTCGCCAACGCGCAGCAAATATTCAATCAGATCATCGTATTTGGTCATGATCGTCCTCACATGTGGCCGACTTCAGGCGGCAGCTCGTAAAAGCTGGCGTGGCGATAGATTTTGTCTTCGGATGGATCGAACAAAGGATCTTTTTCATCCGGAGAAGATGCTGTGATGGCAGCGGATGGAACAACCCACAGGCTCACACCTTCGTTACGACGGGTGTACAGCTCACGTGCGTTTTCGATCGCCATAGCAGCGTCTGCCGCGTGAACGCTACCCACGTGCTTGTGGTTCAGGCCGTGCTTGCTGCGCACGAATACTTCAAACAGTGTCCATTGAGACATAATGATTCTCTCCAGTTAACGGGTCAGTATCAGGCTGCGGCCTGTTGTTTTTTCTTTTTCTCAGCGAAAGCAACCGCGGCTTCACGTACCCAGGCACCGTCTTCAATCGCATTGCGGCGAGTGCTGACACGCTCCTGGTTACAAGGGCCATTACCCTTGATCACTTCGTAGAATTCTTCCCATTGAATGTCGCCGAAGTCGTAGTGACCACGCTCTTCGTTCCATTTCAGATCCGGGTCAGGGGCCGTACAGCCCAGTACTTCCAACTGCGGAATGGTCTGGTCAATAAAGCGCTGGCGCAGTTCGTCATTGGTGTGACGCTTGATCTTCCAGGCCATGGATTGAGCGCTGTTCGGAGAATCCGCATCGCTTGGGCCGAACATCATCAGAGAAGGCCACCACAGACGGTTAATCGCGTCCTGAACCATTTCTTTCTGCGCGTCGTTGCCTTCCTTCATCATGGTCAGCAGAATTTCGTAACCCTGACGCTGGTGGAAGCTCTCTTCCTTACAGATACGGATCATGGAACGAGAGTAAGGGCCGTAAGAAGTACGCTGCAGAACCACCTGGTTCACAATCGCAGCGCCATCAACCAGCCAGCCAACCGCACCCATGTCCGCCCAGTTCAGGGTTGGGTAGTTGAAGATGGAAGAGTACTTGGCACGACCGTTGTGCAGTTTTTCGACTTCTTCATCACGATCAGCGCCCAGCGTTTCCATCGCGCTGTACAGGTACAAACCGTGACCGGCTTCATCCTGAATCTTGGCCATCAACTGCAGCTTGCGCTTGAAGGTCGGGGCGCGAGTTACCCAGTTACCTTCTGGCAGCATGCCAACAATTTCAGAGTGAGCGTGCTGGGAAATCTGACGAATCAGGGTTTTGCGGTAAGCATCGGGCATCCAGTTTTTCGGCTCGATTTTGATTTCCGCATCGATCTTTTCCTGGAACGCACGTTCTTCTGGAGACATTTCCTCCAGCGTCTTGACGTGCTTGGCTCCGGTTTCAACCATTTGTGCGTACATAGCAAGTCTCCGGTGTCGTTGAGTGACTGCCGTCACAAGGGTTCAGTATAACGTTTTTCCTAATGATACTAAAAACTAAACAAATGTGCAGTTTTTGTATCGCTTTTGGGTCGATTGACCCATTTTATGGTCTTGCATACGGCATTAATCAGGCCAGAGCGGAAGTCATGACTCCCGCTCTGAAACCCATCAGCCATCCTTGCGCTTGTCGAAAACGCGCTTCGCCTTGCCTTCGGAGCGTGGCAGATCACCCATAGGAACGATGTCCACGCGTGTGCTGATACCCACAACCGACTTGATATGGTGTTGCAACTCTTTGATGGCCGGTTCTTGTGGCGCGCTTTGCGCTTCTGCGGTCATCTCAACCTTGACCTGAACTTTATCCAGGTTGCCGTCTTTGGTGACGATGATTTCGTAGTGTGGAGCCAACGCCGGGATCTTCAGAATCTGTTCTTCAATCTGGGTCGGGAATACGTTCACACCACGGATGATCATCATGTCATCGCTGCGGCCTGTGATCTTGTCGATGCGACGCATTGGACGCGCAGTGCCTGGCAGCAAGCGAGTCAAATCACGGGTACGGTAACGAATGATTGGTAATGCTTCTTTAGACAAAGACGTGAACACCAGTTCACCGTATTCACCGTCAGGCAGTACTTCACCGGTGTTTGGATCGATGATTTCAGGGTAGAAATGATCTTCCCAGATGGTTGGGCCATCTTTGGTCTCGATGCATTCCATCGCCACACCTGGGCCCATCACTTCAGACAGACCGTAAATATCAACCGCATCGATACCCAGACGACCTTCGATGTTCTTACGCATCTCGTCAGTCCAGGGCTCGGCACCGAAGATACCCAGACGCAGAGCCAGCTTCTCGGGATCAACGTTCTGACGTTCCATCTCGTCAATCAGGTTCAGCATGTAGGACGGCGTCACCATGATGATGTCGGGATCAAAGTCCTGAATCAGCTGTACCTGCTTCTCGGTCTGACCGCCAGACATTGGAATCACGGTACAACCCAGACGCTCGGCACCGTAGTGCGCACCCATGCCGCCTGTGAACAGGCCATAGCCGTAAGAGATGTGTACCTTGTCGCCGGAGTGACCGCCTGCAGCTCGGATAGAGCGCGCAACCACGTCTGCCCAGACATCAATATCGTGCTGGGTGTAGCCCACAACGGTTGGCTTGCCGGTCGTACCGGAAGACGCGTGTACACGCACCACTTCGTTCATTGGTACGGCGAACGAGTCGAATGGGTAAGCGTCGCGCAGGTACGCTTTGGTGGTGAACGGGAAGTGCTTCAGGTCTTCCAGTGTGCGCAGTTCAAATGGGTGAACCCCTTTGTCATCGCACATTTTCTTGTAAGACGGTACGTTGTTGTACGCGTGCGCGATGCTCCACTGCATGCGTTTCAACTGCAAGGCACGCAGCTCGTCAATGCTTGCGGTTTCAATCGGGTCCAGCGCGCTGCGCAGAATACGTTCGTTATGCATCGTTAGTGTCCTGTCCGAGTCTTTTGTTATGTCAGAACCGGCTACCGGCATAGGTAGCCAGAACGCCGGGCTGGGCTGATTTCAACCTGGCCCCGGCTGGCGTGCCTTCAAACACGCTCGATGATGATCGCAATGCCCTGGCCGACACCAATACACATGGTGCAAAGAGCATAACGGCCACCGGTACGATGCAACTGGTACATCGCCGTCGTGACCAGACGTGCGCCGGAGGCACCCAGAGGGTGACCCAGAGAAATCGCACCGCCGTTCGGGTTTACGTGTGCCGCATCATCTGGCAAACCCAGATCACGCATTACGGCCAATCCTTGCGAAGCAAAGGCTTCGTTCAGCTCGATCACATCCATCTGATCCAGTGTCAGACCGGCCTTTTTCAGTACTTTTTTGGACGCTGGAGCCGGGCCAAAGCCCATGATGCGAGGCTCCAGACCTGCAGTCGCCATCGCAACCACACGGGCTTTTGGCGTCAGGCCGTTTTTCTCAGCCGCTTCTTTCGAGTCAATCAGCAGAGCGCAAGCACCGTCGTTCACACCGGAAGCGTTACCCGCTGTCACGGAGCCGCCTTCACGGAACGGCGCACGCAGTTTGCCCAGTGCTTCCAGCGTGGTGGAGGCACGAGGATGTTCATCCGTGTCCACGACCAGGTCATCGCCCTTGCGCTGTGGAATCACTACCGGACAGATTTCTTCATTGAAGAGACCGGTTTCCATCGCAGCAGCGGTCTTTTGCTGGCTGCGGAAGGCAAACAGATCCTGATCTTCGCGGGAGATATTGAAGTCTTCAGCCACGTTTTCAGCCGTCTCAGGCATGGAATCCACGCCGTATGCCGCTTTCATCTTCTTGTTGATGAAGCGCCAGCCGATGGTGGTGTCGTACATACCGTTCGGGTTACGGCTAAAGGCTGTCTCAGCCTTGCCCATCACGAATGGCGCGCGGGACATGGACTCACAACCGCCTGCAATCATCAGGTCGGTTTCACCGGCCTTGATGGAACGCGCTGCCATGCCGATGGCATCCATACCGGAACCGCACAGACGGTTGATGGTGGTGCCCGGAACGTCTGTCGGCAGACCCGCCAACAAGGCAGACATGCGCGCCACGTTACGGTTGTCTTCACCGGCCTGGTTGGCATTGCCGTAAAAGATGTCATCCACAGACGTCCAATCGACGTCCGGATTGCGTTCCATCAGTGCTTTCAGTGGCACCGCACCCAGATCATCGGCACGCACGGAGGACAAACCACCGCCATAACGGCCAAATGGGGTACGAATCGCGTCGCAAATATAGGCATCGGTCATTCTGATTCTCCTGCGTTAGCATCCTGAGCCGTTTCAGCCGACTCAAGTATCTGGCCACGAACCCGATAGGACTTGCCATGGAACATGGCGATCAGGCGGCCTTCCTGGTTGTGGATATCAACATCGTAATTGCCGGTACGGCCACTGCGGCTGCGCTCGGTCGCGGTTGCCGTCAGTACATCGCCCAGAAATGCCGGAGCGACGTAATCAATGGTGCAACCAATGGCAACGGTTGGTTCGTTATAGGTGTTGCAGGCAAACGCGAACGCCGAGTCTGCCAATGCAAACATAAAGCCGCCATGGCAGGTCTTGTGACCCTGAACCATGTCATCGCGTACCGTCATGCTGACAAGCGACTTGCCCGGCGCAACAGATTCCAGCGTCATGCCCGCCTGCTGGCTGGCGTTGTCGCGGCTGTACAGCGCGTTGGCACAGGCTTCGGCCAACGTTTGTTCTGCCAACATTTGTGGCGTCATGCTGTCAAGATCATGACTCATAGAACGACTTCCCTTGAGCCGACAGGCGACGCAACAACAGGGATGGGCGATAACGATCTTCACCGTAGGTGGCTTGCAGATTGGCCAGCACCGCTTCAATACGGGCAACACCCACCTGATCGGCCCAGGCCAACGGCCCGCGCGGGTAGTTCACACCGGCACACATGGCCAGATCGACACCGGCAACATCGCCGACGTCGTGCAGTACTGCATCGGCACCTTCGTTGGCCAACATGGCTACGGTACGCATCAGCGCCAAGCCAGGCACATCAGCCAGAGGCGTGGCCGTGATACCCGCCGCCGCCAACAGATCAACCACTTGCTGAACCGCTGCGTCGGAGGTGTTGTGCGCCCAACTGATCGCCAGACGAGAAGCCTTGTTGTAATCCAGCGCCAGATCGATCAGCACCAGATTTTCAATGCCATCTTCCACAGCGCGCTGACAGGCCATGCGACCATC
>Ga0193963_1001207_pt1 | contig 13079 bp, 11 predicted proteins | sample FB_6_MG_FD_140359 | JGI IMG/M metagenome (GOLD analysis project Ga0193963, IMG submission 140359) | Microbial mat bacterial communities from the Broadkill River, Lewes, Delaware, United States - FB_6_MG | ecosystem: Environmental > Aquatic > Freshwater > River > Microbial mats | place: USA...
AATGAACCAGAAAATTTATATTTTATTATAAAAGGTTTAGTACAAGAAAAACAAGAAGATGAAGTTTTATCTATCTATTCTAGTAATGAATTCTTTGATCCTATTTCTTTAATAGAAAACTATTCAAAAAATACTTTTGTTACAACACAAGAAACAATTTGTTATACACTACCAAGAGAAGTATTTATTAAAACATTACGTGAAAATCCGGTATTTGAAAGTTTCTTTTTTCAATCAATTTCACAAAAACTAAATGTCAATATTAATAATGAAAAAAATAAAGAGTTATCAAATCTAATGGTTGCAAAAGTAAAAGAGGCAAATGTTCATAGAGCAGTTATTTTGCCATACAACACTTCAATTTTTGATGCAGTAACTACAATAAAAAAAGAAAAGGTTCCAACTTTACTTTTAAAAGACGATAATGACGAAATGTATATTGTAACAGATTCTGATTTTAGAGAAAAAGTTATATTAAATAGAATGGATTTTGATGATATTGTTGGAAAAATTTCAAATAAAGGTCTTGTATATGTAAATGAAAATGACTTTTTATTCAATGCACAATTAATTATGGCCAAACATGGTCTTAAAAGAGTTGTAGTTAAAAATGATCAAAATGAAATATCTGGGATTATTGACCAAATTTCACTATCATCATTTTTTGCAACACACACATTCTCAGTATCAAATAAAATTTCTAAAGCTGAAACAATTGAAGAATTAAAAGAAGCTTCTCAATCTTTTACAAAAATCATTAAATCATTAAATGCAAAAGGTGTAAAAGTTGATTTTATATCAAAATTGATTAATCAATTAAATAGAAAAGTTATGAATAAACTATTTAAAATGACTGCACCAAAAGAACTTCTTGGAAAAGCATGTCTTGTTGTAATGGGAAGCGAAGGAAGAGCAGAACAGATACTAAAAACTGACCAAGATAATGCACTTATCATTTCAGATGACTGTACTCTAAGTGATGAAGAAATACTTAAGTATACTCATGATTATACTGAGTATCTTGTTGATTTTGGATTCCCTAGATGTGAGGGGAATATTATGGTTTCAAACCCATACTGGTGTAGAAGAGAAAAAGATTTTAAAGATTTAATTTATGGATGGATTACAAAACCAAGTGGTGATAACTTTATGAATCTTGCAATTTTTTATGATGCAATGGCAGTAACAGATGATAGAGAAATGTTAATAGGATTAAAAGAATATTTATTTAAAATTGGATCAACATCAAAAACTTTTTATATGCATTTTGCAAAAATCATTATGGACTTTAACGTTCCATTAGGCTTTTTTGATGGATTTGTTTTTGATTCAACAGATAAAGAGCATGATAATGAAATAGATATCAAAAAAGGTGGTATTTTTATTATTGTTCAAAGTATAAGGACATTATCTTTAGAACACAAATTAATGCGTGTAAATACTATAAGAAGAATTAAAGAACTACAAGAATTAGGTGAATTTGACCAAGAGTTTGCATCAGAATTAATCGAATCATTTAAATTTTTACTTACTATTAAATTAAAATCTAATCTTGAAAAAATGGATAGTGACGAAACAATTGACAACTACATAAACCCTAATAATTTAAATACAATGGAGAAAGATTTATTGAAAGATAGTTTTAAAATTGTAAATAAATTAAAGAAAAAACTAGAACACCATTATAAGTTGAATTATGTTTAGATCAATACAAAACTATTTTAGTAAGAAAAATCTAAAAGATGATAAATACTCTTATCTTTTTGATGACCCAGTAGAAGATGAATATATTTGCTTTGACTGTGAAACAACAGGATTAAGTGTTCAAAATGATGATATTATTTCTATTGGTGCAGTATTGATAAAAGGGAATACTATTGTTTCGAGTAAAAAGTTTGTTAAATTTGTTAAACCAAAAACAAAACTACAAATTGAAGCAATTAAAGTTCATCATATAAGAGAAATGGATTTAGAAGATGCTGAAGATATTGATGAAGTAATAGAAGAATTTATTGACTTTATTGGAAACAGGAAACTTGTTGGATACTTTCTAGAATTTGATATTGCAATGGTAAATAAATATTTAAAACCTAAAATAGGTATTAATTTACCTAATAAAGCTTATGAAGTTTCGGGAATTTACCATGACTATAAAATAGAAAAAATTCCTCAAAGTAATATTGATCTTAGATTTGATGTTATTATGGAAGATCTTCAAATTCCAACAATGGGAAAACATGATGCTTTCAATGATGCAATAATGACTGCAATGATGTTTTTAAAATTAAAAAATCAGCCAAAAGTAAAAATCAAATAACTAAAATAACATACGATTGACATATCTTTTAGCTATAATCTTGAAAATCAAGACAAGAGGTAAAAGATATGTTAGTATTAGTTCTGAACTCAGGTAGTTCTTCTTTAAAATATCAATTAATGAATCCAGAATCTGCTGAAGTTAAAGCAACTGGACTTTGTGAAAGAATTGGAATTGATGGTAGATTAGTTCATGAAGTTAATGGACAAAAAATCAAAAAAGACATCAATATGCCAACTCATAAAGAAGCAATTGAAATAGTATTAGATTTTTTAACAAATGGAGATAACAAAGTTATTGATTCAATTGAAGAGATTGAAGCTATTGGACATAGAGTTGTTCATGGCGGAGAATTTTTTAATAAGTCAGTTATTGTTGATGAGAGTGTTATAAAAAAACTTGAGTCACTTATCCCTCTTGCTCCTCTTCATAATCCTGCTAATATTATGGGAATGAAAATTGCACAACAACTTATGCCTACAAAACCAAATGTTGCCGTATTTGATACAGCCTTTCACCAAACAATGCCTGCTTCGAATTATATGTATGCAGTTCCATACGAAGATTACAAAAACTTAGGTGTTAGAAAATATGGTTTTCATGGAACATCACATTATTATGTTTCTAATGAAGCTAAAAAAATGCTAGATAAAAAAGATTCAAAAGTAATTGTTTGTCATTTAGGTAATGGTTCATCTGTATGTGCAGTAAGAGATGGAAAGTCAATTGACACTTCAATGGGTCTTACACCACTTGAAGGATTAATAATGGGAACTAGGTCTGGTGATATTGATGCTGGAGTTTTATCATACTTAATGGATAAAAAGAATATGTCTGCAGAAGAAACTGTAAACTACTTAAATAAAAAATCTGGGTTGCTTGGTGTTTCAGGGATATCTTCTGATTTAAGAGAAATTATAGAAGCTTGTGAAAATGGTGATGAAAGAGCAGCAACTTGTATTGATATGAAATGTAACAGAATAAAAAAATATATCTGTTCTTATGCAGGGATGCTTGAAGGTGTAGATGCAATTTGTTTTACTGCAGGAATTGGTGAGAATGCAGACATTATAAGAGAAAAAGTATGTAATGGACTTGAATTTATGGGTATTGAATTAGATATAGATAAAAATAAAATCCGAACGGACAAAAATAGAGAAATTAATACAAGTTCTTCTAAAACTAAGATTTATGTGATTCCAACAAATGAAGAATATGTAATCGCAAATGATACCTACAAACTAGTAAAAGCTTAATGCTTTTTCTAGTTAGTAAATTATAAATTAAACTAATAGACTACCAAATTTTATACTTATAGAAAGTGTATGTACTACTTTTATACACACATATAAAATATGTATAAAACTTTATCAAAAATGCTATACTAATGCTATTTTAATGCTACGTTTGGATAATATAATTTATTGATTTTACAATAAAGGAAACTTGAATGGGTTTAATTGAAAGTATAAAAGAAAATGCTAAAAAAGAACTAAGAACTGTCGTTCTTCCGGAGTCTGAAGATGAAAGAGTGCTTAAGGCTGCACAAATAGTTCTAGAAGAAAAAACTGCTAATGTAGTTTTAATTGGAAACGAAGAAACAATAAAAGCTGATGCTGCTGCTTGTGGTGCATTTATTGATGGAGCAACTATTATTGACCCTAAATCTTATGATGGAATTGATGCTTATGTTGACGAATTAGTAGAACTAAGAGCTTCAAAAGGTCTTTCAAAAGAAGAAGCTAAAGAAATTATGACAACTGAACCAAGATTTTTTGGTTGTATGATGGTAAGACTAGGTCATGCCCATGGTCTTGTTGCTGGTTCAAACTCACCAACTGCTGATGTATTAAGAGCTGCAATTCAAGTAATTAAAACTGCACCAGGGATCAAAACTGTTTCTTCAGCATTTGTAATGGAAACTGCAGATAGAAAATTTGGTGATAATGGCTTATTATTATTTGCTGACTGTGCTGTTTTACCAGATCCAAATTCAGAACAATTAGCTGATATTGCTGCATCTACTGCTGCTACTGCATCTTCAGTAGTGGGATTAGAACCAAGAGTAGCAATGTTATCATTCTCAACAATGGGAAGCGCTAAACACCCACTAGTATCTAAAGTTCAAGATGCTGTTCAAATCTTAAAAGATAGAAATGTTGATTTTGCTTTTGATGGAGAGATGCAAGCAGATGCTGCAATCGTTGAAGCAATTGGAGCTAAAAAAGCACCAGACTCAAAAGTAGCTGGAAAAGCTAATATTTTAGTATTCCCAGATTTACAAGCTGGAAATATTGGATATAAATTAGTTCAAAGATTTGCAGGGGCAGATGCTCATGGACCAATTGTTCAAGGTTTAAATAAACCTGTAAATGACCTTTCAAGAGGTTGTTCAGTTGAAGATATCGCAAACTTAGTAGCTATTACAGCAACTCAAGCATAAACATAAACATAAACGTAAACATAAAAGAAATTTAATTTAAAAATAGGGGAAATATATATGTTAGTATTCATTTTAAATGCAGGAAGTTCATCGTTAAAATATCAATTAATGAACCCAGTAAACAAAGAGGTTTTAGCAGTAGGAATCTGTGAAAGAATTGGAATTGATGGAGTTTTAAAACATGAATTTGGTGATGACCAAAAAATTAAAATTGAAACTGGAATGCCTACACATAAAGAAGCTATCGAGTTAGTATTAAAAACTTTAACAGATGGTGAAGGTAAAGTAATTAATTCAGTAGATGAAATAGAAGCAATTGGACATAGAGCAGTTCATGGTGGTGAAGATTTCGCTGGTTCGGTTATGGTAACTGATAAAGTAATTAACAAAATGAAAGAGCTTATTCCTTTAGCTCCATTACATAACCCAGCAAATATTATGGGTATGGAAATTTGTCAAGAACTAATGCCTGGTAAACCAAATGTAGCTGTATTCGATACTGCATTCCACCAAACTATGCCTGACTATGCTTACATGTATCCACTTCCATATGAGCAATACACTAAAAATGGTGTAAGAAAATATGGTTTCCACGGAACATCACATTTCTTCGTATCTGAAGCAGCAAGAGATATGTTAGATAAAAAGCATAATACAAGAGTTATTGTATGTCATTTAGGAAATGGTTCTTCTGTATCTGCTGTATTTGATGGTAAATGTATTGATACTTCTATGGGTCTTACTCCAGTTCAAGGTTTAATGATGGGTACGAGATCAGGTGATATCGGTGCCGGTGCAATTCAATACATGATGGAAACTGAAGGTATGAATATCAAAGAAATGCTAGATACATTAAACAAGAAATCTGGTATCGTTGGTATCTCTGGAAAATCTTCTGACTTAAGAGAAGTATTAGAAGGTATGGATGCAGGTGATGATAGATGTAGATTAGCGGTTGATATGATTGCTTACATTATTAAAAAATATGTTGGTTCATATGCAGCTGCTCTTGATGGTGTTGATGCATTATGTTTCACAGGTGGTATTGGTGAAAATGCAGCATTAATTAGAGAAAAAGTTTGTGCTGGTTTAGATTATATGGGATTAAATATTGATCCAACTAAAAATAACAAAAGATCGGGAGAAGCTAGAGACATTTCTACAAATGGATCAAGTGGTAGAATCTTCGTTATTCCTACAAATGAGGAATATGTTATTGCAAACGATACTTACAAAATCGTTAAGGGTATTGAGTAAAAATTACTCTTTATCTAATCTAGGGAAAAGAAGAAGGCAAGGAGTAAAAACCTTGCCTTTTTTTATAACTACTCACATTATCTTTCAAAAGCTAAATTATGTTATTCTTTTATGCAAAAAATTGTCTTTACTTAGACAGAAAGATAATTATTTTTATTTATAAAAAAAAGGACATATTAAATGATAAACAAAACAATTCCTTTATTGTTAATTCTAATTTACCTAATTTCACCAGCAAGCGCTGCAACTCGCTATGTTTCAGATGATTTATTCACTTATATCCATTCAGGTCCAGGTACTAAATACAAAATTGTTGGTAGTCTTAATGCAGGAGAACGTATTAATCTAATTCAAACTAATTCAGGCTTTACTCAGATAAAAGATTCAAAAGGTCGTAGTGGTTGGATTAATTCAAAATATGTTTCTAGACAGCCAGGATTAAAAGAACGTTTACCAAAACTTGAGAGTAAGCTTGCAAAATTAAATGCACAACTAAATACTGCAAAAGATGAAGCAAATAAAGATAAATCAAGTTTAGAGGAAAATTTAGATTCATATAGAAATCAAGTTAATGACTTACAAAAAGTAAATTCAAAATTAAATGAAGAATTACAGCAAGTTCAATCAGAAAATAGAAATTTAAACGCAAAATTAGATACTCAAAAAAATGATCTATTAATGCGTTGGTTTACTTATGGTGGGATGGTTGCAGGAGGAGGTTTACTTATAGGATTAGTATTACCTTCATTAATCCCAAGTCGTCGGCAAAAAACTCGTTGGTAATTTAAATATTAAAAAAGGGAAAGAAAAACTCTTACCCTTTTTTATATCTAAATATAAATACTATTTATTTCGACTTCCTGAACCCCTTCTATAATCATTAGTAATTTTTCTATTATTTTTCTTTGGTGCACTATTTTTTCTATTTTCAATAAAATCTTCTATATCTTTTTTTAAATCTTTTTTTTGTGAACTCTTTGATTTTTTATTATTCTCATCTTTAGGTTTATTCGTTCTTGATTGATTCTGTTTTGAAGTTCTTTTATTATTCTTTTTAGAATTATTATCTTTCTTGGGTACTTTTAATTTCTTTAAAGAAGATACTGTAAAACCTTCAATATCTTTTACTTCAATTTTTGTTTTTATTAGTTTTTCGATATCTTGTAAATATTCAAATTCTTCATCACAAACTAAAGACATTGCAACACCTTCATTTCCAGCTCTACCCGTACGTCCAATTCTATGAACATAGTCTTCAGGAACGTTTGGTAACTCAAAGTTTATTACATGAGGTAATAGTTCTATATCAATCCCTCTTGCTGCAATATCCGTTGCAACTAAAACTCTTATCTTCTTTTCTTTAAAATCTTTTAGTGCGGTAGTTCTAGCTCCTTGAGATTTACCTCCGTGGATTGCAAGAGAAGTAATATTACTTTTATTTAAATATTGACACAATCTATTTGCTCCATGTTTAGTTCGAGTAAATACTAAAACTTGATTCCAATCTCCTGTATGAATTAAAAAAGAAAGTAAACTTCTTTTTTTATCTTTTAATACATAATGAGCTACTTGTTCTACTTGTTCAGAAGAGACATTACTTCTAGCAACTTCAATAAGCTTAGGATTTTTTAACAAACTTTTTGACAATGTTTTTATTTCATTGGAAAATGTTGCAGAAAAAAGAAGTGTCTGCCTATGTTTAGGAACATGTGCCATAACTTTTTTTATATCATGAATAAACCCCATATCCAACATTCTATCTGCTTCATCAAGTACTAAAAAATCTACCCTTGATAAGTCTATTGTTTTCTGTGAAACATGGTCCAGTAATCTTCCTGGAGTAGCAATTACAATATCAACACCTTTTCGCAATACTGCTTTTTGAGGATTAATTCCAACACCACCAAAAATCACTGCAGTTTTTAATGGAAGATATTTACTATATGCATTTATGTTTTCGGCAACTTGAGAAGCTAACTCTCTAGTTGGAGTTAAAATAAGTGCTTTTATATAATGTTTATTTTCTTTTTTGTGCGTTTTTTTACTCATTATTTCAAGTAAAGGAAGAGTAAACCCTGCAGTTTTACCTGTACCTGTTTGAGCAGCAGCTAAAACATCCTGTTTATTTAAAATAATTGGTATAGATTCTTTTTGAATAGGAGTAGGAGTTGTATATCCCTGTTCTTCTATTGCTTTTAAAATATCAGAATTCAATCCTAATTGTGAGAATGACATTAATTACCTTTAATTAAATTTAGTAATTTAAAGAAATGATAATCTTAGTTAATGAAGAAACTATTGATAAATATAATTTAGATAAAAACAAAGATGAACGTAGCTTGCTTACTATAATTTTTTGCGGAGTATAACACAATTATAAAAAAAGGTAAAGTTTTAAAACTTTACCTTTTTATTTCTATTTCTATAATATTAAATTAAAACTAATAAGCTTTTAGAGAACCAAAAAGGTTTACAGAAAAACTTGATACAGCTTCATTGATAATTTTATCAATAAATTTCTCAAACTTATCTTCTTTTTTCCAGATAGCTTTTTCAACTCCCGAAAGTATTTTAATTTCTTTTTTGGCATAAGTTAAAGTAGTGACCTCATCGACTAAACCAACTTTCTTGGCTTGTCCAGAAGTGAAAATATGAGCATCTGCATATTTTTTATGATCTTCAACTTTAAGTTTTCTAGCATTTGCTACATCAGAAACAAACATTGAATAAGTGTCTTTTATAACTTTTTCAAGTTCTTCTTTTTCATAACTAGCCCATTCTCTTGTAGGAGTACCAGACTCTTTGTATCGTCCAGCTTTTACGGTTTGTGTTTTAACACCAATTTTCTCCATAAGTTCTTCAAGGTTTGTTCCTTGAAATATTACACCAATAGAGCCAATCATCGCTCCAGGATTTGCAATAATTTTATTTGCCCAAATAGAAGCATAGTAACTTCCACTCGCCATAACTCCACTTGCGTAAGCTACAACTGGTTTAATTTCTGCTAATTCTTTTATTGCATAAGCTAACTCAACAGAAGGAGCAACCGCGCCACCTGGAGAATTTACAACAAGTAAAACACCTTTTATGTTTTTATTTCTTTTTGCAGAATTGATATCCTGCATTACTTTTTTGATATTTAAAATAGGTCCTACTAATTCAATTTTTTGCAAATTTGCTTGCTCTTGATTACCATTATTTAAAGCAGAATCATCTGAACTTGAAACAAAAAAATAAATTATTGTTAAAAATACAATTGTTTTAAAATATTTTGTAATAAAATCTAAAATTGCTATTATTGGGTAGAATAGCTTTTTAATCATCTCAAACATCTTTACCTCCTATAATTGTCTTATCTACTGATTTTGTATGTAGAATAATGTTCATACATAAATCATTTTCATCTTTTACAGTATCTGGTAAACTAATACAAATTAAATCTGCATCTTTATTAGTTATTAATTCACCTTTATTTAATCCTAATGCATCACTACCATTTATTGTTGCAGCTTTTAATAAATCTTTTGAAAAATTCACTATATTTTTATTACTATGCATCATAAGTAAATTTCTTAATTCATCGAACATTGATAGAGAATTATTTGAACTTAATCCATCCGTACCTATTGAAAAAGGAATTGCGTACTCTTCTAATCTATTTAAATCTAATTTTGTGTTATTCAAAAATCTATTTGATGTAACACAATGATTTATTGTTGCACCTAGTTCTTTTATTTTTTGTAAATCATTATTACTAGCTTCTACACAATGAGTAAAAGAAAGGTTTTTGATATTTTTAAATTGATTTAAAAACTCCATAGGTCTAGTAACACTTTTTTCTTGGCCTAAAAAGTTTTTGAAAAAGTCTAAGAATCCACCTTCATCTTTATGTAGCCATTCAAATTCTTCAGGAGATTCTAAAAAATGTGAACTAACTGCTAAATTACTTTCACTAGCTAACTTTAAACTTTCTCTTATTAAAAATGGATGTACAGAATATGGTGAATGAATTGCTACAGCAGGAATAAAATTTTCATTTTTCTCCAAAATCGCACTATTTAATCTTGCTTTAAAATCTGCAAATAATGTATCTGCCATATCAGCTTTACTACCAATCACTTCTGTAAAAAAAACTGTATTTATTGGTGATTTCTTACAAGCTTCTAAATCAAATGAATATGACGAAATAGCACCAATAGTTGTAGTACCTGTTTTTTTCATTCGTGATAGTTTTTGAGAAATTAATTTAGTATTAGCTTTTTCAATAAGTTCATCTCTTGAACTTATAACTGAATTAAGCCAAGATATAAAATTACCATATTTTAACGTTGTAGTATTTGAAGAAAATTCTAAACGTACATGCGAATTTATTAACCCAGGCATAATAACTGAGTTTTCTTTTAATTTAACAATTTCAATATTTGGATATTTTTCTTTTATAGATTCTAAATCACCAATATCAATAATTTTATTTTCATACACAATAGCACCATCTTTAATTATGGTGCTATTTTCATCACAAGTAACTATCCATGATGCACTAATAATTTTCATTAAAGTATATTACCTTAAATTATTTTGCAGCTTGTTCTTGAGCTTCAACTGCCTTAACTTCTGAAACGATTTGTGTTAAAGCGATTAATCCCATGTGATATCCAAATGGTCCAAAACCACTTACTACACCAGTTGAAGAAGCAGCAGTAATTGATTTTTGTCTATACTCTTCTCTTTTATAAATATTTGAAATGTGTACTTCTACTGTTGGTAAATTAACTGCTGATAAAGCATCTTTAATTCCAATTGAAGTGTGAGAAAATGCTGCTGGATTAATTAAAATACCATCAACTGTACCTAAACATTCTTGAACTCTATCTATAATCTCACCTTCTAAATTTGATTGAAAAAATTCTAACTCAACTCCATTTTGTTCTGCACTTGCTTTCATTTGCTCGTGAATCTGGTCTAAACTCATTGGACCGTAAATATGCTGTTCTCTAATACCTAACATATTTAAGTTTGGACCTTGGATTACTGCGATTTTCATATTATATTCCTTTTATAAATTTTAGGTAAGATTATATTGAAATTTATGTTAATTATATATCAAAATAAAAAGAGTACTTATGAAAAACTATATACTATTAGATGAAAATGCAGTTTATTATGAATGTGGATTTTCGTGTGACAACGCTGTTTACTTAAAACTTGGAAGTGAAGCTTTTTTTATCACTGACTCAAGATATACTGTAGAAGCTAATGAATATGCAAAAAATTGTTCAATTGTTCAAAGTTCTAATCTAATTGAAGAGACAAAAATAATACTGAAAAAGAATAAAGTTAAAAAAATAGTTTTTGATCCAAACGATTTTAAATTGTCTTTTTATCAAAATCTTACAAAAGATTTAAAAACAGAATTTATACCAAAAGTAAACTTCTCTAAATTAAAAAGAATTATAAAAACAGATGAAGAAATAAAATTCTTAAAAAAAGCAGCAAAAACAGGAAAGAATGGATTTAAACAGCTTGCTAAATATATTCAAAAAAATGGATATAATCAAAGTGAAAACTTCTTACACTTTAAAGCAATCGAAAAAATGAGTGCTTTAGGAGAAAACGATTTAAGTTTTGATCCAATTGTAGCATTTAACAAGAATGCAGCAAAACCACATGCTCTTCCTACAAATAAAAAGTTAAAATTAAATGATTTGATATTAGTAGATGCTGGAGTAAAATATAAAAGATATTGTTCAGATAGAACATGTACTTCTAATGCAAATTTTGAAAAGTTTTCTTTTAAAAGAGAACAAAAATTCAAAAGTAAAAAGCATCAAAAAATTTATGATATTGTTTATAAAGCTCAATTAAACGCTATTAATAAAGTTAGATCTGGAATGAAAGCTTCAAAAGTCGATAGTTTTACGAGAGACTATATTATCAAAGCTGGATATGGCGAATACTTCGTACATAGTTCTGGGCATGGTGTAGGACTTGATATTCATGAATTCCCAAATATCAACTCAAAATCTGATGTAATTATTGAAGATAATATGGTTTTTACTATAGAGCCTGGAATTTATCTTCCAAATGAATTTGGAGTTAGAATTGAAGATACAGTTGTAATGATAAATGGGAAAGCTCAAATATTATAACTTATCAAAAAAGTTAAAAAAAATAAATCTTAACTACTTTAATAAGTTTTATTTTCGTGGAGAAATATGAAAAAAAAATTAAGTAAAAAATTAACACTTTACTATACAGATAATTTCCCAAGAAAATTAAAAAGCAATTCAAATAAAAAATATCTTGTAACTATAGGAATTGGGGGAAATATAGGAAATACAAAAAAAATATTTGATAAATTATTCTTATGTTTAAAACAAGATAAAAGAATTAATATCATTATGACTTCGCCACTTCTTCGAAACCCTCCTTTTGGATTTTTGGACCAAAATGACTTTTTAAATGGTATAATCACGCTTAAAACTAATCTAGCACCTAATGATTTTTTAAAAAATATGCAAAGATTAGAGAAAAGATATGGAAGAAAGCGATCCTTTCAAGATGCGCCTAGAACCCTAGATATAGATATAATCTTTTTTGATAATAAGAAAATAAATACAAAAGACCTTATTATTCCTCATAAAGACTGGGCAAATAGAGAATCAGTGATTATTCCTTTAAATTATATGAAAAATATGTATAAGTGCAAATCAAATATATAAAATTTACAAGGGTAGAAAATGAAGAAAAAAGTAGTTGTTGGAATGTCAGGTGGTGTGGATTCCTCTGTTACTGCTTTACTGTTAAAACAGCAAGGTTATGAAGTAGTAGGCTTATTTATGCGTAATTGGGACTATGGGGTTACAGGGAGTCAATGTCCTAATCGTATAGAGTTTGAAGATGCAAAAAAAGTTGGTGAAATAATAGGCATTGAAGTAAAAGGTAAAGACTTTGTTGAAGAATACAGAGGAAAAGTATTTGATGTATTCTTAGAAGGTTTAAAAAAAGGTCTTACTCCTAATCCAGATATTTTATGTAATAGAGAAATCAAATTTAATGTAT
>Ga0193963_1001209_pt1 | contig 13076 bp, 13 predicted proteins | sample FB_6_MG_FD_140359 | JGI IMG/M metagenome (GOLD analysis project Ga0193963, IMG submission 140359) | Microbial mat bacterial communities from the Broadkill River, Lewes, Delaware, United States - FB_6_MG | ecosystem: Environmental > Aquatic > Freshwater > River > Microbial mats | place: USA...
CGGTTTCATTGTTGCGCAGGTACCCGTCCGTCATATAATTCTGGTATGCAATATCGTAAATAAATTTTTCCACCCCACCCTGGATGACGGCTGTATTGGAAAAAGTGTTATATGACCGGTATCCCGTGGTGTACGTCAATTTCGGTACCCGGGTTTCGTATCCCTTAGGGGTTTTTGTTTTCATGTTTAAAACCCCGCCGATGCTCTTGGCATCGAACAGGGCTGAATGGGGGCCGGGGAGAATCTCAACGGACTCCAGCAAAAACGCGGGCAGTTGGGCCCAGTCCACAATGTTGCTTGATTTTCGGCCGCCGGTTTTCTGAACGGTCACCTCGTCCATGGCCGTGACAAACCGTTTTGAGCTGAACCCGTTCAGATAAACGCTGTCCACCCCGGGATCCAGGTCCGATGCCCCTCTGAAATCTACCATGGCATTGGTTTTGATTGCATCTAAGGTATAGGTGGGTTCTCCGATGAATGTGATTTCGTCAAGTTCTATGGTGGTCTGGAACGGTGTTGTTTTATACCCTTGGACCCGGGCTTCGTCTTCCACAACCATCTCTTCTATTTCATGGACTTTCTCGTCCGCCTGCAACGGGCTTATGCAAAAGAGGATCAACATCAGGGGGGCTGCAAACGCGCAGCCTTTCAGTAAGTAATTTTTCAACACCGCCTCCTTGTTTTGTTTTCCGGCACATAGCCGGTCATTTAATGGGTTACATCTGGGAGCTTTTATTAAGCTGGGCAATGGCTGCCAAGGCATCCTTGCGGTGGCGTTTATATTGCGCAGCCTGTTCAAACGCGCTGCGGCCGGCAACAATATCGTTATACTGCCAGGCCGCATACCCAGCCATGAGCCAGGCCCGTCCCTTTTGGGAACAATTTTTTCGGGCAGCGGTCCTGAACGCCTTGTCCGCAGCCTTATAATTCTTTGTTTCGTACAGTACATCGCCTTTCAGCAGAAGCAGTTCCGGATTTCCGGCCTGGGGATCAAGGCGGTTGATCACTGCCAGGGCTTTGTCCCCCCGGCCCATTTGCCGGTAGGCACAAACCAGACGGTCGATCATCTGCCTGCTTTTGTTTTGGGACGGCTTTTTTCCTGCCGGATCGGTGAGCAGGGTTTCATACACGGGGGCGGCCCGGGCAGGGACGTTCAACTGAAGGCTTAGGTCTGCAAATAGTTTTTTTTCCTGCCGGGTCAGCGGGGTTATAAAACCGTAGATGATCAGATCATCAAAGGCTTTGGCATACTCCCCCCTGGCCAGGTGGATGTGAACCAGGGCCTTCCACCATCTGGCCTCGGACGGGATTCTCCGGGACAGGGTAGTGGCAAGATCCAGGGCTTTGCCGGTGTCATTCATGGTCAGGTAAATTTGCAGCAGGGTCTCCTGCCATTTAATCCGGGATTCCCCCTTGGATTGGGCAACCAGTCTCCTGATTACCGGTGCGGCCTTTTTCCATTGTTGGGCGGTTACCAGGGCATTGGCATAATTTTTCCGCCATTGCCGGGTGACCTGGTCCGGATGGGCGGAAAACAACGACTCAAATCTGCGGATCGCGGTCTGGGTCTTTTCGTTGGTGAGTGCCATAACGGCAGCGTAGTAAAGGTATTGGGGGTTTGGGGGATCAGATAGTTCATAGGCGGCCAGGAACGCCTCGGCGGCCTTGGCGGTCCGGTGGGTGTCCGTATATACCTTGGCCAGGTTCACCTGGGCATCCAGGTAATTTTTATCCAGGGACAGCGCCGTTAGATATGCGGATTCGGCATGGGCCATCTCCTTTTGCATCAAAAAACAATTACCCAGGGCCAGGCAAACAATAGGATGGCTGCACGGGGTATTGCTTTTGGCGTTGGCCTGGTCCGCCTGGATCAGCCCGACAGCCGCGGCATAATCATTTTTATCCATGGCTGTCCTGACTTTAATGAGCAGACGCTGCACAGACACGGGCATTTTTTGACCATCCTGGGCCAGGGTCTTTTCCAGGGGAATGAAGATTGTGGCTGCAAAAGCCATAATGACGATGACGGTTTTTAAATTTGGATTCATGAAATACCTCAATTTAATAGTATAGGAAATTTCATTTCCTAATAGCTGACAGCGATCAGCTAACTGCCTGTCCGAAGGGTGTTAATTTAATTTAAAACGGATGCGTGTTCTGGCCCGGGCCTTTACAATCTCCCGGTTGACCCGTCCGGGTTTGAACCGCCAGGTCGCAAGGCACTGAATCACGCTGTCGTCAAATATTTTTTCAGGTTTCGCATCTATTATTTTTATGTCCTCCACACGGCCCTGTTCATTTACCGTAAATTCCACAGAAACCCAGCCTTCGATGGCTTTGGCTTTAGCCCGGAAAGGGTAGAGCGGCGGACTTCTGGAAATTATCGTCAGGGGCTGATCCAGATCTCCGGTATCAAAAAGCGTGGTAAGGGAGAGGGTATCCAGGGATTTTGACATCACTTCGGACACGGCAATGGTGGCCGGTCCTTTGGGCAGCTGGGGGTTGATTTCAAAGGGCATGGACAGGGACCGGCTGATTTGCCGGTTTATACTGGGTTTGGCAGGCTGCTTTTTAGGTTGGGCCTTGGGTGGTGGGGGATTTTTTTTCTTTTCCGGTTCGACTGTGGAACGCCTTAGTCGGGTGAGCTGGATTTGCTGGCTCATGGGACCTATCTGCGGGATAGCCTCCTGGGGCTTCATCAGATTGGGAATGACTGAAAAAAGCAACAGATTAAGGGCCAGGGTGCCGGCCAACGCAACTGCCCAGGGCAGCCATCCGCTGTCCAGGCCAAGGGGATGCGCCACGGTTTTCATTGCCCCTCCGGAAGGGCCGCAGCCAAAGATACGTTGGAGGCCCCGGCTAGGCGGCAGCCATCCATGACCTGGATGGCCACACCGGTATCTGATTGCTGGTCCGCCACCACCACCACGGCTCCGTCTGGGTTTTCGGATAGGGCCCGTTCGGTATTGGCCCTGACCGCCCGGATGTCGATCTCCCGGTGATCCATGAATACGCGATTCTGGCTGTCCACCGCAATCAGGATGGTGGCTTTGGATTGCGTTGTTGCTGTGGATGCGGTGGGCCGGGTGACGTCAATACCGGTTTCCTTGACAAAACTTGTGGTGACAAGGAAAAAAATCAACAGAATAAATACCATATCAATGAGCGGCGCCATGTTTAGCTCCACCGTGTTTTTTTTATGTTTTCTGTTTGCTAAAACGTTTAACATGGTTTGATCTCCTATAGATGTCGTTTCAGGTATAAACCTACCCGCTGGATGTGTTGGCTTAAATGTTCGGCTCGCCGGTCCAAAAATCCTTTCATGTAAAGTCCTGGAATGGCCACAATAAGCCCGGTCTGGGTGGTGATGAGAGATTCTGAAATACCGCCGGCCATGGCTTTGGCATTTCCTGTGCCGAATATGGCCAGAACGTCAAAGGTGGTTATCATGCCGGTGACGGTGCCAAGCAGTCCCATGAGCGGTGCCATGGCTGCCAGGACCCCGATTGTCGCCAGGGACCGGGTCATCCGTCGGTTGATCCGGAGCACTGCAGCATCCAGAAGGTGGCGGTCCAGCCGGGCGGAGCCCGAGCGGTTCTGAATGAATTCCGTGACCAGGAGGCTGACGGCCCCGCGGTAGGTCTTCGGATCGGGCAGGGTGTTTTCACGGACCAGGGAGAGGGCGGTTTTGCTGTTCATGTTTTTTTTGTAGAGTCGTCGAAAAAAAAAGGCCCGTTCGATAATCAACAGCCACATGACAAGACTTAGGATGACCAGGGGTACCATGACCACACCACCGGCCCGGATCAAGTCCGTCATGAGTTCAAGGTTTTCTTGAAGAAAGAGAGGCATCAGGCCCCCTTGAATTTCTGAACTATATTGATCAGTGCCATGGCCTTTTCCTCCATCATCCCCACACTATTTTCCACAGCCCGGCTCAAAAGGGTGTGGGAGAGCATAATGGGAATGGCCACGGACAGGCCCAGCATGGTGGTCACCAGGGCCTCGGAAATGCCGCCGGACATCATTCGCGGATCACCTGTGCCGTGCATGGTGATGACGTGGAAGGTGTCGATCATGCCGGTAACCGTCCCTAACAGCCCTAACAGGGGTGCAATGGCTGCCAGCATACCCATGGTGGACAAAAATCGTTCCATGGGTGGGATCTCTTTAAGAATAGCTTCCTGGACCGCATTTTCCATGTCTTCCCTGGGAAGGTCCCGGCTGTCAACACCCGAGCGGATGACCCGGATAACCGGATTTTTACCGTACTGGTCACAGGTTGCGGCACACGCCTCCCAGTTGCGGTCTTCGGCCTGGGTTTCGATTTTGCTGCACACGGTTTCAAGGCGTATTTTTCGGCGCAAAAGAAAAACAATCCGCTCCAGGGTAATCAATGCGCCCACTGCCAGAATGGCCAGAATGGGCCAGACAATGGGACCGCCTTTGGGAATCTGATCCACCAGGCTTAAGTTGTGAATAAGCTGGTTCAATGCCCCGCCCCTGGAAATGTCCATGGGCACGGCATCACTTTTTCCATCCATGTAGCGGGTCAGTTTTTTCTGCATGGCCGAGGCCGGCAGTTTGGACAGGGCATACAGTTTTTTCTCTCCATGGGCGTAGTTGAGAAATCCGGATTCCCCGGCCAGCCGGTATGCCGCTGTGAATGCACCGATGACCAGGATTGGGCTCTCCTGGGCTTTTCCTTCGCGGTTGACGATTGTACCGGTTTCCAGGCAGACAGACCCGCCCTGGTCAATCTGGTCAAAAAGCAAATCAGACATGGTTTTGATTCGGTCCATGCCGGGAATGACGGAATTAGCTGTCATGGTAGATAAAAATTGGGTATCCGGGTGATATACCCCGGTAAGAAAGCTGTCATCCAGAAGGGAACGGATGTCTTTGGCGTTCATGCGGATGACACCGGACAATTCCTGAATCGTGCCCTGGGCTTCATCCAGTTCTTTGGTCAGTTGGCTGTCTTGTGTGGCAAGGTCTTCATTTTCAGATTTAAGGGATTTGAGTTCAACATCAAGGGCCATAATTCGCTGCTTTAAATTTGCGATGGCCCTGTCCAACCTGGACTTGTCTGCCAAAATTTGTCCACGGCTTTCGTTGGCTGCCTTTTGGGCGGTTGCCAGTTCTGCTGCCGCCTTTTGTTTCATGGATTCCTCAATTCTTCGGGTTTCGATGCGAATTTCCCGCATATCCTTTGCCCATGCCCACTGGCTGAAAAGCAGCATAACGCCCAGCATTACCGCTATCATTATACATTTGGGTTTGCGTTTCATTGGACCACGATCCTTCCTAAAGGCAGGGTTAAAATCTCAACGGGCTTGCGTTTGGAACCCATGTCAATGGCGGCCTGAATGGTTTTAAGATAGATGTTATCCAGGGGATCCCATACCTTTTGGGCCGGGTTGAAAAATCCGCATTGCTGTTTGTCCAGGGTTTGATAAAAAAGGCGCAGCCGTCCCAGTCTGAATATGTTGACCAGAGTCTCTTCCCCGGAAAGAGGAATCGTCTGCTGGTAGACTTCAATGCTTGTGCCGTATTCGGTTTCCACCAAAAGGGCTTCCAATAATTTTCTGAATTTTTCGCTCACCGCGACTTGCGGATTGGTGTTCAATGCTTCAAGTGCCTGAATCCTTTTTTGTCGTTCTTCCTGTAAAAATGGCAGATCACGGGCGTTTAACTTTTTAATTTTGTCTAATAAATCGCAAAGAAATGGAGAGATCTGTCCCTCGATTTCGGCAATGTCCTCCAGCTGTTCTGTTTTTCGGCTTACGTTTGACATCAGGGCGGTTCTTCGGACAGTTTCAGTGTTCCGCTTTTTTTCGACCATGGCCAGTTCCTTTTCCAGGGCTTCGAATTCCAATGTCTTTTTTTCTTTTTCAGTGCGCCAGTTGACCTCCTGGGCTTGAGTCTTCTGTTCGATTTCCACAGCCTCATGAACAGGGGCTTCGATCTTTTTTGCCACATTTCCTGCCAAGGCATAATGGGACCATGATATTATCAGTAATAGGCAGATTTTTATGACTGTTTTGCCTTTGTTCATTGCCTTCTCCTGTTTTCGTTTAAACAAATATCTTCAGTAGAAACGAATTAAATAGAAAATAAAAAAGCCAAAAAGGATGGTTGCATCGAAAATTTCGATACACTTACCTTCTTGGCTTTAGGTTACTTTATGTTTACTAATAACTATTTATTCTATGCGTCTTCTTGACGCGTTCAGCCTTTTAAATCATATCGCTTTTTTGTTGTCAAGGACTGATAGGAAGACATCTTTTCCTAACAAGCGATACTTAAATTGCAGGTGCGGCATATTTCAGACGCAATCATTTTTTAGACTTTTCTTGACAGAAAGCGTCTTTCTATCTTATGAAAACAGTCATTTAGATCCATCCTAAAGATATCGTTTGTCGAAGCGAACATGGAAATAGCCAAAAAAATTCAAATGACTGTTGGTGTGTGGGATAAGGGATAAAATATGAAACCAAAATGGAGGGTCCTTTTTTGCGATGGTATGGAACACGCTTGTCCGATTACGGACTTTATCAATTCTCGTCCTGAGAAGCATCAGGTGAAGCTGCTGCGGCTTCTCGGACTGTTGGAGGAGCATGGTCCAACCTTGCCAAGACCCTATGCCGATTTACTGCATGATGGGGTCCACGAGCTTCGCTTTACCCTGTCACAGGATCAAATCCGCGTACTTTATTTTTTTTGTTATCAAAAATTCATTGTATTGTATGAGGTGTTTTTTAAAAATACCCGCAGAGTTCCTGAAAAATATATTGATCAGGTCATCGCCTACCGGGATGATTTTCTCTCCCGGGTATCTGAAAAAAAATTGGAGAAGATCAGCCGTGCTGTTTTTTAAAGAACTGCTGGAAGAAAAATTCAAAGATAAGCCTTTTTTATCCCTCTATAATAAGGAGTGTCACATTTGCACGGCAACGATGAATGTGGTGGCCCGGATGGCTGAAAATGAGGAGGCCCGGGATGAAATTCTGGCGTTGCTGGGTATTGATCCGTTGGATTTCGCAGCACTTGAGGCCGGCGATCACTGCAGGCCGTTGCAGGTCGCCCAGCTTCTCAATTGTTTGGGGATGGATGACGCCGGGGTGACTGTTCACTGCCCAAGGTATTCCAGAGACCTGGATAACAATATTTAAGGCTCAAATTTTCAGACATTGTATCCCTTTTTTAGACGCACAGGATCAATGTTGTGTTCACCGTCCCCGGTCCCCGAATGGTTGTCCACACCATTTTTCAGCATATATACTATGGACCAACCGGGCTCGGGAACGATCCGGCTGTCATGGGCATACACGTGAAGCCGGTTGGCTTTGTCCACGGCAAATAACAGCAGGGCCTTTGGGCCGTGTTTCTGCGTGAACTGCGCCAGGGTGAATCTTTCCGTCAGTTTTGTGGTGATAATATGTCCACCCCGGGTCAGATCGGTGGCCATGGCAGGATATGAGGCTGTTTGGCCAAACAGGATTTTTCCATGGTTCTGGATGGACATCCGGTCGGCAGTCGATCGGTTATCTTCCGGCCGGGAGGGCAGAATATAAATTTCATCAGCCCCGAACTCCAGGCGATAGTGAATGGCCACCGCCACGTTGGCCGCTTCATGGGGAAACAGGGCAAGCACCCCCCGGATGCCCACCAGCTGAATATGCCGGTCCGCATGTTCCGACACGGGATTGCCGAAATATGTGGGCAAACCTTCGTTTTTTGCCTTCATCACCTGATCCCACCCGGTATCGGCCAGCTGAACCTGAAACCCCAGATCCATCAAGGACTTGCCAATGGCCCGCGCCAGTTGATTGGCCCCGAAGATTACAAAGCCGTTGGGGATGGGCTCGGCCACTTTAAGCCACAGGGCAATGGGGCGCGCCGTAATACTTTGTACGATGACCGTGGAAATAATAATAAAAAAGGTCAGGGGAACCAGCACCCCGGCATCCGGGTAGCCGGCCTTCTGGAGTTGTGTGGCGAACAAGGCTGAAATTGCTGCTGCCACGATCCCGCGGGGAGCAATCCAGGCCAGCATGTGCCGTTCCGGCCAGGTAAGGCTGGAACCGATACTGGACACCATGATGTTCATGGGGCGGGCCAGAAATTGAATGGCGATGAATAAAAAACTCATGCCCCAGCCCAGAGCGATCAGTTCATCGATACACAACCGGGCGGCCAGCATAATAAAAAGGACGGAAATCAGCATAATACTGATGTGTTCCTTGAAATCAAGAATGTCACCGATGGGCACATCCTTCATGTTGGCCAGCCAGATGCCCATGACGGTGACCGTTACCAGGCCCGCCTCATGCTGCAGATGATTGGAAAACACAAACGCGCCAAGAACCAGGGAGATGGCAAACAGGTTGTGCATGAATTCGGGAATTCAGTGTTTGTGTATGGCTACACCAAACCCGTAACCGCATATCACACCAATGGCCGAACCCGTGGCCACCAGCCGGAAAAACACTAGGATCGTGTGGCCCATGGCCTGCTGGGCTGATCCCGATATGATGAATTCATAGGCCAGAACTGCCATGGCGGCACCGATGGGATCCACAATAATACCTTCCCACCTGAGGATATTGGCGATGTTGTGGTTGGGTCGGACCGTGCGCAGCATGGGTACGATCACGGTGGGACCGCTTACGGATGTGATGGCCCCTAATAGCACACTGATGTGCCAGGACAACCCCAACCCCAGCCGGGCGGCCAGGGCTGTGATGATCCAGGTGACCAGCATGCCGAAGGACACCATGTTTCGTACCACCATGTGAAGACCCCGGATTTGCGCAAAATCCAGGGTCAGGCTGCCCTCAAATAGAATCAGGGCTACGGACATGGACACAAAGGGGAAAAAAAGATCTCCCATCATCTTTTCGGGGTTCAAAAGTCCCAGTACTGGGCCGGCCAGGATGCCGGTGAGTAAAAGAAAAACAATTCCCGGAATCTTTACCCGCCAGGCCAACCATTGACAGGCGGTGGCTGCGACCAGTATCCCCGAAATTTGTATGAGCGTGTATTCATTCATCGATTTTCAGCTGTTATCCTAAGTTGCTCCTATATCCATATTGACATTCATAAGATTTGCAGCGCCAATGTTAACCCACCAGGTTTTCATTGACAAGGCCAAAGCCGAGAGCCTAAACTAACTGCGTTGTGCAGAATCAATGCGCAGCATTCCCGGAACATACGCCTGAAAAGACAGCACAAAAGGAGTCGAAATATCAATTTCAAAACTTAAAAAAGGAGGGTGAATGGACAGAAGAAAATTTTTAAAACTTTCAGTCGGTGCGAGTGCCCTTGCACTGTTTCAGATGACCGGTGTCAGCTGTAAAGGACTTGGGGGGGGCATGGTGATCCAGGAGTCTCTACCCTACAAAGCCGATGCTCTTGAGCCGTATATTTCTGAAAAAACAATTCGCTTTCACTACGGCAAGCACCATGCCGGTTATGTAAAAAAATTGAACGGGATGATCAAGGGAACCACCTATGCCGATATGACCATTGAGGCAATTATTCAGAAAACCTACGGCAGTGCCGATGAGACCGGTATCTTTAATAATGCTGCCCAGGTCTTTAACCATACGTTCTACTGGAAAAGCATGAAACCGGGGGGCGGCGGTGAGCCTACCGGTATCATTGCCGAAAAAATTCAAGCGGACTTCGGAAGTTTCTATGCATTTAAAAAAGCCTTTGCATCCGCAGCGCTTTCCCAGTTCGGCAGCGGGTGGGCATGGCTGGTTAAAGACGGAGAGGCGCTGAAAATCATCAAAACGGCAAACGCCGATACACCCATTGCCCAGGGGCTGATTCCGCTTCTTACCGTTGATGTATGGGAACATGCATATTATCTGGATTATCAGAACCGGAGAGCGGACTATGTTGACACATATCTGGAACATCTGGTCAACTGGGAGTTTGCAGAAGTCAATTTGGCTGGATAGAAAATAGATTCTCCGGCTGGTAAGTTACAGTGGTCTGTATTTAATTTTTCAGGATATGAAAACCGCCTGAATCCTAACGATTTTGCTTTAAATCTTTGGTTCTGGGGAACTCAGGCGGTACACAATTCTTTTATTATTTCTCATTCAGTCAATAATAAGCACTGGGGTGCCGTTCAGGGCATGCATCACCCGGGAAGCGTTACTGCCAATAAAAAAATCCTTTAAGCCCGAGGACGCTCTTCGCCCCATGGCAACGATATTGTATTTTTCTTTTTTTGCCTCCTGTATAATATCCACGGCAATATTTTTTTTCTGGGGCTGAGTTTTTATATGAACCATATCGCTGACAAATCCGGCATTGATTAACTCATTCCTTGCGTTTTCAAGGGTGTTCAGAATCATTTTTTCGCGCTGTGCCTCCATCCGGCAGAAAGAGTTGCGTTCTTTTTCAAAATAGGGCGTGAGGCTGGGACTGTCGAGCCCACAGGCTGCAGCAGTATCGGGCACGACATGGAACAGTGTGACCTCATGGGCCTTGTTTAGATGTTCTGCAACAAAGGAAACAGTGTTTTGGGCGCATTCACTTTCGTCAAAGGGAATCAGAATTTTGGCAGTCATAATCTTTTCTCCTTTTTAGAATTAAACGAACGTCGTAAGTTTTTAAAAAAAAGTGAAATTTGAAATGTAATGAGCATGTTTTAGGTTTAGTTAAAAGTTTGGGGGGCCAAATCAAAAAAGCCCGCCAAACTTAAACATAGTTTATCAGACCCTGTTGTTTTTCCGCAATGTTTTTTTAAAATATAACCCGGCTCTAAGTACGGGTTTATGAAATCAATCTGGAACGATGGCGTGTGGATGAGGGTCGGGCACTAAATAACTTGTTCCTTTTGATATATCCGGGAGCGCGGGCGGGCCGCCCGCGCTCCCAGGTTCGGTGCTTTCGGACTCATTCCTTAACAGGATGATCTGTTTCGTTACTCATTGGGAAGGGCATTCAACTCTTCCAGGGTAAACACCGGCCCGTCTTTACAAATAAATTTGTCACCGATATTGCAGCGACCGCAGATACCGATGCCGCACTTCATCCGTTTTTCCAGGGAGTTGATAATGTGATCGTGGGCATAACCGAGTTTATCGAGAACCGGTTGGGTAAATTTAATCATAATTGGGGGGCCGCAGACAATGGCATATGTATTTTCATCCGCGGGTGGCGCCTTTTCTGCCGCAATATTCGGCACAAATCCGACATTGTACTTCCAGTCGGGATCATCCGTGGCATCCACAGTGATGTGCATTTTAATATCGCCGGCAGCTTCCCAGGCTTTCAGCTCATCCGGATAGAGTAATAAGCCCGGAGACCTTGCCCCGTAGATGACGTTGATTTCACCGTATTTATCACGATTTTCCAACATATATACGATGGATGATCGCAGGGTGGTGAATGCAAATCCCCCGCCGATGATCACCACGTTTTTTCCTTCCAGGACCTCCCATGGATAGCTGTTTCCCAGGGGGCCACGGATACCCATGACATCTCCGACCTTCATATTGTGTAAATACTCGGTAACCATTCCGGTTTTATTAACCGTGAACTTTACAAATCCCTTTTCCGTGGGAGATGAGGCAATTCCAATGGGGATCTCACCTTTACCGGCGATTGAGAGCTCTGCGAATTGACCGGCTTGGTAAGAAAACTTCTCCTCATCCTCGGGATTTAAAAAGACAAACTTGAATGTCTTTAAATTCTTATCTTCTGTTTCCGTGATGATTTCATTAATCCGGACAGGATATGGCAAATATGGATTCTGCACAGCATCTCTCCTTTTACGCTTCCTGAGCTGCAGGCGTATAGTTTTTCATGATTTCACAGACTTCCCTGATGTCGATGTTGACCGGGCACAGTTGAATACATCTGCCGCAACCGACGCACTGCACACCGGCGTTATATTTATCAACGTAATACTTGAACTTGTGCATGAATCGTTGCCTGATACGTTGAACTTTATTGGGTCTTGGATTATGTCCGGAACCCTCAAGGGTAAAGAGCGTGTACATGCAGCTGTCCCAGTGGCGAATGCGCTTGCCTTCGGTCCCCTTGACTTCATCTTGAATGTCAAAGCACCAGCAGGTGGGGCAACTGTAGGTACAGGTCCCGCAATTTAAGCAGGAAAACCCGATTTGATCCCAGAAATCCGCATTAAACAGATCGGTTGTTTTCTTCTCTTTCAACGCCTCTGTTGAGATTTTAGTGGTAATTTTCTCTTCGGCGGCTGTCTTCCGTGATTCAAAATCAAAATCAAAATCCGCATCCGCTGACCAACCTGCTGCAGCGGCCAGCGCTTCCCCTCTTTTTGTCAGTAGTCTGGCAAAGAAGTCATCCCCTTCCTTTACCAGCAAGATATCCAGTCCCTCTTCATTATAGGGGACACTGCCACTGCCAACGGACGTACAAAAACAGGTGGTTGACGGTTCATCACAGGCATAGCCCACAAACGTCGTATCTTCATAGGGTTCCACCCAGAACGGATCCTTATATTCAGGACTGTCGAAATTGCGCCGTACCAGTGTGAAGGACGCTGCGTCACAAGGACGCACACCCACAACGACCCTTGGCTTTTTGCCGTTCAGTTCCACCTGCTTCATGATATGATGATCCGGTTTGGATTCATCTAAGGTGTAGGTGAACATGGTTTGACTTTGGGGGTAAATCACGGACTTTACCGAAAGCCTGGTATTCCCATACGCCAGGGCAGGGGTATCACCGGGATTCAACTCCTTGAATTCAAAAGAGTCCTTGTCCGGCATCGGTCCGAACAACCGGTAACTCTCTTTGAGTTTTTCCAGCCCCTGTTCCCAATCTTTTTTTTCGATTTTTATAGTCTTCATAAGTAAATTGACCTTATCAAAAATATGCTTTGTTTAGAGCCTGTTTGAAAATTAGGGGATCGAAGCGAAATCTCATGAGAATGAGAACCAATTTTCTCAAATTTTCTGTTAATAGTCGGACTATTGGCCTAAAATTTGAGGGGATTGGGGCCATTTTCATGGGATTACAGCCGATTCATCTATTTTTAAACAGGCTCTTAATCCCTTTCCATTGGGTGC
>Ga0193963_1001210_pt1 | contig 13067 bp, 13 predicted proteins | sample FB_6_MG_FD_140359 | JGI IMG/M metagenome (GOLD analysis project Ga0193963, IMG submission 140359) | Microbial mat bacterial communities from the Broadkill River, Lewes, Delaware, United States - FB_6_MG | ecosystem: Environmental > Aquatic > Freshwater > River > Microbial mats | place: USA...
ACTCCCCTGCGCCGTTGCGATAGCCGTCACGATGACAAAAGGCATCCATTGCTTCAACGGTTTCCGTTTTCCAATACGGGATAATATCGCCTTCGTATTTATCCAAGCCAAAGTGCTTACGAATATCCATATCAAAATAGTACTGATCACCCGTATAGCCAAACAGAGCATTACTTTGAGCAATAATCTCAGGATCCATCACCGAGCTAAAACGCTCAATCTCAGTATCTTTACTGGTCAGACCCCACGAATCAAGATCGAGGTTAAAATCGTAATGATCCATAATATATTGCTTTAGGCGCAATACACGGCGGTATGGATTCAACTTATCCATTTTGGCAAACCACGGATCATCGCGCCACTGCCAGACAACAGGCGACATAATGTTGGCAAGGACCAAACTATATAGCAAGTCAGGATAGATAAAGATTTCCATGTCAGAGAGGGTGATCGCTGAGGAATACTTGTCCAACTGCTCTTCAGGAAGACTTTCTGATACGTTTAAGGTATTTTCTATTGTATTTTTCATGCGGGCACTGTATCGCTAATAATCGCCATTGGCAACCATTTAGGTCAAGAATGTTTATCAACAATCAACAAGGGTAATAAAAAATGAGCCGTGGAAAGAATGAGTTAATCAATGTGATCAACTGGGCCCATAAATTATTAGCTGAAGTGATCGATACAGGTGATTTTGCCATCGACCTCACAGCGGGACGCGGTCATGACACTTTATGGTTGGCTAAACAGGTCAATGCCGCTCAACAAGGCTGCGTTCTGGCCTTCGACATTCAACAGCAGGCCATTGATAGCACAGCAGACCGGCTAGCGACAGCGGGATTTCCCAGTAACAAATCAACCGCACAACTTGCTTCACCAATAGGAATCAGCCTCTACCACTGCTGCCATAGTCGCTTAACCGAAGTGATTGACCAACAAATTACTGCGCAACCGAAAGCAGTGATTGCCAACTTCGGCTACCTCCCCAACGGCGATCACACCACCACAACCAATGCCCAAAGTAGTTGTGCCGCCATCATGCAAGCGACTCGACTTCTTGCGTCCACCGGCCGCATTGCGTTAGTGCTCTACACTGGTCACCACGGCGCCACGGAAGAGGTGAATGCTATTGAAAACCTCTGCAACCAACTTGATGGTCAAACATGGAACATCTTAAGAATCCAACCCGTCAACCGCAATAATGCGCCCTACCTCCTCATCATTGAAAAGAGATAATCTCCACGAGTATAGCAATGGACATAACGCCCTAAAATGGCTTACGCCGATCAACACTGGCAACCTCTAGAGCTTCAATGTCATCAAGAGAACGCAAATACAACTCATAACGCTGCTGCGTGAGTTGACCACCTTCAATAGCTTTCTTAATGGAACAGCCCGGTTCTTGACGGTGACGACAGTTGCGGAAGCGGCACGGGCGCTGTTCAAGAATGGTCAGAAACCCTGGGAACCAATGAGCGATCTCCTCGCTACTCACATCAACGGGAGCAAAATCACGAAACCCGGGGGTATCGACCAATTCACCACCAGACGGTAAAGCGATGAGCATTGAAGCACTGGTTGTATGGCAACCGTGATCATCATTCAAGCTACCGATCTCTAATTGCGCTTGAGGACACAGAGCATTCATCAACGAACTTTTACCCGCCCCCGACACACCAACAAAAGCACCACGGCCCTTGGCTAAAAAATCACGCAACGGTTCAAGCCCTTCGCCGGTATGAGCACTCACAGAGAACACCTTGGTTACAGCTGGGAAATCTTCTCCGAGCTGTTCCGCAAGGCTTTCAACACTATCAAGATCACATTTATTAACAATTAGGCATGGTTCAATATGGGCAGCACGCGCAGCAACGACAGCGCGCTCAAGAAACCCTGCCGGTGTTTCAGGCCGTGGCGCGACAACAATTCCAAGAAGATCGAGATTTGCAGCCATGGTACGCACCTTGTCAAAGGCATCGCGACGGCGCAATGCATTGTGACGCGGTAGACCACGCAACACCTCACCGACAACTTCAACGCGATCACCAACAACATGACCCGAGTTACGCTTAACCTTGACCCGCTCTTCAATTTGCTCACCAGCAGAATTGCACTCGTCATAGCGCACCAAAACAGCAACACCAAAATGACTAATGATCAGTCCAGGTTTGCCCTTTGCCTGTTGCGAAGATTGTCTCTTGTATCGTGCCATCTATTTATCCTTGAGAGTCCAGCTGTTGTATCTGCCAGAGCTGTGCATAACGGCCCTTTTGTTCCAACAATTGACGATGATTGCCCTGCTCACACACCTTGCCTTGATGCAAAACAATTATTTTATCTGCCTCAGCTGCCAAACGCAGATGATGAACAATCATCAGCGTTGTTCGCCCACCTGCTACAGCACGCATCGCTTCATAGACCAACTCTTCACTATCACCATCGAGATGACTGGTTGCTTCATCAAGAATGATCACCTGTGGGTCCTGAATTTGAGTGCGAGTCAAGCACAAGAGCTGTCGCTCACCACTGGAAAGGTTTTTACCGTGCTCAACCAACTGACCATCTAACCCACCAAGGCGCTCAACAACACCATCAGCCCCAGTATGACGCAGATAATCAAAAACCTGTTCATCACTCAAGGTAAGAAGGGGGTCAAGATTGTCCCGAACTGAACCTGAGAAGAGGAATGGCTCCTGTGACACCCAACCAACCTGCTGACGCAAAGCGACTTTATCAAGCTGTGAAACATCGTCACCATTTACGCGAACGCAACCCGATTGTGTGCTATAAAAACCAAGCAGTAGCTGCGTTAGCGTACTTTTCCCACTGCCCGTCTCCCCAACCAAAGCCACGCACTGTCCGGGTTCAAGGGTAAAGTCCACCCCACTCAGAACGGGTTCACCATCGACATAGGAGAAGTTTAGATCACAAAATTCAACACGCCCCGGGCCCGGAGCAACGGGAAGCGCGCCTTGATCTTCCTCAGGTTGATCGAGCAGATCAAAAATTCGTTCGAGCGAGGAGTTGCTCGTCTGCAACACCGAAAACTTGGAAGCCAAATCGGTCAACGGCATAAAGAATTTACGCGAATACTCAATAAAAGCCACCAAGGTACCAAATGTAGCCGCACCATGCATCACCTCACCGCCACCCTTCCACAAAATACCCGCAACAGCGAGACTGCCGAAGATATGCACACTGGCATAAAACATCGCCTCAAGGGTGACCCAACGCAATGAACTCTGACGATAATCGTTTTGCAATATGTCGAATTCATCACTAGTGCGCTGTTCTTGACTAAAAATTTGCACTTCGGCTATGCCATTCAACCGCTCTGTGATAAAGGCATTCAAGCTCGCTTGTCGAGCACGCAATTGTCGCATTACGCTGCGCATTGGCCGACGAATAAGAGTGATAACAACAACTAAAAAAGGAACAACGGCAAAGGCCACCAGCGACAAAGGCACATTGATGGTTAACATGATGATAAAGATCATAACTAAGGTGAAAATATCACCAATAGCCGAAACAATACCCGAACCAAAGAGATCACCGACATGCTCCACATCGGTGGTTAACCGTGTAAGCAACCGACCCGAGGCCTGCCAATCATACCAACGGCGAGGCAAACGCATTAACTTAGCAAAGCTATCACGACGCAAATCAGCCATAATATGTTGCCCGACAAGCTGAACATAGAGCGATTGGCCAAACACCAAGCCCCCTTCAACAATCAATAAGGCAACCAAAACAGCCGAAATCGGCAACAACTTATGCAAATCACCCGGAAGAATGCTTTCGTCGATAGCAATCTTAATCAGCAATGGTGGCACAATACGCACCAACGAGATCAGCGGCAGCAGCAACAAGCCGCCCAAGGCTTTTTTCCAATAAGGGCGAATAAAAGGGAGAAAGCGACGCAGAATAGCGCCATCAAAATGGCGGCCATGAATTTCATCGCTATGGATCTGCTTCATAGGCCCTCCATCTCTCTATGCAACTGTTCACGTGTCGCCAACCGGGCATATTCGCCGTTTTGCGCCATCAACTCATCGTGCGTCCCTTCAACGCTTACTTCACCATCATCGAGAACAACAATTTTATCCGCACCTTGTAAAATCGACACGCGACTTGAGGCAAACAAGACAGTACAGCCAGCCAAGGCTTGACGTAAATTCTCCCACACCTGCCGAGCCGTAAGGGTATCGAGATGACTAAAGGGATCATCGAGAAGCCACAGCCCACGTTTGCGTGCCAAAGCCCGAGCAACACCAACGCGTTGCCGCTGTCCACCTGAAAGGGTCAAGCCACCTTCACCGATATGTGTTGAAAATCCGTGACCGAAATGCTCAATTTCATCAAACAACAGCACCTTTTTTGCCAACTGATCGAGTTCCGCATTGGTTAAATCGGGAGCAGCAAAACGGAAGTTATCAGCAACGGTGCCACTAAACAGTTGCCCCTCTTGCAACACCGCCGACAACTTCTGGCTATACTCCTGCCGAGAAACGGCTCCAAGGTTCTCACCATCGATCAGTAACTGCCCTTCATCAATCGGATAACGCCCCGTCAGCAGATGCAACAATGTGCTTTTGCCACTGGCAACGGCCCCCGTCAAGCCAACGATGCTTGCTGGTTCAATTATCAACGACAGATTGCGTAACACGGGCAAATTCGCACGCTCACCAGAATAAGCAAAGGTCACGTTGCGAAACTCAATTCGTGGTGCGGCAAGACCATCATCACGCAAATCGAGTAAAGGTTGTGGCGCACTTAAACGTAAGAGCAAATTGATACGCTCCATACCCACCGTTGCGCGCTGCACTAAGGTTAAAATCCACCCCAAAAGCATGGTTGGCATCGTCAACTGAACCAAATAAGCATTAAAAGCGACCATGTCACCAAGATGCAAGGTACCCGCGATAACTTGCCGACCGCCAAAGTAGAGCACCATCAAAATACCGCAAGGAGTGACAATGCTCATCACAGGAAGAATCAGCGCCCGCATTCTAGCCAAGGCAATTGACGAGTTCAAATAGTGGTCGTTAATTTGGCCAAAATATTGACAGCGAGGCTGTTGAAAACCACTACTACGCAAGCTCGACTGGCCACGCAAAGTCTCTTCAACCACATCACTTAAATCACCAAGTCGTTCTTGAACTTCAGAGGAATAATAAAGAAGATGACGGCTAATCCGCTTGACGGCCAACAACATAAGGGGAAATGGCAGCAATGCTGCGAAGGTCAGCGTTGGCGACATCCACAACATAAATCCCAGAGCAATCAAATAAACCACACAGGCATTAACCAGTGAGACAACACCAAAGCCTGCCACCATACGCACATTCGTTAAATCATTGGTAAAACGGGAGATGAGATCACCAATGCGGTGATCGTTAAAGAACGGACCAGGCTGATACAGCAGTCGCTCAAACATGGCATGGCGCAAATCAACCTCAACACGACGCCCAGTATGTAAAAAATTGAGCCGCGAAACCACTCGAACTGCGCCACCAATCAACGTCAGCACCACCATTATTACGGCATAGAACTGAACATCAGCCCAATGCTTTTGCTCAATGGCGGCAATGCCTAAACGCAGCAATTGCGGAATTGCCAACAGCAGCACATTGGTGGCAACAATCCACAGTGCGCCGACAATCAAGGCACGGCGATACGGAACCAACCACGGCCATAAATTACGCAGCAGATTCACAATTGCCCCCAATGAGCCATATGTGATTTAAAACAGAATACATGGCGCGCATCACACCGTATTTATCGAAAAATTACCAGAAATAAAAGTGCGCCAGATCAATTAAATTGATCTGGCGCACAGAGAATGTTCAACAAAATGTTGCAGTATTGCGGCAAACTGGCTCGCCACACACACCATATAAAGCGATAGATCACACAACAAAAATTACTTTTGCGCCAATGCTTTCAGCATCGCTTCACCCATGCCAGTAGGGCTAGTGGCAACGGTGACACCACACTCTGTGAGTGCGGCGATCTTATCTTCAGCACGCCCTTTTCCACCACTGATAATTGCTCCAGCATGGCCCATACGCTTACCTGGAGGAGCCGTAACTCCAGCAATAAAAGCAGCCACAGGCTTGGTCATATTATCCTTCACCCACTGAGCGGCTTCCTCTTCAGCGCTACCACCGATCTCACCAATCATCAACACCCCTTCGGTGTCAGGATCGTTATTAAACAGCTCAAGTACATCAATAAATTTCAAACCAATAATGGGATCGCCACCAATTCCGACACAGGTAGACTGGCCAAGGCCAGCATCGGTAAGTTGCTTTACAGCTTCGTACGTTAGGGTTCCGCTACGGGACACAACACCGATCTTACCCTGCTTATGAATGTAACCTGGCATAATACCAATTTTACATTCACCCGGTGTGATCAACCCCGGACAGTTTGGACCGACAAGACGTGTATTACTGTCTTCAACCACCTGGCGAGCCAAAACCATATCCCGCACAGGAACGCCCTCGGTAATACAGACAGCAAGCTCAACACCCGCAGCACAGGCTTCTAAAATAGCATCGGCGGCCCCCGGTGGCGGCACAAAAATCATCGACACATTGCCGCCTGTAATCCGAACTGCTTCTTCCATGGTATCAAAAACGGGAATACCATCGACGTGAATGCCACCTTTACCCGGCGTTACACCGGCAACAATGTTGCTGCCATAATCGCGACACTCACGGGTATGGAACATCCCTGTCTTGCCTGTCATTCCCTGAACAATAATTTTAGTTTCTGCATTGATTAATATCGACATGGTTATTCTCCATTAAGCGTTGCTAGGGGCTTGGGCTTCACTCTGCATCATGGCCACAATGCGCTCAGCACCATCACCAAGGAAATCGGTACACTGAACATTCAGCCCCGACTCCTGCAATAACTTTTTACCCTCTTCAACCATAGAACCATCCATCCGTACCACAATCGGCAGATGACAATCGACATCACCAGCCGCTTCGATGATCCCTTGCGCGATCACATCGCAACGCATAATACCACCAAAGATATTAACGAATACCGCTTCGACATCACTATCTTGCAAAATAATTTTAAACGCTTCGGCAACTTTTTCACGTGTCGCGCCGCCCCCTACGTCGAGGAAGTTAGCGGGTTCACCGCTATTTTCCTTTAACACATCGAGAGTCGCCATGGCCAAACCTGCACCGTTCACCATGCAACCGATGTTGCCATCGAGCTTAATGTAAGCCAAATCAAACTTCCCCGCGCTGATCTCCAAGGGATCAAGCTGCGAGTAATCCTGCATCTCATGATATTCCCAATGGCGGAAGATGGCATTATCATCAAAATTAATTTTCGCATCAAGAGCGAGCAACCAGCCCGACTTGGTCACAACCAATGGATTAATTTCTAGCAAGGAACAATCTTTTTCTAAACAGCAGCGATACAAATTGAGAATAAGCTGAACGCAATCTTCAGCGATACTACCACTAAGCCCAAGCTTCAACGCAATGCTTCGCGCCTCGTAGGAACGCAGCCCAGTATAGGGATCAATCGTTAGGGTGTGGATTTTTTCAGGAGCCGTTTCGGCAACCTCTTCAATGTTGACTCCACCTTCCTGTGAAGCGATTAAGCAATAGCGCGAGGTTTGACGGTCTAACGTCATCGACAGGTAATACTCGCGTCCAACCTCCACCGTCTCTTCAATTAAGATGCGGCGAACCTTTAAACCGTCTGGCCCCGTTTGATGGGTAACCATCCGCTTACCAAACAGCTCTTTCGCAATCTCATGCGCTTGCTCTGGATGATGAGCCACCTGAACGCCGCCAGCCTTGCCGCGACCTCCAGCATAGATCTGCGCTTTGACAACGCAGCGACCACCCAACATTTTTGCCGCTCGCTCTGCTTGATCCGCAGTCACTGTCACTCGTCCCCGTGGTACGGGAATATCGAATGTCGCGAGAATTTCTTTTGCCTGATACTCGTGAATGTTCATGAAGCCCCCATGTTAATAAAAAGGATTTTCTTCACCCAAACTAAAATTTCAAGAAATTATCGTAACAGCCAACACCGTGAGCGTATACGATAAAAGTATCAATTCAGGGAGTTAATTCCCCCTCGACTCACAAAAACAAAAAAAACACAATAAAAACTTGCAACAATTTAAAGTTTTGACATATACTGAAAGGCTCGCTAAATAATTGGCGAAAACATACTGTATATTTTTAAGAAAGCAAGGCCTCCCCCCATGACATTACCAGCAAATTTTGAAGCCCTAGGTGTTGAAGAAAACTTACTTAAAGCCCTAGCGGATCTCGAATACAAAGAACCCTCACCCATTCAAGAACAGAGTATACCGATTCTGCTTGAGGGTAAAAACCTCCTTGGCACAGCTCAAACCGGCACAGGGAAAACTGCGGCATTCGCATTGCCACTGCTCGCTCGCATTGATGCGAGTCAACACCACCCACAAATGCTCGTTCTTGCGCCAACTCGCGAATTGGCCATTCAGGTTTCAGAGGCGATTCAAGGCTTTGCTAAATATCTACCACGCATCAAAGTCCTCTCCGTGTATGGTGGTCAACCGATGTACCAACAACTTAAAGCGCTCAATAATGGCGTTCAGGTTGTTGTCGGCACCCCTGGTCGCATCATGGACCACATGAAACGCGGCAGCCTAAAACTTGAGCGTGTCAACGCCGTGGTTCTCGATGAGGCGGACGAAATGCTACGCATGGGCTTCATTGACGACGTTGAGTTCATCCTTGGCGCTACACCGCCAGCATGCCAATGTGCGTTATTTTCAGCAACCATGCCGCCAGCGATTCGTCGCGTCGCAAAAAAATATCTCGGTGATGCTCAAGAGGTTCAGATCGCTTCACGCACCTCGACGGTTGATCAAATAGAGCAACATTACCTCATGATGCGTAGCAATCAAAAGTTTGATGTACTTACACGCATCCTCGAAGCGGAAGACTACAACGGCACCATCATTTTTGTCCGTACAAAAACAGCGACCACTGAGCTAGCCGAAAAACTCGAAGCACGTGGACTTACTGCGGCGGCCCTAAACGGCGACTTAAGCCAACAACTTCGTGAGCGCACCATTGATCGCCTAAAACGTGGACACATCGATATTGTCGTTGCCACCGATGTCGCGGCCCGTGGTCTTGACGTCGAGCGCATCAGCCATGTATTTAACTACGATATCCCTTTCGATACCGAAGCCTATATTCACCGCATTGGTCGTACGGGTCGCGCAGGGCGTAAAGGGAAGGCAATTCTATTTGTCTGCCCGCCAGAGCGTCGGCTACTTAAAACAATTGAACGGGCAACAAAACGGGAAATTCCTGTTATGCCTATTCCATCTGGGGAACTCATCGGTGCGCGACGCATTGAAACGTTCAAGAAAAAACTGCACAACACCCTTGAGCACGAAACCCTACAACCCATGCGCGAACTGATTCAAGGGATTGCTAAAACAGACGAGATCGACATGACCGACCTCGCGGCAGCTCTTGCCTATCAATTACAAGAGAAGAGCTCCCTATTCCCAAAACTCGCCAACATTCAAACACCATCACTTGATGACCGCAAGCAACGTCGCGACCGTGATCGTGGCGAGCGTGGCAGTAAGGAGCGTAACACTGAGCCAATGACTCGCTATCGCATTGCTGTTGGCCGCAAGCACAACATCACCCCACGTGACATTGTTGGCGCTTTCACCAACGAGGGCCGCATTAACATTCGCACCATTGGTCGCATCAGTTTGTTTACCGAACACACAACGGTTGAACTTGCTGCCAGCCTGACAGAAAAAGATATCAAAAAGTTGCAGGGGATCAAACTGCGTCAATACGATATAAAAATTCAGGAGATGTCGGGTAGTTCAGCACCACGGGAGAAAAAGCCTTTCAAGAAGAACAGCTCTCGCCCCGACCGTGACAAAGGTGCAGCAAGTAGCCGTAAAAAAAGTTCAAGCAAACCGTTTGTTCCGAAACGGCATAGCTAATCAAATAGTGACAAGAACAATAAAAAAGCCCCCAACATTATAAATGCTGGGGGCTTTTTTTATTAACAACAACCGATGATTAATTGAACTGACGCAAGCCACACGCCAGAGTCGTTTGACCACTGTCATTGGTATACCAAATCACATGCCATGAGTTATCGGCACGCGCATCACAACGAATCAAGCAACTGCATATACTCCTGCAAGGTTCGCAAGGACGCCATCGTACTCAAGTAAAGCAGCCAACTGGCCACCAGCACCAGCGCTGTAACGACAATTTTGCGCATCACGGTGGCTTGTGGACGCAACCACACTAACGGTAAAGCAAGCGGGCCGACACAGGCGAGAGCGACAACAATCGTTGAAACGCGCAGGTGCCATGGCTCAAGCTCACCATCCGTGTTTACCGAGGGCGGTTGCTCTAAAAACTCCCGACAATGCTTACACTTGATCGCCGCATCCTGAATTTCTTCGGCACAAAAAGGACATTTTTTCATCGACCTGCCTCACGCGATGTTTGACACTCCAAACAAAAAGGTGCTTCAGGCCGAGCCTGCAAGCGACCAAAGCCGATCTCCTCTTCACAGGCAACGCAAGCGCCATACTCTTGACGGGCAATTCGCCCCAAAGCAGCATCAACTTGCACCAATCGCTGCTCTGTTGAACGTCGATTTGCCTGTGCCATACTCTGTTGCTGCATTTCGTCCATACGCGATAAACGACCAATCGGTTTATCGAGATCAACGGGCTGAGATTGCTCAACACTCTCACTCAACAAAGCCGTGAGCTGATCGCGTAACTGAACCAACTGCTGGTGAAGATGGCGCTGCTGTTCCTGCGTTAACTCATCCACGATACGGCTACTTGCTCTTTTCCCAGTCAGCCATAAATTTAGCGATGCCAACATCGGTAAGCGGGTGCTTGGCAAGTTGCTTCATAACTGAAAATGGAATCGTGCAAATATCTGCGGCAACAAGAGCTGAATTGAGGATATGCAGCGGACTACGTACCGATGCGACAATAATTTTGGTCGTATAACCATAATTATCGAAAATGGTGCGAATCTGATCGACCCCTTCAAGCCCATCATGACCAACATCATCTAAACGACCGACAAAAGGGGACACATAGGTGGCACCAGCCTTTGCCGCAAGAAGTGCTTGCAGTGGCGAGAAAATCAGCGTCACATTGGTCCTAATCCCTTCGGCAGTGAACACCCGAGTCGCCTTCAGACCCTCTTCAGTCATTGGCACTTTAATGACAATATTTGGATGAATCTTAGCGAGTTCACGTCCCTCACTGACCATCCCTTCAGCATCGAGGGCAATGACTTCAGCGGAGATCGGTCCATCGACAATACTAGTGATTTCAGTAATAACTTCTTTAAAGTCACGGCCACTTTTGGCGATCAACGAAGGGTTTGTCGTTACACCATCGACCAAACCAAGCGCATTGGCTTCGCGAATTTCAGCGACCTCTGCTGTATCAATAAAAAATTCCATATTAAGCCTCCAATTTATTTACACATATCGATCAATGTTGCTGCTTATACGCTTCGAGACATTTCTCGTCGCACACGTAATACACTTCACCTTTTTTCTTTTTTCGAATAGCATCCGACTGCGGCACATAAGTACCGCACTGAGCGCAAGGGACCATCTGGTCAGGATCATCTCCCCCCTCTGTGTCGGACGATGAACCGCCCAACCAGCGCATCAATGCCGAAAACACGGTATAACCAAGAAAAAGCATCAAGATAAATAAAACGACACGGGCGATCATTGCATAACCTCCTCAACTACCAAGACAATTCGACAAGCTCTACAGCACCATCTGTTGCATCACTTGTGAGATGGTTTAATAGCTGTGCTGCCGTTTGAAATAAAACGGGATGCTGCCATGATGACAACAGATCACATAATGGTGCAAGAACAAAACGCCGCTGATGCATACGGGGATGAGGCAACGTCAAACGCCGTGCCGTACAAACAACATGGTGGTAACTCAACACGTCCAAATCGAGAGTGCGCGCTCCCCAGTGCTCAAGACGTTGCCGTCCTGCCAGCTGCTCTAAATCAAGACAGAGATCAAGAAGCTGAAGCGGGCTCAAAGTGGTTGCAACATGTAGCACGGCATTAAGGTAATCTGGCTGATCTACTGGGCCACCAACAGGCTCAGTACGGTACAAAGGGGAACTTGCCAGCACCTGAACGCCGTGTTGCTGCAACCGCTGGCGAGCAACAACAAACGCTTCACGGCAATTACCCAAATTGCCACCGAACGCAATCAACGCTTCAACGGCTGATTCAGGAACGATTTCAATTTGCTCAGTACCCATCCCCTTTTCCCTTCGTTCACGGCTCTTGCTCTGCTATGGTAGCGCCGCATAAACTATTAAAGATGACTGTTTGCCCATAAGGAGAATGACACAATGGGACTGATCGTAACGTTAGCGGTTGCCGATATCGACCAGAGTGAACATTTTTACCGAGACACCCTTTGCTTACGGGTCGAGCGCTTTACTCCGCAAGGCGGAAAACACCCGATCTTAATGATTCATCAAGGTGATGCGACACTACTACTGCGTCAATGTGAGGTTCTTGAAGCCACACATCCCGCAGCATTTCAACACCTGAAGCGACAATCTCGCGGCGTTGGGACCTCGTTTGACATACAGATCGACAACTTTACCCAAGTGCAACGCAACATCGAGAAACAACAGATCCCCTGCCTCTATGAATCCGAAGACAGCCAACACAACATCCATGAGCTGTGGGTATACGACCCAGATAATTACTTAATCATTGTCACGCAAACGAGCAGCCCCCCCTAACTCGACACGTCATCACTCACTGCGTGCTTTATCTCAGCACCACCCGAAGAAGCGGGCTTTCTTTTGCGACGCCGAGGTCGCCGCTTGCGCTTACCGTCTCCTTGCGGGGCGTGCTGAACGTCACCGTGATCCCCAGCGAGAGCACGAGTCCAACTTTCAAGCAATTCGCGATCCCCATTGGTTGTTTCACACCACAAACGATACAGCTCAATAGCTTGTTCC
>Ga0193963_1001211_pt1 | contig 13065 bp, 10 predicted proteins | sample FB_6_MG_FD_140359 | JGI IMG/M metagenome (GOLD analysis project Ga0193963, IMG submission 140359) | Microbial mat bacterial communities from the Broadkill River, Lewes, Delaware, United States - FB_6_MG | ecosystem: Environmental > Aquatic > Freshwater > River > Microbial mats | place: USA...
CCGCATCCTTGAAGCGATAATTATTGGTGCGGTTGTCGCCGCAGGCTTAAGTGTTACCGATATTCGCTATGCCCCCCTGCTCGGCTTATTCGCTGGCATAACAAACTTAATTCCCTATATTGGCCCGCTCGTTGGCATGATTCCGGGTATTCTCATTGCTGCGGTCGACCTTGGTATCGGTGCGCAATTTTGGTGGATTGTTATTCTTTATATCCTCATTGCACAAGTGATTCTCGACAATTTCATCCTCATTCCAGTACTCATTTCACGAGTGGCAAACCTGCATCCGCTGTTAGTTATTTTAGCCATTGTTATGGGCGGGAAACTGTACGGGGTGATCGGCATGATTATCGGTGTTCCCATTGTTAGTGCGTTTAAAATCGCCTTTATTGAAGTGCGCCACTATCGCCGCGCCTTCTCTTTACCCGATACTGGCGGGGACCGCCACGCTTAAGTCAGCACTCAATACAATTACAGTAGAAAGCCAAGCGATCTCTTTATGCTTTTATTCAGCCACTTTAAAAATAAAAAAATACGCATCAAAATGTTGATAGTGGTCTTACCACTGGTCATTGTGCCGCTCCTTCTCGTTGGCAGCCTCATCAGCTATAGCTCTGTTGAGCAAGCACGACGAGGGATCAATCAAGCCATCATGGACGATTTAGAGCACATGGCCACCTTTACCCGCCACCTGCTCGAAGCTCATCATCATCAGTTTCAAGTGTATCAACAGCAACGTAAAGATGATTTTATCACCGAGCTGAAAACACTGGCTAAAATTGCCGAAAACATGGTCGATGCTGAGAATAAACTCTACCAGCAAGGAACGATCACCCTTAAAGAAGCCAAGCAACGCGCGCGAAAGATGTTGCAACAAGTCAGCATTGGTGAAACGGGCTACCTCTACACCCTCAGCAGTGACGGTACCCTGCAAGTCCATTTGGCCCGCGAACAGGAAAACATCCTCAACGAGCAAGATGGCGATGGCCGCTTCTTTATCCGTGAGATGATCGACAGCGCGACCCAAGCTCCCGCTGGCACACTAAATTTAATCCGTTACCCTTGGCGCAATAAAACTCTTGGCGATACAATCTATCGTGAAAAGTTAGCCGCCTACCTCTACTTCCCCGAATGGGATTGGGTGATTGCAGCGGCAGGTTATACCTCAGAAAGCTACTCCGATCTACTCTTTGAACAACACGCTCTTAATGACCTGAAAGATAAGATCAAAGAGAAAAGTGTCGGCCAAACGGGCTATATCTTTTGCATGAACAGCAAAGGAACCTTCACCATTCACCCGGAAGATGAGGGGGAAAATTTCTACCAAATTCGTGACGACAACGGCAACGCTTTCATTCAACAGATGTGCGAAAAAAAGTACGGCTGGATTCGCTACCCATGGAACAATGATGGGGCTCACGGCTCACGAATGAAGATTGTCCGTTATGACTATTTTGAACCGTGGGATTGGATTGTCGCCGTTAGTTGCTATGAGGATGAGTTTTACCAAGAAGCCAACAACATTAGCTGGAACAGTTTAAAGTTTACCGCCCTCATCACATTCTTCGCCTGCGTCATCTCTATTCTATTGGTGAGCTACGCGTCAAAGGTCTTAACGAAACCGATCCGCCACATGATCCGTGTCATTCGCCGCGTTAAATCGGGCCACTTGAATGAACATATGAAAATCACCAGCGATGATGAACTAGGAGAACTGGCGCGCACATTCAACCGCATGACCGAAATTATTGCCCAAAATCAAGAGATGGAAGCCAGCCTTGCCCAGCAGGGAAAAATGGCCTCATTGGGGGTGCTATCTTCAGGCGTTGCCCATGAGATTAACAACCCCCTCGGTGTCATTCTCGGTTATGCCGGCTATTTAGAAAGCAAGATCGATGAAGATGATCCGAGCTATACCTATATCCACGAGATTAAACGGGAGAGTAAGCGCTGCCGTAAGATCGTCCAAGATCTCCTCAGCTATGCACGCACGCCGCAATCGGTGCTAGAGCATACCGATATCAATCAACTGCTGGCGCAAATTATCGATTTTGCCGACAACCACACCGACATGCATCACGTGACAATCGAAAAAGACTTTGCCGCCAATTTACCTACCTTAAAAATTGATGGCGATCAGATGCGCCAAGTCGCCATCAACTTAATTCTCAATGCCGGTGGAGCAATCAAGAAAAAGGGCCGACTGAGCATTGAAACCAAACTTGACGACGAGCTGGTGTTAATTATTTTTCGTGATACAGGTGGCGGCATTGACGAGGAAATTTTAGAGAAAATATTCGAGCCCTTCTACACCACCAAAGAAAAAGGCACGGGACTCGGCCTAGCAATATCCAACCAAATTATTGAGCAACATCATGGCAGCATCACCATCACCAGCACTGTTGGTGTTGGCACAACGGTTACGGTACGACTGCCGATTGAAACAGGGGACTATCTACTATGAGCGGAAAACGAATTTTACTCATCGATAACGAAGAGGGTTTATGCCGAATGATGGAGGCTGTTCTCAGTGACAGCAACTATCAGGTGAAATCCTACACCCGCTCTTTTGAAGCGGTCGAGGATTTTCAATGTGGTGACTACGACCTCGTCATTAGCGATATCAAAATGCCCGGTATGGATGGCCTCGAAGTGCTACAACGCATTCGCCTTAAAGATCAGATTGTTCCAGTCATTATGATCACCGCCTACGCAACGGTCGAAACCTCGATTCAAGCACTACGCAAAGGCGCTTACGACATGCTCACTAAGCCCTTTGAACCCGAGGAGCTTCTTTACCGCGTCAAAAACGCTCTGAGCCACAATCAGCTCGCCGAAGAGAACCGCGAACTTAAAAAAGAGCTGGCAGGTCAATTCTCGTTTAAGAACATTATCGGTTCCTCCTCTGGCCTTAAATCGATCCTCGACACCGTCTCTAAAGTGGCTGTTCGCGACACCTCGGTATTGATCACCGGCGAATCAGGTACAGGTAAGGAACTTATCGCCCAAGCGATCCACCATAATTCACCGCGGAGTAAGCAGCGCTTTATGGCCATCAACTGTGGCGCCTTACCCGAGTCGGTCCTTGAAAGTGAACTGTTTGGTTATAAAAAAGGGGCGTTTACTGGTGCCAATGCGGACCGCAAAGGGATCTTGGAGTCGGCCGACGGTGGCACCCTTTTTCTCGATGAGATTGGCAATCTCCCTTTGACGGTGCAAAAAACTCTGCTGCGTTTTCTCCAAGAGCAAGAGTTTATGCGCATCGGCGACACCAAACCGATCAAGGTTGACGTACGCATCATCTCAGCGACCAATGCCGATCTCACGCAGGAGATGACCGACGGCCACTATCGAGAAGACCTTTACTACCGCCTTAACGTCGTCAACATCCATTTACCACCGCTACGGGAACGCTCGGACGATCTCCCTCTGCTAGCCGCACACTTTATTCGCCAACAAAACAAAAAATTTGGCACCTCAGTTGAGGGGCTAACTGGCGAAGCGATGCAATTGCTATGCACCTACGACTGGCCCGGCAATATACGCCAAATGGAGAACGTCATTGAAGCTTGCATGACTATGGAGAGTGCTGACCATATTGGCCTGCCCGTGCTATCACAATTTATCACGGTCACTTCAACCATTGCCAGCAACCCAAGCCAGATCACCTCACCGAGTTCTGAAGATTACGCTAAAGCCCTTGGCGATTTCGAAACCCGCTACCTTCTAGATCTATTGCGATCAACAAAGGGTAACGTTGAAGACGCCGCTGGACTCGCAGGGATGAATATGGCCACCATCTATCGTAAGTTAAAAAAATATCAAATCAGTAAAGAAGATTACAGTTAAACCACCACCCCATGCCTCTCAGCGTAACACCGCTGAGAGGCTGTTTTGCACATTTGCAAAACAGCCCCACTCAAATCGTTAAACTCCCCCCTGTCATAATTAGCCCAAACGCCTAACCTCGCGCAACAAGACACGTTTACTATTAATTATCGAAGCTGGCACAAGTTATGCTTCCAGAGCCTTTAGAACCATTGACCCCAAAAGGTGATGCGATGCAGTCAGAACCCCTGTGCCCTTTTTTCGGCAAAAATGAAGACCATTGCGATGTTGGTTGCGAATATATTTCAAGCCATGACGTCAAAATGATCATTAGTTACTGTGCGAGCAACTTCCATGAATGTATCAAATTCAACGAGCTTGCGACCCGCTATCCAGAAGTTCTGCCCCCCCCAACAGAACTTCGATTTCAATCCAATGCAATGAACAAGGAGAACAACATGAAAAATCTTGCTATCAAAGACACCACGGCGAATCCCGCACCACTTGGGCTTCTCGGCTTTGGTATGACCACCGTCTTACTCAACCTACACAATGCAGGACTCTTCCCGCTCGACGCCATGATCCTCGGTATGGGAATCTTCTACGGCGGTTTAGGACAGGTGATTGTCGGTATTATGGAGTGGAAGAAAAATAACACGTTCGGTACGACCGCATTCACCTCGTACGGTCTATTTTGGCTCACCCTCGTTGCTTTAATTTTACTGCCAAAAACAGGTGCTATCCCAGCCTCAACACCATTTGCTATGGGCTTTTATCTCAGCATGTGGGGCCTTTTCACGGGCGTACTATTCTTGGGGACGTTGAAACTGAGCCGCGCACTTCAAGTGGTTTTTGGTTCACTGACACTGCTGTTCTTCCTCCTCGCGGCGAGTGACTTCACTGGCAACCATGCAATCAAAGTGATCGCTGGTTATGAAGGGATCTTCTGCGGCCTTTCAGCCATCTACACCGGCCTTGCGCAAGTACTCAACGAAGTCTACAACCGTGAGGTAGCTCCTCTCGGTGCTGTTGCTGCGAGCGCCCCTGTCGAGCAATTCGACGAAGAGGACGAAGAAGACTTGGTACTCAGCTAAATCACGACTCATCTTGCAATTCTTACAAAGTATGCTAAAGCGGTTTCGCATTCGTGCGAAACCGCTCTTATCCACCGATACAGTCGGGTAACACTGGCCTTAAAAGTAACAACATGGGCCAAAGTGAGACAGCGAACCGTTCACAACAACGTTTTTTTTGCATTCATGCAAAAAGACACCTCCCCATTGTTTCACCACAGCCAAACCAGACAAAACAATAAAACACCATAATTACAATAACTTACACAAAAAACCGCTCTCGGAAAAAAATTAAACAGACAGTTGGCACAGCCCCTGCATTTTAATGAGGTAATTAATCGCGGTTATCGTCAACAAAATAAAGCTAAATTCAAAGTGACCCATACCAATCACTTAAATTTAGTGTTGCCGATCTGCTGTTCTACCAAAACAGCGGCAAGCCGATCAGCGTTATACGTAAATCCCATACCTATACCAAACCACATAACGCTATAATTAATGAAAAAGCCACCTCACAAGGGTGGCTTTTTCGTTTTATCCATGACAATTAGCACCCTGTGTGCTTAAATTGTGCCGCATTAAACTTGACAGGTAAGTAAATCAAGGATCAACAGAGACCGATACCCCTGCAAGTCTTTCAAATCAAGGAGTACTACCTATGTATAGTTGTTCTGACCTGAAAAAAGGTCTTAAAATTATGATCGACGGTGAGCCACATGTTATTGCTGGTTTTGACTTTGCTAAACCGGGCAAGGGGCAAGCATTATACAAGTGCAAACTACGCAATATGATTACTGGTTCATTATTCGACCGCACTTATCGAAGCGGCGAGAGCTTTGCCCCAGCACCGTTAGAGGAGCGTGACATGCAGTATCTGTATCAAGATGATACAGGCTATGTTTTCATGGACATTAAAACCTACGATCAAATTTCACTCAGTGAAACAACTCTTGCTGACGATAAATACTTCTTGGTCGATAATATGGAAGTAAAGATTTTGATGTTTGATGAGATGGGCATTGGCATCACCCTACCTAACTTCGTCAATCTGCGTGTGACGCAATCAGAGCCTTGGGTTAAAGGCGATACCGCTGCGGGCAACAACAAGCCAGCGACCGTTGAGACAGGCTACACCCTCCAAGTTCCTTCATTTGTTGAAGAGGGTGTGCTGATTCAAATCGATACCCGTACGGGTGACTATGTAACGCGCGTTAAGGAATAAGTACAAGCATGGCCGTCATTAACCCTGTACTTGCGGCCAAACAGCAACGACTGATACAAAGAGCCCGAATTTTAACTGAAATTCGGGCTTTTTTTATTCAACATCAGTTTTTAGAAGTGGAGACACCACAGCGCATCCCCTGCAACGCCCCTGAACTCTATATTGACCCTATCGCTAGCGAGAACCACAGCCTGCAAACATCGCCAGAGCTGTGTATGAAACGGCTGCTGGCGGCGGGCTACCAACGTATTTTTCAACTCTGTCATTGTTGGCGAGATGGCGAACGCGGCAATAAACATCTGCCAGAATTCACTATGCTTGAATGGTATCGTAGCCACAGCGACTACACCCAATTGATGTCAGACTGTGAGGATTTAATCGGCACTCTGATACCAACGGGGAAATTGAACTACCAAGGGCAACGCATCGATCTCGACAGCAGTTTTGAGCGCTTAAGCCTCAAACAGGCCTTTAACAACTACGCGCCCGTTTCACTACCACACGCCATTGCAACAAATAGCTTTGAAGAGCACTACAGTGAATATGTTGAGCCGCAACTGGGCATCACTAAACCAACCTTCATTTATGATTTCCCGACCAGCATGGCCGCCTTGGCGCGCATTAAAGAGGACGACCCACTTCACGCAGAACGCTTTGAGCTGTATATAGCAGGCGTCGAAATCGCTAACGCCTTTAGTGAACTGACCGATGTCGCAGAGCAGCGCCACCGTTTCACCAGTGAAGAACAACAGCGGCGCAAACTTGGTAAGCCTGCGAGGGACCTACCGGAACCTTTCCTCAACGAACTATCAGCCATGCCACCATCCGCTGGAATCGCCCTCGGCATTGACCGCCTTATAATGCTGCTCACCGATGCCGAAAGCATCGATCAAGTTGTCGCCTTTTGCCCTGAAGACCTTTAATAAACCAGCACTCTGCTACTTACGTAACAGTACCGTGCGCTGCCGTTTATGGGCGTAGTCGACCTCATGGGTAAGCTTCCACACCACCACCAGCTTACGCCACGATTTACGTACGAAGATCAGCGCAACAACTGCTGCCCCAGCCATCCACAGCATTCCAGCTTGGCCCTGATAATTAAAGCGGAACTCGCCCCACATCAGGTTATCGCCTTCGGCAAGTAAGAAGGTAAACAGCGCACCAAAAATTCCCGCCTTGAGCAACTGACTCAGAATGATATCATTAGCAATTTGCCCCGGTGTCGCTCTGTTTCTTAGCCATTTCCAGCGACTCATCAGCAAGCCATGCAAGGCAAACACAATCGCCAACAAACTATCAAAGGCCCGCAGCATTAAATAACCCGCCACAGCGCCCCAGCAAAAAACAGCAATATTCATATCTATATTCACGCGGTATTCCTTCTCAGATGAAGTAGATCAATCCAGCGATGCATGTAATGAATCCATTCCGAAAACGAGGCCATTGTACCTGATATTGTCATTGGTATCGCTAATTATTATTCCCCGTCAAACAACTTGCACAACCCCGTGCTTTCCAATACACTTTTCACTTCATCGTAGCAACTGACCTCAACGGCGAGCTCAACAAACTCAACCCTAAAAAAAGGTTATCGCCTCATGCCATCAACCACCGAACCACAACTCAATGTTGAAATTGTTGACTCTAGCTTTGCCTACTCGGGCTTTTTAAGCATTCTTAAAGTTAATCTACGTCACAGCTTATTTGCTGGTGGCATGTCATCCATTATCACCCGCGAGTTGATGGAGCGTGGTCAAGCGGTGGCAGTCCTGCTCTACGACCAACAACGTGACAGTGTCATCATGGTCGAGCAATTTCGTATTGGCGCATTGAAAGACCCCAGCGGTGCATGGTTGTTAGAGCTCGTTGCGGGAATGGTTGAAGAGGGGGAACAACCCGAAGAGGTTGCTCGCCGTGAAAGTATGGAAGAATCGGGCTGCACAATCAAACAGATTGAATTAATCGGCAACTACTACGTTTCACCCGGCGGCTGCAGCGAACAGATCATGCTCTATTATGCCTCCATTGATAGCCACGGCCTAGATGGTTCAATCGCTGGCGTTGATCATGAATCAGAAGATATTCGTGTGCGGGTGATGCCATGGGTTGACGTCGAGGCAATGCTAAACGCAGGTGAGATCAACAACGCGACAACACTGATTGGCTTACAATGGTTGCAGATACAGAAACTACGGAACAGCTTATAGTGATAGTGAATAGGATTATTCTAAACATCAGGCATGAATGCTAACAGCATGTGTATCAGATTTAAGACGGCTGCCATCAAAAGAGATCATGACATGATCAAACAAAGTGACCTCGCCGCCCGCATACACCTTAAACCATATTTATAGCTAAAGTCTCTTAACGGTTTTCTACCTTAGGAAGTGCACTTATTGTGTAACGTATAATGTATCAACCACATCTTCCCCCCAACAACAGAGTTCGGGGAAAGATGGGAAGAGAGGTTGATACAATCGTTAAAACTTTGGTTCAATTTTACTTTTCATTTAAAAAAATACGATCTGAACGGATCATCACTTCTTGATTTCAGCTATGGCTAATGCGTCTTTCGCTTAAAGCGTTAATCTCAACGGATACATAAATATATTCGAACGAACTACGGCACGACTTAAAATGGTAGCGCGCGACCACCAAAGAACGAACGCTCATTCGATAGCTATTTAATCCTCATTTCCTGCTTTTGTCAATACGTGATTAAGCTGTTTATTACGATAAAAGAACCACAAAGGGTGAGAGGGATCGCTACGGTTGGCTTATGCTTAATTGAAGCAACACAGCAAAAGGATTAGGCAATTACCCGAGGTGAGGGAAACTTCAAACATCTCGGGCCGAGCGGGATCTGACGCACTCGGATAGGGATCAACGTCAATCAATCCATTCGGGTAAAACGCCACCACAATACGTATATCGACCACAAATGTTCACCAATAAGTAAATAAAAAAACAAGTGAACATAGATAATAAAATGAACAACACCTGTAATTCAAGGAAGTTAGCTGACAAGGCAACTATTTAACAGAGACAGCCGTTTATGGAGAGCAGAATCCCATTTACGTTTATTTTTTTGCCGTGGTTAGCCTCCTAGTTCAATTTATCCGTATCAAAAAAGGCAATACAACGACGACAGTAAGAACATCAAACCAACTCTTGCAACATGTGGCTTGCGATTTATTTCAGCTGAATTTCTAGGATAGTTTAGCGTTGGCCCCTTCCCTAAAATTGAGACAGAATGTGGTCGAACTCAAAGCAATGTTCCGTTTTTAGGACGGGGAGAATTTAGCCACTATCGTGTTGTCACAGCGAGTGATACTGGAAAAATTGTCTGGATCATAGCCTCTGCAATATGCTTAATCATCTCGTTAAAATTTCTCATACGCGGGCGGCACTGCTTTGCTCATAACGTTATTCAACACACCAAAACTCAACCATATGGGGCCTTTAAAACTTGCCATCATATGGTACTGCGACAGATTCAGGCGCCTCCCCCTATACACGATCACAACAAAAAAAGCGCCGTGCTTTTAAGCACGACGCTTTTTATCTTTGGCTCGCTGTTCACAATCGACTTAGCGTGGAGACGCTCTAGGGCGATTATTAATAACAAACCAAAGTATTGTACCAGCCTCACCTTCCCCCCGCTAAGAGCTCAGGGGAAAGATGGGAAGAGAGGCAGATACAAATCTTAGAACACCACCTGAATTTGGGCGGTTATGCTGTCGAAATCTTCAGAAGTTGCTGTTTCGGTATCGTACTCAACGGTTGAATAACACTATTTGAGCGTTCACTACCGTAACCACTGACCCTAAAAATAATACAGGGGGTATAACTTGAACCACAATTCAAGTCATACCCCCTGTGTATTTCATACCAGCGTACATTAATCAGACAAACTACCACTCGTCAGAATATTCATCCTCCGCATCGGCAGGGTCGTTAAAAGCGATAATTAAATCAGCATCACGTTGCAGCACCTTCGCAACAGTATCAGCGCACACCAGCACAGACTCATCCCCATAACGGGCAACACCAACAGCCCCAGAACCAAGCTGATCGGCAATCTCCTGCGTGACATCTAAGCGCTCAATCTGGCCACTACCACTTACATAGTGAAAAGCGACATCGCCCCATTCAATTTTTGTCCGATTCTTTTCAATCAATTGCTGCGCCGCAGCGGCATCTTCCTGCTGCTTCTTTTCCTGCAACCGTTGGCGATTTAATTCACGGTCGCGCTCAGCTTGTTGCGCGCGCTGTTTTTTCAAGCGCTCAGCGGCATCATTTGAGCTGGGGGCACCCTTTTTCTTGTTCTTTTTATTTTGCACCCGTTTATCGTGTTCCGATTTTTTGACCTGCTTTTGATTTACCAGCCCCGCTTTGAGCAATTGCTCCTGTAACGACAATCCCATGGTGGGTACCCCTTTTTCACCTATGCATACAGTAATGATTTGCTGAAAGAAGGGGCCAGAATAACAAATATTTCTCGCCACATCAATGAACCCACAACAACACCTACACTAAAAATCAAGCGGACTTCGCACACCAAGCCCCGGCTTATTAAGCACATGGGTGTAGATCATCGTCGTCGACACATCAGCATGGCCAAGCAACTCCTGCACCGTACGAATATCGTAGCCTGCCTCCAATATATGAGTCGCAAAAGAGTGCCGCAACGCATGACTGTTAACGCGCTTAGTAATTCCAACGTCCAGCGCACAACGTTTAATCATTTTCTGCAAACCACTCTCATGCAGATGATGGCGACGTTGCTCACCACTATGCGGATCGGTAGCGATACGCGAGCTGGGAAATACATATTGCCAGCCCCACACTCTCGCCACATTGGGGTATTTTCGCACCACCGATTCAGGAACATAAACTCGACCAAAACCATTTGCCAAATCGTTCACATGAATCTTTTTAACCTTCTCAATATGACTCTTCAACGGCTCAATCACCGTTTGCGGTAACGGAACCACGCGATCTTTATTGCCCTTCGCATTACGCACCACAATTTGATGATAACCGTAATCGACATCTTGCACCCGTAAGCGCACCACCTCCATTAAACGCATCCCCGTACCGTACATCAACTGCGCCATCAAGCCGAAAACACCATCCATACCATCAAGCAACTGTGTCACCTCTTCGCGCGATAAAACCACTGGCAACCGATGCGGTCTCTTGGCACGACTAAACATCCCCAAGTCGCCCAACGGTTGATCCAACACTTTATCAAACAAAAACACCAACGCATTCAACGCCTGATTTTGTGTACTACTTGCCACCTTGCGCTCCACGGCCAAAAATTCAAGAAAAGAACTCACCTCAGCCGCACCCAATTCGCTCGGCTGGGCATGGCGGCAATAGCTCAAAAAACGGCACACCCAATTCACATAACTTTGCTCAGTGCGATACGCATAACGCCCCGTACGCATCGCTGTAATCAGTTGTTCAACAGTCTCACTGTTTTTTTCACGGGATAACGCCAACGAACCATCAAAATAGACCTCCCCACCAGCCTTGTCGCTTGGCGTTAAGCGCAGCGCATTATTATCACGCCCTACCGTTACATGGTCAGCCTCTAACTGCATAGAGCCACTTTTCCAGTGATCCCAATCCAATTCATGCGCCCAATCAGACTTAATCAACTGACAAAATAAAATCTGTATAGCATGGACAGCTTGGCGAAATTTCCAGCTTTCAAGCCCTTTTTTGCGGGCTAACACATGAAGCCAATTCTCAACATCTTCACGGTTATGCTGCTGTAACCGCTTGCCTGCATGAAACTTTATATACTCTTCAACACGCATCACGTACCAGCGGTCAAGTGACTCCTTAACCCTGTTTTTACGCACTAAGGCGATAAATCTGTCCCAAAAACGTTCAACCATATCCGTATTTTTATCTTGCCCCATAATTAACTCCGCTGTACTATCGGCAATTATTTATAAAACACTAATTATCAAAAACATATATTACTAGACAGAATCCGTCAATATTGTGATAGGCGGAGAATTTTCCGTCTAATACACTGTTAGGCATCGGAAATTTTAGGGACATATAGAAATGAGCGACAATTCGAAACCACTGTGGGAAAACTTTACTGAGCTTCTTAAAATTGAACTCTCGACGGTCGCTTTTCTTTATGTTGTTCTTGGTTTCTTCGTTAGTGCAATATCAGGGCAAAACACATTACATTTCAGCCTCGCCCAAGGAAGTCTTCCCAAGCAGTTTGTCCCGTATGCACCAATTTTTGATAAAATATTTTGGTTTACAGTAATAAACATTTTGTGGACTTCAATAGCTTTCGTTGGCGGTTTCTGGGAAGGTGCGACTGATAAAATAAAGAAAACGCTGTCAATGATAAACGCAGCAACTTTCATATTAAGCATAATCTACTTTGCTAATATAATTTATACTTTTAAAAGGGCATTCCTCTTTATCAAATAAAGAATAAAGAAACGCCTAACAAAAAAATCAACCGGACGGAATATACGGCTGCTACTTAATCCGAATAATTTGGTGGTGTGCATAAGTCAGCACGCCGCCCGTTATCAAAAACGTTATGTGGATAATAAAATATGAAAACATGCTTCCTGAAATTCGCCGAAGAAAGTAAATACCTATCGGACTTCATTGAAAATGGGCACATATACATAAACAATGTTGATTATTTCAGAAGGCACGAAGAAAACGGTCACAGATATGACCGCCATGAATTAGCCTCAAGTTATCACCAGCACGTCGGTGCTTCTATCAGCATAGCAGGCAGAAAATTCAACATTGCTGAACCGTTTTCCATGCGTCATGGGAACGTAAATTTCTCCCACATATATTGTCTTTACACGCTGTCGGACGAATCAATTCAAAAAACAAAAAACAACCAAGCATTTGACAATGAACTTTGGGACAATTTCGGTA
>Ga0193963_1001212_pt1 | contig 13042 bp, 15 predicted proteins | sample FB_6_MG_FD_140359 | JGI IMG/M metagenome (GOLD analysis project Ga0193963, IMG submission 140359) | Microbial mat bacterial communities from the Broadkill River, Lewes, Delaware, United States - FB_6_MG | ecosystem: Environmental > Aquatic > Freshwater > River > Microbial mats | place: USA...
ACTTCCAAATCAATAGTAGTTGCTGCACTAAATCCTAAATCACCTGTACACAACTGAACTTTTTGGTGAGGTAAACCTAAAGATGAAAGTAAATCACTGGCACAATCAACCATTTTAAGAAATATCTCTTCAGATTGTTCTGGGGTAGTAATTGCAACCATTTCTACTTTGTCAAATTGGTGTTGTCTTATCATCCCTCTAGTATCTCTCCCCGCACTTCCTGCTTCTTTTCTAAAACAAGGAGTATATGAAGTAAGTAGCATAGGTAACTCTTCTTTTTCTATAATCTCATCGTTGTAAAGATTTGTAAGACACACTTCTGCGGTAGGTATAAGATATAAATCTTCCCCTTCAATTTTAAATAAATCATCACCAAATTTTGGTAATTGACCAGTTCCTTCAAGAGTATTAGTATTTGCCATGAAAGGAACATACCATTCTTCAAAACCACGTTCACGATTAAAGTCTAAAAAATAGTTTATTAAAGCTCTTTCTAGTCTTGCTCCAGTCCCTTTAAGTGCAGCAAATCTAGATTTTGCTAGTTTTACTCCTCTTGTAAAATCAATCATTCCATTGTTTTCTCCAAGTTCCCAGTGTTCTTTTGGTTCAAATTTAAATGTAGGTTTATTTCCAATTGTAGATAATACTACATTTTCATTCTCATCTGCTCCTATAGGTACTTCATCATCTGGTAAGTTTGGTATACCCATAGCTATATTTTGCATTTTACTTTCTATATCTCTTACTTGATCTTCTAATTCTTGTTTTTTAGCTTTTAATTTAACTATTTGCTCTTGAAGTGGAGTGACATCTTTTCCTTCTTTTTTATAAGAACCAAATTGTTGAGATAATATCTTTTGTTCTGCCTGAGATGATTCCATCTCTTTTCTTTTTTCTTTTGCATCTTTCACTTGTATTTTTAAACTAGCTAATGTATCAGTTGTAACACCTTTTTTTTGTAATGCTACACTTACTGTATCAAAATCTTTTTGTAAAAGTTTTATATCTATCATTTATTTTCCTATTTTTCTATTTTTATTGTTTTTTCTATTATTTGACTTATCTCTTCTTTTTTAACAAAATCAGATCCCATACTTACAATGAATTGACTAGCTTCAGCAACTGTTAATGTTGTCTCTTTAATTTTTCTTTTATCAACAATAACTGTATATCCGCTAGTTGGATTTGGGCTTGTAGGAACAAATAATACTAATACATTTTCATATTTACTTAATACATAAGCAGGTACCCATAAATCTTTTTTAGGATACTCAACAAGGACAACTTCCTTTTTCTCATCTTTACTATTTGGTTTAAATAGTTCTGTAATCTTTTTAATGATTGAGTATATTGTCCCAATTGCCGGTACTTTTTCTAATAATCTATCTATTATTGATACTAGGTATGATTTACCTGCACGTTCGATTGACGATCCAACTAGTGCTAAGATAACTATTACCAAGATGAATAGACCAGCTGTATACAATGGACTATTTGTATAAGAAGAGACAAAAGCAAAAAGCTGTTTGCTAATTGAATTTATCCAAAAAATCAGTTGAACGACAACTAACAACGGTATTAGTGCTAATGCACCAAGAAATATATATCTAATTAATTGTTTCATCTAATACTCCATAAAATTTTGCTATTATATCGAAAATATACTAAGGATTAATTTTTGAGAATATTAAGTGGAATACAGCCAAGTGGAACTATTCATATAGGTAACTATTTTGGTATGATAAAAAAGATGATTGAGTCTCAGGATGATGGTGAATTATTTGCTTTTATAGCATCATATCATGCGCTTACATCAGTAAAAGAGAGAGAAGTTTTACAACAAAATATATTTGATGTTGCAGTAAATTTTTTATCTTTAGGGATGGATCCAAATAAATCTACATTTTGGGTACAAAGTGATGTACCTGAGGTTTTAGAATTATACTGGATACTTTCAAATCACACGCCAATGGGATTACTTGAACGTGCACATAGCTATAAAGATAAAACTGCAAGAGGAATTGCTTCAAATCACGGATTACTCTCTTATCCTGTTTTAATGGCAGCTGATATTTTACTTTTTGATTCAAATATTGTACCCGTTGGCAAAGATCAAATTCAACATGTTGAAATTGCAAGAGATATAGCAAACACTTTTAATAACACCTATGGTGATATTTTAACAATGCCATTATCTAAAGTTGAAGAAAGCCTTGCAACAGTTCCTGGAACAGATGGTGCAAAAATGTCTAAATCTTATGGTAATACTATTGATATGTTTGGAACCAAAAAAGGTCTTAAGAAACAAGTAATGAAAATTGTTACTGATTCAAAAGAGTTACATGAAGTAAAAGAATATGCTACTTGTAATGTATATAAGCTTTGTGAACTATTTATGAATAAAGAAGAGTTAGAAGTTATGCAAAGCAGATATGCGACTCCTGGTGAAGGATATGGGCATTTTAAAATAGCTTTAATGGATAAAATAAATGAACATTTTGCTCCTTATACAACAAGAAGAGAACATTTTATCAATAATCCTGACGAAGTAAAAGAAATTTTACTACAAGGTGCTAAAAAAGCGAGAAAAATAGCACAAGAAAAACTAATTTTAATTAGAGACGCAGTTGGTTTAAATTATTAAGAAAGAGAATTTATTTTAAAAATTCTCTTATTTTTTTGTGATTATTAATTTGATTTTTCATATCTTCTCTGTGTTCTTTTAAAAAAGATATATTTTTGTAGAATAATTCAGATAAAGTATTTAAATCTTTTATATTTAAATCAAAATCTTCTATTTTATTTTCAGCTAAATATAGCTCAACCCATGCTTTTAATGATTCGGCTCTTAGTTCAGAGTTAAGACTATCAATATATCTTAAATCGGATAAAGCTTTTATAGACCAGTTTCTTCTTTCCATGCTTCAATTAGTCCTGTTACTACTTTTTTAACCTGCGCAATAGCACTAAGATTACTATCAACTCCTGCGCTAAATAATGTTTCAATTTGATATAGATATAATCCATCTAAATAATATGCAACATCTCCTCCATCAAAATCTAATATATTTCGTAATTCATCAAAAATCGCTATTGATCTATTAATGTATTCAAATTTCGCTTCTACATCACCAGATTCTATAGCATTTTCAACAAATGATAAATACTTTAATAATCCTTCATATAGCTTTAGTATTAGCATATATGGATCTTCTGTAGTTGCTGCTTGTTGGTTATATATTTCTAAACCCATTATAATCTCCAATAATATTTATTGATAGATTATAATATATATATACTTAAAGGCTATTAAGTATATACTAATTTGATGAGTTTTCAGCTGCTATAGTTTGTTTTAAAGCTCCAAAAGATGATTCTAATTGTGAGATAATAGATGCATAAGCTGCAAATTGAGCTGCCATAGTATCGTATTTTGTGTCTAGGTCTTTTACTGCTTTTTCTTTTTCATCTTCAAGATCTGTTTTTCTTTTTTCCATATTATCTTCATAATTAGAAAACAAACCGTTATATGAATTTAAGTTATCTATATGCTCTTTAAGCAGTGTTCCAAAACCTTCATTTTCTGCAGATCCTATAAAAACTCTTTTAACATGATCGATATCATCTGATACTGCTTTACCTAGTACCGTAGTATCAATAGTTAAAAGACCTGTCTTGTCAAATTCAAATCCTAAACTAAATAAATTAGTTTCATTATTTTTAATATTTGCATTTGTATAATAATCATCATGATCTGTATCTGTTGTTATAGCTCCAAACTCTGGTGTTTCCGCACCAAATTTTAAATACATCATACTTTTAATGTCACCTAATAATTGCTTAAGTGATGAGGTATCTTTCACACTAATATCTGCAGAATATAATTCCTCTGTCACAAGTGCAAGTAATTCGTTGTATTTTGTTGCCATATCTTGAATTGCAGGTACTATAAAGCTATCATCTTGTTGTATGGAAATTGATGATTTTCCTGTACTTGCTGCTGTAATTTTTAGATTTCCATCTATTGTTATACTATTAGCTGATACATCATAGCTAACACCATCAACTGTAGCCTGTAGATTTTGTGCCTTTAGAACATGATTTAAATTATCTGATGTAGTTAATCCCAATGTTAAATCATCTTGATCAATTGTTACTTGCCCACCATTTCGTGTTGTTGTTATTTCTATTTCATTATTAACATTAAATGAAGCAGTAAAGTCAGCATGACTATCAATTGCTGATACTAAATCAGCATAAGTACTTGTTCCTAGTTGATTGAATGTAATACCGTTAAGTATTAAATCTCCTGCACCTGTTAAATCAGTCGAAACGAATGCTGATGATGTTGCTTGTTGATTAATAAATCCTAGATGAGCATTATCTGTTTGCGTAATTTCCAAACTATTATCTTCACCTGGTTCGTTACTTTTAACAACTAAACGATATTGTGTATCTGAAACTTGTTCAACTGATGCTGTATATAAACCAGAATTTGTTATCGTAGTTGCCAATTCATCAAGTGTCACATCAGAGATTCCAAATTCTTCTCCATTAATTGTAATTTTTTGACCAGCTACATTAGTTATATCTGTATCTTTTGAATTAAATAATTTAGATTGAAAAGAATCTTTTTGTGCTAATGAGGTAATATCAATATTCATTGTTCCCGGTTTAAGTGCTCCAACATCTGCAGCATCAAATATTGCTGATTCGCCACTAGTAGTAGCAGTTACTTGTTCAAATGCATTATTTCCAGAACTCCATAAGTCAAATTGCTTTGTAGTTTCTAATAGTTCAGAAACTTTAGTTTGTATCTCAGCAATTTTTGCTTCTTCAGTATCCCATAATTCAATACTTTCTTCTATAGGTGTAACTCTTGATTTTGCCTCTGCGTCATAAAGTTTTTGAATAAGTTCACCATTTAGTGATGCAGCACCACCCGTATTAAATGAACCTAATGTTGTATAATCTGCCATGTCTTACTCCTTATTTTAATTTAATTATCTTTTCATCCCTAGTAAAGTTGCTAACATCTCATCTACAACTGTTACCATTTTTGCATTAGCTTCGTACGCTGATTGGAATTTGATCAGTTCAATCATTTCAGCATCTTTATCAACTTTTGTTAGTTTGTCATATGCATTCTGCATAGATTCTTTAACTGCTTCTTGTGCTGTTTGTTGAAATGCAGCATTTTCTTTATTGTCAGCAACATCAACTCTAAGTGTTTGATAAAATTGCGAAAATGATTGATTATTTAAGCCTGTAGAGTCAAAATCTATATCATCTTTCCATTGTATAGTAGCTAAATAGTCCAAATTATTTTGAGTTAAACTATTCAATGAACCTGTGTTAAATTTTAAAGATTTAACATCTGCACCAGTAAATAAATTCAAAAATATTTTTTTATCTTCTTCTGAGTGCAGTTCAATTTCATCGGTACCATAAACATAAGATTGATCAGCATTTTCAATGTATGAATCTGTAATATTAGATAATGTTTTAGCAAATTGATCTAACTTTTCTTTATATTCATTAAATACATTCATTCCTGAATCAGTTTTAACATTATCAACCATTGCTTTTAATGCACCACCTGTTAATGTAATCTCTTTTTCGAATATTTCTAGATGAATATCATCAATAGCATCTTGACTTACTTTTTCATTATTTGATATGTGTGCTTTTACCGATTCAGGGACTAATGGATCTGCAGTTGCCTCTTGGTCATTTATCGTTACTTCCCCAACAAATTTTCCTGCTTCTCCTGGAATTTGCGATTCAATAACAAGGTATTTATCTGAATATTGATTTGCAACTGTAGTATGTGTATGATTTAAATCATTAGAGAGTATTTTATTACCATCATCATCTAATTGATAATCACCATTGTAAGCTTTTATAGTTCCACCAATATCTTTATTATTATTTATTTGATATATTAATGCTTGCAATATATTGGCATCTGTTACAACACTTCCAATTGCTCCATCACCAGTTAAATCTACTTGATTTCCATTGTCATCTAAAATTGTTTCACCAAGTGTTACAGTAATACTATGTTCATTATTTAATGTATACGTAATACTATCTCGTAAACCTTTTACTGTTTCAACACTACCTGTAAATGATATTCCGTTTATGTCTGTATTGTCAATTGCTGGAACATCACCTTCAAATTGCTTATATGTAATTTGAATTTGTCCTCCACCTAAATCGGTAATTGACGCGATTTCATTATCTGGATGTTCTTTATTCCATGTTTCTATAATACCTGTTTCTGGAGTATCACCTCTTACTGCATCAGCAGCAATATCAGCAGCTATTTCTGCTGGAGTTTGATGTCCTACTGTACCATCAGCTCCTGTTACTACCGTACCAAGAAAATTAATTTGTGAAGTTGCTGTTCCTGATAAATCTATTACTTGTACTTCTGCAACAGCTACATCATTTAATCCATTTGAACTAAATGCATTTTTTATTGGACTTACATAGTTCCCATCTGCATCAGTTTTAGTGATAGTAGATGTACCTGAAATTTCCTGTAGTGCATAGATGTCTTTTTGTGGTATATAGTTTTCTATTAAATTTATTTCATGTACATTTGTATCAAATCGAACTGCAGTAACCCCAGCAATTTTTAATTGATAATGTTCATCTCTAGAAATTTCAACATCAATATATTGAGCTAATTCTTTCTCTAAATTATCTCTTTTATCCAATAAATCATTCGGTGTTCCCGTCTCATTCTCAGTAATTTTTTTACTAATGTTTCCTATTTCTGTTAAAATGTTATTAATTTCACCAACATTTTCTTTAATATTTAGTAGTGTAGTTTCCTCAGTTTTTTCTATATTTGAATATAATGTTTGTAAGTTAGAAACTATAATTTTTGCACTATTTTCTAAGTCACCTTTGTAAATTTCATTTTGTGGACTTGTTCTTAAATTTTCAATCGATCTAAAATATCTATCTAAATCTGCAGACATACCCGCAGTATCAGTTTCAGAAAAAATTGATTCTATATTGCTTAGCATGCTGTTTAATTCATTTATATTAGAAAGTTTACTCTCTTCTCGAATTAAATTTTGATACATATAGACATCTGTAACTCTAGAAACATCTTGTATTTGAATACCACGACCAGTTAGTCTTGCATCTGCATGCTCAAGTTCTGATACATTAACTACTCTTTTTTTATAACCAGGAGTATTTTCATTAGCAAGATTATTCATCACATTTTCAACTTGTGTCTGAGATGCTTTTAGTCCAGTTTGTGCTACATTTAATATATTTAACATGCTTATTCCTCTATTTACTTATACAATATTACTATTACAATTCTTAAATTTAGTTTAAAAAGGTGATATTGCTTCTATCAACTTTGTTCCCCAACCTTTTTTTAAGGCATCACTATCTTCGCCATCTTTTAAATATAAAATTTTAAGATTTGCCAATTGACTTGACTCTACTGTATTTTCAGGTGTGATATCATATGGTCTAATTACACCACTTATTTTAATATTTTGTTTTTCTCCATTAATTAACATCTCTTTACTACCTTTTATAAAATAGTTTCCATTTTGATATGTTTGCTCAATAATAGCTGAAATTGTTGTAGTAAATTCCTCATCAACTTTTGTTTCTGCGGATCCACTAAAATTATTATTCGATGTTGAAGAAAATCCAACACCTAATGATCTATTTAGTTTTTTCATTGAATTTGTACCACCCACTGTAGGTGCAGTAAACGCCCCTCCACCTATTGATGTAGAATTTGATTTTGTTACATCTCTTTCATTAGTTGAATCATTTGTAAGTGTCTCGGCAATTAGTACTTGAATAATATCACCAACTTGAAGATCTTTTTTATCTGCAAATAATGATGCGCCTTTTCTTGAATATAATGCACCTTTTCTCTTAATTGTTGGTTCGATTTTTTTAGGAACTTGCATTTTTGGTGTAGTATCAATATCAATTTCCTGTTTTGTAGTACATCCATTAAAGATAAAAATAGCTAAAAAAGCTGATATAAGAAGTTTATGAATCATATTTATTCTCCACGATTGTTTTTAAGTCAATAGCAATTTTAATATTTTTATTAGTATTTTTAATCATTGCTGCAACACCATATCGTATTAAAAGCGGTTCTATATCAGTGGTAAAATCACAAATAATATATAATTTGTCTTTCACTATTTTAATTGATTGAACATGCTTTTGTTCTAATAGATTTACGATTATAATTGATTCTTTATAGATTGTTTTTTCTAGATTGATAGATTTGTCAGTTTTCTTTTTAACAATTGTTTGATCTAATTTTGTAACAAGTTGGTTATTTTGTTCTTGAAACTTACCACTCATATGGTTATAATAGAGCCAAAACATTATAAAAAGAGAAAGCATCGATAATGCTTTGATTAATAATTGATTTTTATTTCGTGTTTTTATTATTATTATCATGCTATTCTCTTTATGATTTATTTAATTACAAATGATGTAAAGAATATATCTAAAATCATATTTTTCATAATATCTTCATTTCCATCTGAAGCATCATTTAAAATGTTATTTAATTCATCTATCATCTCTTCTTTAAGCATTGCTTTCCCACCAACAGTTAACAATTCTTCACTACTTCTTGCACTAATTTGTCTTATTACTGAATCAACCATTTCTGCTTTATTAGCTTCAACTAATGCTTCTATTGTTGGTTCGCTTGCTTTCATTGTAAATGAAAGCTTCATAAGTTTTGCTCTACCTTTTGCATCCGTGATATTTAATACTAAACTATCTATTTTAGCTTGAAAGGTTTCACCAATCTCTTCTTTTTCTGTATCCATAGTTTTTTCTGCTACAGGTGCAGCTGTATTTACAGGTTCATCACTAAATAAACCTTTAGAATACATAAAGTACCCAATTCCACCCATTGCTAACAGTAACAGTACAACTAATCCAATTAGAACCATCATCATTGGATTTTTACTACTTTTTTTCTCTTCTACTACTTTTTCTTCTGCCATATTTTTCTCCTATTTTTTATTTTCTTCTTTGTTTATTCTCATTTTCTTCATTAATATTGTCGAGGTTTTAGTATCAAATTTTTTAAGTATTTTCATGACACGTTTCTCTTTCATTCTAATCATTATATCAAATACTTCATCAATTTCACCATTTTCAATCATTTCGTTAAAAACATTTATTACAACACCAAGTTTCATTTTATCGTACATTAACATAGCTTTAGAAGTGATTACACGATTTATTTCATCTAAAATCTTTTGATTAGCTTTTTTGGTTTCTAGTATGCTATCTTCAGATTTTTTAATCTCTTTTTGTATTTTTTCTAATTGAGATTTGTTTTTTTGATATTCCAACTCTTTAATTTCATAAAATTCATTTAGTTCATCTTTTACAGCTATAAGTTCTTGCTTTTCTTTATAAAGTGCACCTTCTTGTGTTGTAATTGCATGAGAAAGGTTTAATATTAGTAATGTAGAAATTACAATTTTAATAAGCATTTGATCCCTTTTTATTTTGAATATATTTGGCTTGCATGTACTCTGAAGAAACAATCTCTTCAAGTTTTTGAATTTTTTTCAATTCTTCTTTTTTATTTTCTTGTAATATATAGTTAAATTGTTCACTCTCTTTGTTTAATGCAAGTATAATACTATCATAATATTCTATTTGTTGTTTTAATTTCATTTTTTTTTGATTGAGTTTTATCATATGTTCTTTCATAGTTTCTTTATGAATTTGCAAAACTCTAAAGTCAGAAATAGCTCCCATGACATCAAGTGTTGCACTGTGATATGATTGGTTTGTATTGTATAATTCTATGTCAATATCATCAATCTTTGACATAGATTGTTGTTTTAATAATACTTGTTGATTTATTTGTTGTTGCTTCAATTTGTATAATTTATCTATCATTGTGTTTTACCAAATGTTATAATCATATCCCACAATTCTAAAGTATAACCTTCTATATTATCTCCTATCCAAGGAAGAGATATTACAATAAAAACGGATACAATAATCATTTTAGGAACAAAAGATAGTGATGCATCACTTATTTGTGTTACCGCTTGAAAAATACTAATTAATAGTCCAATTATCATACTAACAATTAAAGAAGGTAATCCTAATAAAAGAATAATTGATACAGTACTTTGTGAAATTGCTATTAAATCCATTTTAGTCTTTTATTTTTATAGTGATCTCAATAGTTTTATTATTTAATAATTGGCTTAGAAGTGATACAAGGTCTGTCTTATCTGCAGATATATTTATAGTCTCATTTTTTTCTTCTTTTAATGGACTTTCCAATTCGATATCTTTTGCTACTACTAAGTCTTCAATAGTATTATCATCAGATTGATCAAGATCTTCAAGTCCAATCTCTTTTCCCTCTTCTAAATTCTCAATAAGTGGTTCTTCAAGATTTTCAAGTACAATTTCATCTTCATTTAATTCAGTGAAGTCTTCTATACTAATTTCTTCAGTATTTTCATCTTTTTCTTCAGTCAAAATATTTTCAGGGACCTCTTCTCCTAAAGCCTCTAATATATCAGATTCTATTAATTCGTCTAATTGTGATAGTTCATCCATTATTTAGCCTTTTTAATTTCTATTTTCATCATATTCAAAAGCTTCAAATATATCTTCGACAGAATTGATATCTGTAGCTTTAGGTTTTTTGATTGCTGTTTCCAATCTTTTTTCAATATAAATGAGTAAATCTTTATATGTCCGTTGACTGATGTCTCCTATTCCATAATGGTCTAGAAAACTTTTGTCTATACCATCTTTTGGCACAAGAAACTTTAGATATTTAGAGATGAAATCATCTTCAATAATTTTGTTTTCATCTATTAAAAAGATTTGATAAGGGTCTTCTGTAATTAACTCTTTTAGGTATTGAAGTGTTGTAACATCAATCACATCACCATCTTCAATCTTAAATCTAATGTTTCCATGATCAAGAATTTTGTGTATTTCATTGTTAAATGCTGTACTACCATAAATATATATATTCACAAGAAACCTCAATATTAAATTATTTACCTTTATTATATCTTGATTTTATTAAAGTTTAGATAAAATGTTTTAGATAACAAATAAGTATATAGGATAACACAATTTGAAAAATTTTTTATTGACGCTTTTTCTTTCAATTACTATCTATGGTCAAACGATTAAAGACATATCAAATGTAGTGGGTATTAGAGAAAATCAGCTTATAGGACATGGTTTAGTTGTTGGTTTAGCAGGAACAGGTGATAAAAGTCAGTTTACAATGCAGTCTTTACAAAATCTTTTACGGAATTCTTATATTAAAATACCAGCATCTTCGATAAAATCTAAAAACATTGCTACTGTTATGGTAACTGCGGTACTACCACCTTTTGCAAGACAAGGGGATAAACTAAAACTGAGTATTTCATCAATAGGTGATGCTAAATCAATCGATGGTGGACAGTTATTGTTAACACAACTCAAAGGTGTAGATGGAAAAGTCTATGCACTAGCCCAAGGTTCTATTTTAGCAAATGAAAATATAAAAACTAGTGGATTTATTTACGAAGGTGCTATCGTAGAAAATGAATTGTCGTATTCATTAAAAGATGAAAAATTTATTACGTTAAGTCTTTTAAAGCATGATGCTAAAATAGCTTCATCTGTAGAGGAAAAAATAAATAGAAAATACGGCAAAAAACTTGCCGTTGCATATGATACTAGAACAATTGAGATTGCAAAGCCTGAAGATATTTCTATCATACGATTTATTTCAGAAATTCAGGGTATCAAAATTGATACTATGATGAAAAATAAAATTATAATTGACGCTAAAAAAGAGATTATAGTTGCAGGTGCAGATATCACTATTAATCCTGTAACTATATCAAGAAAAAACTTCACTATAAGAATTAAAAAAAGCAATCTTACTGATAAAGAATGGGAAGATCCAGCAAAAAATGTTGGAATTGATCTTGGAGATGATTCAAAAGTAGAAAAAATTCCAGGCGCAGTTGAAATTGATGTTGATAATGCATTGCTAAATACAAAAGGTCAACCAACTGTATCGGATTTGATGAGGGCAATGAAAACTATGAAACTTGATATTATGGAAATAATAGAAACTATAAAAATGCTTGATAATTTAGGTGCAATCAATGCAGATGTAGAGATGGTGAGATAAAATGGCAGAATTTTTAAGTCAAGATGAGATTGATGCGTTATTAGATATTGCAGACGAAGATGGTGCACTGGAGGATATGCCTTCTGATGGCGGAAGTGCGAGTAAGGATAAAAGTTATGCGATTTATGACTTTAAAAAACCAAACCGTATATCTGCAGAGCAAATGAAAGCTTTTAGTGCTTTACATGACAAGATGTTAAGAACTACAATAAGTGAACTTTCTGCAATGTTAAGAAAAATTGTTGATGTAAAACTATATAGTATTGAGCAAATGACATATGGTGAATTTATCCTTTCTATTCCTCAAATTACAAGTTTAAATACAATATCTATTAAACCATTAGAGGGTAGAATAGTAATGGAATGTAACCCAGCAATTAGTCATAAGATTATTGCACATTTACTTGGTAATGGAGAAAGTTCTTTGACTGACTCAACTGAAAAAGAGTTAACAGAGATAGAGTTACAAGTATTTAATCATTTTTATCAACTTATAATGAAAAATTTAAAAAAAGCGTGGGATGATGTATCTTCTATAAATCTAAAAACAGAAAGTATGGATACAAATGCAAATGCAATTCAAATTATTTCAGATCATGAAATTGTTTTATTAGTTGTATTTGAAATCACTATTGATGATGAGTCAGGTTTCTTATCAATATGTTATCCAATCTCATATATAGAATCGCTGTTAGATTTAATCGTGGAAAAAATATTTGCAGAAGCTAAAAATAGAAAAGTTAGTAAACGAAAAGATATAAATGCATTGATTTCTGGTTCTCAAATGAAAATCGATGTGATGTTAGCTGAAACAGAGATGGCTATAAAGGAACT
>Ga0193963_1001213_pt1 | contig 13039 bp, 8 predicted proteins | sample FB_6_MG_FD_140359 | JGI IMG/M metagenome (GOLD analysis project Ga0193963, IMG submission 140359) | Microbial mat bacterial communities from the Broadkill River, Lewes, Delaware, United States - FB_6_MG | ecosystem: Environmental > Aquatic > Freshwater > River > Microbial mats | place: USA...
CATTCCTAAACTTCCTTTTTTAGAAAGCCAATAAGGATATGTTTCATTAATTTCTGATGGAATATTAATACCAATTGAAAACTTATTTGATTTATTTTGATCTAAAACCAACTCTTTTTCTTCAGAAATATTTAAAGGATTTATTTCTATTGATCTCAATGAAATATTAAAGCTACTTCTATTAATTGCTTCAATTCTTAATTTATTTGACGCATTTTTTGTTGTTGAAGACATATTGGCTACAGCTTCTACATACAAACCTGAACAAGCAGCTATAACTTCTTTAATTTCCTTTAATTTAATATTTTTCCAATGACCATCTTTTAAATTTGAAATCAATTGATAAGCCTCAATTAAATCTGGTAAACTTGCTGAAGGATTTTTAAAATTATATTCCTCTTCAATTTTTTGTAAAACATTTCCAATTTCTTTTCCACCTTTCACTCTATTCCACGAAGTATCAATTCCATCAAAAACATTATTATTCTTAGGAAAATCTCCTTTTAAAAATTCTAAATACTCTGTCTGACTTCCACGTGTTCCAGTGCTACCAAACCCTTGAGACTGATGTTGACTTCTGCTTAATGAAGCTATTTCACTATTTGACAAACCTTTATTTACGTAGTAAGTACCAATATCCAAACTTATTAAGTTTGTTTTATCAGCCTTTTCAAAATTTTCTCTACTTCCATAAAACCACCAAGATGTATTAAATAATAATCTTTTCGGTTTCCAAATTGCATCATTTTCTAAGTGAGTTTTGTATAAATTATTCGCCGCCAAATCAAAAGCCTCATCACTTAGCATTGCCGACGAAGTATGATGCCCGTGTGTAGTTCCAGGCGTTCTATGATTAAATCTGTTAATAATTACATCGGGTTTAAACTTTCGTACAACTGAAACAACATCTTTTAAAACCTCCTCTTTATTCCAAATTTCCAAAGTTTCATCTGGATGTTTTGAGTAACCAAAATCGTTAGCTCTTGTAAAAAATTGCTGTCCGCCATCAATTCTACGGGCTGCTAATAATTCTTGTGTTCTAATCACTCCTAACAACTCTCTAATTTCTGGTCCAATTAAATTTTGACCACCATCGCCTCTTGTTAAACTTAAATAAGCAGTTTGTGCTTTTACATCATTAGAAAAATAAGATATTAACCGAGTATTTTCGTCATCAGGATGTGCAGCTATATATAAAACCGTTCCTAAAAAATTTAATTTTTGAATAGATTGATAAATATCGCCAGAAGTTGGCTTTTTTGGTGCTTGAGCGAGTGTTAATAAGGAGCTAAATAAGCATAAGAAAACAACTGAAACAAGTTTCTTCATATAAAATTCGATTAATTTAGTAGTTAAAACAAATATAAAATATTAATTCTCACTTCCCATTTTCACTAAACTAATTAACATAACTATAACTTTTTAACGCCTCTAAAATTCGCAACAAATTCACATATTGCAGTTCAATATGATACACTGATAAACTGTTAATAAAAATCTTTTTTATAACAACATTTTTAGAATATATTTGTAAATCATTCCACTAAAATAATCGTAAATGAAATTTATAGTATCAAGTAGTCAATTATTAAAACAGCTTCAAGTTTTAGGAGGCGTAATTAACAACAGCAATACGCTACCTATTTTAGATAATTTCTTATTCGAATTAAATCAAAACGAATTAAAAATATCTGCTTCTGATTTAGAAACTACAATGAGTACAACCATTGAAGTTGGATCTGACACTGAAGGTTCTGTTGCTATTTCAGCTCGTTTATTATTAGACACTTTAAAAACATTTCCTAATCAGCCTTTAACGTTTAAAACTGATGAGAACAATGCGATTGAAATTAGTTCAAGCCAAGGTAAATATGATATGGCTTATTTTGATGGAAATGAATTTCCAAAAGCTGTTTCAATTGAATCTCCAAGCAGTACTGTTATTCCTGGAGCTATTTTAGCTACAGCAATTTCAAAAACAATATTTGCTGCTGGTAACGATGATTTAAGACCAGTAATGAGTGGAGTATTTTTTCAATTTGCAACAGACAGCTTAACTTTTGTAGCTACAGATGCACATAAATTGGTAAAATATTCAAGAACTGATGTTGTGGCAAACGAATCTGCTGAATTCATTATGCCTAAAAAACCTTTAAACTTATTAAAAGGAATCTTAGGAAATTCTGATAGTGATGTAACTATTGAGTATAATGATGCCAACGCTAAATTTACTTTTGACAATGTTGTATTAGTTTGTAGATTAATTGATGGAAAATATCCTAACTATGAAGCGGTAATTCCAAAAGAAAATCCAAACAAACTTACAGTAGATAGGGGAACATTTTTAAACTCTGTAAAACGTGTGTCGATATTCTCAAGTAAAACAACACACCAAATACGTTTAAAAATGGCAGGAACAGAATTAAATATTTCTGCTGAAGATTTAGATTACTCAAATAAAGCTGAAGAGCGTTTAGTATGTGAATACCAAGGAGATGACTTGCAAATTGGATTCAATTCTCGTTTTTTAACTGAGATGCTAAGCAACCTAACATCTAATGAAATATTAATAGAAATGTCATTACCAAACAGAGCCGGAATTTTAACTCCAATTGATGGTGTTGAAGAAGGTGAATTTGTAACAATGTTAGTAATGCCAGTAATGTTAAATAGCTAATTTTTAACAAAATTATAAAGATTAAAAATCCGCTGATGGCGGATTTTTTTTGTATCTTGTTTAAAAATATTCTATGAATTTTTTAGCACATTTATACCTCTCTAAAGACAATAAAAATATTCTTATAGGCAATTTTATAGCCGATGCCATAAAAGGTAGAAACTATAAAGAATACGATAAGGAAATTCAGTTAGGAATATTGCTCCATAGAGAAATTGATAACTATACCGATAAACATCCAATTGTACGAAAAAGTAAACGACGTTTACACGAGCGTTACAACCATTATGATGGTGTTATTATTGATATTATTTATGATCATTATTTAGCAAAAAACTGGCATATTTATTCTGAAATACCATTAGATGTTTATGCAGATAGTGTTTATAATTTTTTAGAATCTAAGAATGATATTTTTCCAACCAAGATTCAAAACATCCTTCCATTTATGATTCAATATAATTGGTTAGTGGCTTATGCTTCTACTGAAGGAATTAGACAAGTTTTAAAAGGTATGAATAACAGAACAAAAGGCAGATCCAAAATGGATTTGGCTATTGATGATTTAAAAATACACTACAATGAATTTGAAGAAGATTTCACACTCTTTTTTGAAGATTTAAAAAAATTTACTGAAGAAAAAACATTAGCACTCTTTTCCCAATGAAAAACACCCTTTACCTCTTAGCAATTGTTTGCTTATTTATTCAATGCCAAGATAAAAACCAAAAAAAATCACAAGAACATAAAAAATTAGGCTTCATTGCAGATAGTGCCATGGTAGTAAGTGCCAGAGAAGAGGCTTCTAAAATTGGAACTGCAATATTGCAAAAAGGAGGTAATGCTTTTGATGCCATGGTAGCTACAGAATTAGCATTAGCCGTTTCCTACCCTGTTGCAGGAAATATTGGTGGTGGTGGTTTTATGGTTTTTCGCTTAAATAACGGTGAAACTGGAGCTCTAGACTATAGAGAAAAGGCCCCTTTATCTGCTTCAAAAAACATGTATTTGGATAAAAACGGAAATCCTATCGAAAATAAAAGTACACTGGGAGCAAATGCTGTTGGAATACCTGGTACTATTGCAGGAATGTTTAAAGTGCATTCAAAATTTGGAACTTTACCTTTTTCAGAATTAATTCAACCAGCAATAGATTTAGCCTCAAAAGGAGTTATTGTTACAAAAAAACAAGCTTCCTCTCTAAATAGAAGAAAAGAGTATTTTCAAAAAGCAAACAATTACAAAGTGTTGTTTGAAAAGGATTGGAAACAAGGAGATACACTTCATTTAAATGAATTGGCTAAAACTTTAGAACGAATAAGAGATAATGGTAAAGATGAATTTTACAAAGGTAAAACTGCTGAACTAATTGTAAATTACATTCAAGAACTAGGAGGAATTATTACATTAGAAGATTTAGATAAATACGAAGCTAAATGGAGAACACCTATTTCGTTTGATTATAAAGATTTTAAAATCATTTCAATGACTCTACCTTCAAGTGGAGGAATATGCTTAGCACAAACATTAAAGTCTATCGAACCATTTGACTTATCAAATATTAAACATAATTCAACAAAATACATTCAATTAGTAACTGAAGCTGAAAGAAGAGCTTATGCAGACAGAGCACATTATTTAGGTGATCCAGATTTTATAGAAGTTGCAATTGACAGTTTAATGGATAACAATTATATTCAACACAGAATGCAATCATTTTCATGGGAAAAAGCCACAAAATCATCTGATATTTCACACGGTAAATTAAATGGATATGAAAGTGATGAAACTACGCACTACTCTATTGTTGATAAATTTGGGAATGCAGTTTCAGCAACAACAACACTAAACACAGGTTATGGATCAAAAGTTGTTGTAAAAGGTGCTGGTTTCATTTTAAACAATCAAATGGATGACTTTAGTTCAAAGCTAGGTGTTCCGAATGTTTATGGACTGGTGGGGTCTGAAGCTAATTCAATAGCTCCTGAAAAACGAATGTTAAGTTCTATGACACCTACAATTGTAGAAAAAGATGGTAAATTAAAAATGGTAGTTGGAACTCCTGGAGGCTCAACTATTATTACTTCAGTTTTACAAAACATATTAAATATTACAGATTTTAATATGGGAATGCAAGAATCTGTGGATCAACCACGTTTTCATCATCAGTGGCTTCCAGATAATATTAGAATGGAACCAAATGGGTTTGATAGTATTACCAAAGTTAATTTAGAAAGCTTAGGTTATAAGCTTATAGAACGTAATTCTTTAATAATTGGACGTGTTGATGCTATTTTGGTATTGCCAAATGGAAAGCTTGAAGGTGGAGCAGATTCAAGAGGTGATGATTTTGCTTATGGATTTTAAATAATATCCTATATTTATACTCGAAATAAATTAATATGACTTCAAACACAATTACAAACGGAATACTAAAAGCTATTGGAATAATTTTAGGTGTATTAATACTATTATATTTTTTATTTAGCATTCAATCTATTATAATTTACATAGCTATTGCCACAGTTATTTCGTTAATTGGAAGTCCTATAATTCGATTTTTAAAGCAAAAATTAAAATTTCCTAATACTTTAGCAGTAATTACAACAATGCTTTTCTTCTTAGGTATTTTATCTGGCCTAATAAGTATGTTTATCCCTTTGATAATTAAACAAGGTGAAAATTTATCTTTGTTAAATATTGAACAACTTCAATCTAATATTGAGCATCTAATTGTTCAGATTAATGATTATTTTTTACTACATAACATTGATATTTTAAATGAATTAAAAAATGCTGATTTATTTAAAAATTTAACAGCAATTCCAAACATCTTAAATTCTGTGGTTGGAACAGTTGGAAACCTGAGTATTGGATTGTTTTCAGTTCTTTTTATCACATTCTTTTTAATGAAAGATACTCATATAATGGAAAACTCCATTTATGTTTTAGTCACTGATAAAAGTGAAAACAAACTAAAAAAATCTCTATCAACAATTAATCATTTATTATCAAGGTACTTTATAGGGTTAGTTTTTCAAATAACAATTCTCTTTGTTATTTACACAATAGTCTTACTTATTTTTGGAATTCAAAATGCTGTAGTTATTGCCTTTTTATGTGCCCTTTTGAATTTAATTCCATATGTAGGACCACTAATTGGAGGTTTAATAATGTTGTTTTTAACTATGAGCAGTAATTTAGGTTTAGATTTTAAATCTGAAATTTTACCAACTACCATATATGTAATGATTGGGTATGTAATTGCGCAATTAGTTGATAATTTTTTTAGTCAACCTTTAATCTTCTCTAACAGTGTAAAATCGCATCCTCTTGAAATATTTTTAGTAATTATGATTGCTGGAGTGTTATTTGGAGTTACAGGTATGATTGTTGCAATACCAACTTACACAGCACTAAAAGTTATTTTAAAAGCTTTTTTATCAGATAATAAAATTGTAAAATCACTAACAAAAGATTTATAATGAACTCTTATATAGCTCTTTTACGTGGAATAAATGTATCTGGTCATAACAAGATTAAAATGGCTGATTTAAGAGAGTTATTTTCTAATTTGAATTTTAGTGCTATAACTACCTATATTCAAAGTGGAAATGTAATTTTTAAATCAACTGATATCGATATTTCAAAAATTGAAAGCAGCATTAAAGAAGCTATAAAAAAGAAATTCAACTATGATGTTAAAGTTTTAGTAATTACTAAAAAAGATATTGAAACTGTATTTGCTTCAAATCCATTTCTAAAAAATAAAACTCCAGATATTACTAAATTGTGTGTTACATTTTTAAGTGGAGAACCAACTATTGATGGTTTGCTACGATTAGAAGATGTTGCTAGCAAGGGTGAAGATGAATTTAAAATGACAGATAAATTTCTTTATTTACACTGTCCAAGTAGTTTTGCAAAAACTAAGTTGACCAATAATTTAATTGAAAGAAAGTTAAAAGTTGATGCCACTTCCAGAAACTGGAAAACAATTACAAAATTAGTAGAACTTAGCAACCAAACTTTTGAATAAAGAGATTTTAAATACGAAAGTTCAGGATTTTATTAATGCCTATTTAAAATCTGATATCACAAAATTAATTTTAAAAGGTAGCCCCTTTGCAAATATTTCAATTCAAGAAATTGCAGAACAAATTAGTGCTAAAGTTAAATGCGAAAAAAAATTACCAATTTGGTTTTCAGCCGAAAACATTTATTTCCCGAATAGATTAAACATTGAGCAAACTTCTTCAGAAATAACAGCAAAATACAAGGCCAATTTAGTTTCAGGAGAATCATTAATCGATATTACAGGTGGATTTGGAGTTGATGCTTATTTTTTCTCACAGAAAGTTAAAAATGTAACTCATTGTGAATTAAACGAAGAATTATCAAATATAGTTTCTCATAACCTTACCCCATTAAAAATAGAAAACATTTCTACTCATCTTGGAAATGGCATCGATTATTTAAAAAACACAACAGAAAAATATGATTGGGTTTATACTGATCCTTCCCGAAGAAATGATGCCAAAGGAAAGGTATTCTTGCTAGAAGATTGTTTGCCCAATATTCCTGAAAATTTAGATGACTTATTTGAAAAGTCAGAAAATATATTAATTAAGGTTTCTCCAATTCTCGATATTTCAAGTGCAATTAACGAATTAAAATTTGAAAAAGAGATTCATATTGTTGCTGTTAATAATGAAGTGAAAGAACTTTTGTTTTTACTTGAAAAAAATTACAATAGCGATGTTCAAATCCGAACTATAAATTTCAATAAAAAAGAAAATCAGATTTTCAACTTCAATTTATACGAATCAATTAATGCAACATATGCTGAACCAAAAAAATATTTATTTGAACCAAATTCAGCTATTCTAAAAGCTGGAGGTTTTAATAATATTTCAAATCAACTAAACATAGACAAACTACATCAACATTCACATTTGTATACTTCAAATGAATTATTAAACTTCCCAGGTAGAAGTTTTGAAATTAAGCATTGTATTTCCTATGATAGAAAGCAATTGAAAAAATTAATTCCTTCTAAAAAAGCCAATATTACAACTCGTAATTTTCCAGAAACTGTTGCTCAAATTAGAAAAAAAACAAAACTAAAAGATGGTGGTAATCAATACCTTTTTTTTACGACTGATGTTAACAATAAACACATTGTTTTAATTTGTGAGAAGGCTTAAAAATGCTCTTCAACTGAATCCCAATTATTTTTTAGTATTTTTAGCCTATTAGATATCAATATACTATGGCAAATAAAAATATTCGTTCACTTTCTTCAAGAAAAGAATTAGACGACAATCTTTTTGAAAACATTTCAGAATTATCTCGTAAAAACGCATCAAAAGAAGAGTTTCAAGAACTTTCAAAGCGATTTATGATTGATGATTCGGTAGTTTTTGGAACATCTTCGTTTTATGACTTTACTAGAGAAGAAAACAGAAATAAAAAAATTCATATCTGTAGTGGAACTGCTTGTATGGTTGCCAAATCTCAATCTAATTTAAACGAAAATGTTAAAAAACATTTCAACAAAGAAGAAATAGGTCACGCTGCTTGTGTTGGTCGTTGCCATTCAAATGGTTCATTTATGTATGATAACAAAACATATTCTGCTTCAAATGAAAAAGAACTTGCGAAAATTCTTTCAGGCAAAGAATATCAAGAAAACGAATATCGAATTGATTGTAATACCACACCAATTTTAACTTCAAAAATTGAAAATTTTACTAATTTTTATAGCCTTGCTGAAAAGCATAAAAACAATCCACAACACGTTATTCAAGAAATCAAAACTTCAAACTTAAGAGGTCGTGGCGGTGCTGGTTTTCCTTTTTGGTTTAAACTTGATGCAGTTATTAAAGAACCCTTCGACTCCGCTCAGGATGACACTCAAAAATATATTGTTTGTAATGCTGACGAAGGAGATCCTGGAGCATATTCTGATATGTATTTAATGGAGCATCAACCTCATAAAATATTATTTGGAATGTATATGAGTGGTTTAACAGTTGGTGCAAATACCGGAGTTTTATACATTAGAGGTGAATATCCTGATTCTATTAGAATTGTTCAAAACGCTATTGAAGAATTATATGCTGAAAATTTAATCGGTGATTTTAAATTCAAAATAATAAAAGGTCAAGGTTCCTATGTATGTGGTGAAGAAACTGCACTTTTAAATTCAATTGAAGGATTAAGACCTGAAGTTCGTGTACGACCTCCTTACCCTGCACAATATGGATTGTATGGAAAACCAACTGTTTTAAGCAATGTGGAAACCTTTGCTAATATTCATTGGATTTTAGAAAATAGTGGAGCTGCCTATGCTAATTTAGGAACTAAACAATCTACCGGAACTAAATTAGTTTCTTTGGATAGCTTTTTTAATTCTCCAGGAATGTATGAAATTGAAATGGGGACAGAATTACAAATTGTTTTTCAAGAATTTGGAAAAGGCTATAAAAGTGATATTAAAGCATTTCAAATTGGTGGTCCGTTGGGAGGAATTGTACCAATTCAAAAAATTGAAGATCTAACTTTAGATTTTGAATCGTTTAATGGTAATGGTTTTTTATTAGGACACGCCAGTGTTGTTTCGATACCTACAGAATTCCCTATGGTGAAATTTTTAGAACACTTAATGGAATTTACTGCTGATGAATCTTGCGGAAAGTGTTATCCATGTAGAATAGGTTCATTTAGAGGAATGGAAATGCTGCAAAAAGCACAAAATTCTGATTATAAAATTGACAGACAGTTATTTGATGATTTACTGGAAACTTTAGAAATTGGATCTTTATGCGCATTAGGCGGTGGAGTTCCGCTACCAGTAAAAAACGCATTGCAATATTTTGAGAATGAGTTAAAACAATACTTTACTTCAAACTAAAATGATGATGACAGCATATATAGAAAATATCGCTTACGAATTTCAAGACGGTGAAACGATTTTAGAGTTTGTTCGTAGAATTGAAAATGATAAAAATGCCATTCCAACGATGTGTCAAGATGATCGTTTGGAAAATTTTGGATCTTGTAGAGTTTGTTCGGTGGAAGTTGCTCGAGAAAAAGATGGAGCTACAAAAACGATGGCTTCCTGCCACACTCCTATCTCAGAAGGATTATATATTTATCCGAATACAAAACAAATAAAACGATTACGTAAAAATATTGTAGAATTAGTTTTAACTGATTATCCAAAAAATAAAGTTTTTCCTTCTGAAGGAAAAAAAGCAACTCCTTTTCAAGAAACAATCGCTCAAATTGGAATACCAAATAATCGATACCCTGAAGGTGAAAATCATTTAAATATCGAAAAAGACAGAGCTCATCCTTATATAAAATCCGATTTATCACAATGTATTAATTGTTTTCGTTGCGTTAGAGCCTGTGAAGAAATTCAAGGAGAAATGATTTTAAATATGTGTGGTAGAGGATTTGCAACAAATATCATTAAAGGATTTGACACTTCTTTTGATGAATCTGCTTGTGTTTCTTGCGGTGCTTGTGTACAAACTTGTCCAACGGAAGCTTTAACAGATAAATTTGAAACAAAAACTTTAATTGCTGATAAAACGGTAAGAACAACTTGTACATATTGTGGTGTTGGTTGTCAGTTAGATGTTTCAGTTATTGATGGAATAATTAGAGGAATTCAAGCTCCTGAAACTGCAAAAGTTAATGAAGGTCATACTTGTTTAAAAGGTCGTTTTGCGTTTCAATTTTACAATCATCCTGACAGACTCAGAGAACCTATGATTAAGAAAAATGGAAAATTTGAAGAAGTTACCTGGGATGAAGCTTATAGCTTTATCGCAAATAAGATGATTTCCATAAAAGAAAAATATGGTCCAGATTCCATTGGTGGAATTTCTTCATCAAGAGCAACCAACGAAGAAAATTATTTAATGCAAAAAATGATTCGCGTTGGTGTTGGAACAAATAATATTGATGGTTGTGCGCGTGTTTGCCACGCTCCTACCGCTTTTGGAATGCAACAATCATTCGGTACAGGTGCTGCTACAAATTCTATTGAAGACTTAAAACAAACTGATGCTATTCTCTTATTTGGTGCAAATCCTGTAAAAGGACACCCAGTTACTGGAGCTAAAATTAAACAAGCTTTTATGCAGGGAGTTACATCTATAGTTGTAGATCCTATCAAAACTAAATTAGCTGATTTAGCTCAATACCATTTACAAATTAGACCAGGAACCAATGTTGCAATTTTAAATATGATAGCACATTATATCATAAAAGAAAATCTTGTTAATAAGCACTTTATAGATTCTTATACAGAAAAATACCAAGAATTTAAAATACACGTTGAAAACCTTGATATAAATGAATTAGAGACACTTACAGGCGTTTCTAAAGAATTAGTTAGAAAAGCGGCAATTGCTTATGCAAAAGCTGAAAGAGCTATGGAATTTCACGGATTGGGAGTTACAGAACACTTTCAAGGTAGTAAAACCGTGATGTTACTTTCCAATTTAGCAATGATGACTGGTAATATTGGTAGAAATGGAGTTGGTTTAAATCCGTTACGAGGACAAAATAATGTACAAGGAGCTGCTGATATGGGAGTACAACCACATCAAGGAGCAGGTTATATGGATATTAACAAACCTGAAGTTCAACAATATTATGCTGATAAATATGGAGTTGATAAAATGCCTGAACATGAAGGATTAAAAATCCCACAAATGTTGGATGCTGCAATTGAAGGTAAAATAAAGGCTTTATACATTATGGGTGAAGATACAATTATGACTGACCCAAATTCAAACCATAGTATTAAAGCATTCGAAAAGTTAGAGTTAATCGTTGTACAGGAATTATTTATGACAGCTACAACTGAAATGGCAGATGTTGTTTTACCAGCTTCTTCTTATTTTGAAAAAAATGGAACTTTTACAAATGGAGAACGAAGAGTTCAAAGAGTTAATAAAGTTATTGAACCAATTGGAAATACAAAACCAGATGGTCAAATCATTATTGATATTATGAGTCGATTAGGTTATGATCAACCAACTGGATTAACTTATGATGCCGCAAATATAATTGAAGAAATTTCAGATGTAATTCCATTTATGCAAGGATTAAGCTGGGAGCGATTAGGTGAAAACGGATTACAATGGCCTATTAAAGAAGATGGAACCGACACTCCAATGCTACATATAAATGGGAAGTTTAAGAAAGGAATTGGAACTTTCCATCATTTTGATTTTGAAGAAACACCTGAAATAGTATCTCACGGAAAAAAATTCCCCTTTATATTAACAACTGGACGAGAATTAGAGCATTACAATTCAGGAACAATGACTCGTAGAACTGATAATCAAACAATCTTGGCAAAGGATGTTCTTGAAGTTCATCCAAGAGATGCAAAATCTAAAGGAATTAATGATAATGAAATTGTCCGAATTTTTTCAGATAGAGGAAGTGTTAATATTCCAATTAAATATTCTAAAAATGTAAAAAGAGGTATTTTAAGAACTACTTTTCATCAACCAGAAGTATTTATCAATATTATTACAGGAAGCGTAGGAGATAAAGAAACCTTAACCCCAGAATATAAAGTTGTAGCTGTTGATTTTGAAAAAATTGACCAATAAAATATATGCAAACAAAAAAATACGAAGGCTTTTTAATAAATAATGGTGATTCAAAAAAAATCAGTGATGAACTAGTTGTTGAAGCTGCCTTACAAATCAATATTAATAATGAAGCATATACTGTTGTTATGCGAACTCCAGGTGATGACTTCGAATTGATAAGAGGATTATTATATGCTGAAGATATTTATAAACATAAAGAAAATCTCAATTATGAAATAATTGAGAAAAAAGAAAATGGATTTTCAATTATAAATGTAAATATCAAATCAAAATTTTTGGGTAAAGGCTATTTAAATAAACGCACATTACTTTCAGTTTCTTCCTGTGGAATTTGCGGAAAACAAAAATTGGAAGATATCGCATTTTCAGGTAAAAAATTAAAAACAAAACACTCATTTGACATTAACAGACTTGAATTTATGTTTGATGAAATGAGAAATCTACAAAATACTTTTGAACTATCAGGTGGTTCTCACGCAGCTGCACTTTTCGACAAAAATTATAGTGTTTTAACCATAAAAGAAGATATAGGTAGACACAATGCTGTAGATAAATCTATTGGTCAATTAATTAACACTAATGATTTAAATAAAGTTAATTGTATGCTGGTTAGTGGTAGAGTTTCATATGAAATAATTTCTAAGGCATTTATTGCTAAAATTCAAATTGTTGTTGCTGTTTCAGCCTGTTCAACTTTAGCTGTAGATTTCGCAAA
>Ga0193963_1001215_pt1 | contig 13028 bp, 13 predicted proteins | sample FB_6_MG_FD_140359 | JGI IMG/M metagenome (GOLD analysis project Ga0193963, IMG submission 140359) | Microbial mat bacterial communities from the Broadkill River, Lewes, Delaware, United States - FB_6_MG | ecosystem: Environmental > Aquatic > Freshwater > River > Microbial mats | place: USA...
AAGAATTTTTATGTAGCTAGCTTTTAAATCAAATTTATTATTTACACTATATCTATAATTTAGATTATATTTTTTTACCTTCAGTGTTTCTATACTTTTTTTTGTCATAGGATGTTCTCTATCTACTTCATCTTTCAAAAAGTTTATATTTATAGAACTTCCATTGTATTTATAGTTCATCCCTATTGTATTTGTTTTACCATCAACTTTAGTTTTTGAATTTGAATAATCTTTTACTCCACTATTGAGATAAATATCTCCATTTGCACTTAGTGCTACAACTCCTAAAACTGTACTTAAAATCACTTTCTTCATTCTTTACCTTTTTACACGACATTATCGATTTTTTGAAAGTATAGAAAAGTTTGTCTTAAATGCAACTAAGTCGCACTTAAGACATTTCGATGTATTATTCCGAATTAAATAGCAAGTTATCTATATCAAACAATAGGAAATAAAATGAAAAAATTATTATTAATAATAAGTAACACATCACAAATATGAAAAATATAATAACATCAGAAATAGCAAACTTACCAACACGATTTGGTAAATTTAAAGTAAAAGCATATAAAGACGAATGTCAAGAACACTTAGCCATTATGAGTGAGGATTTCTTTGACTTAGAAAATCCATATGTTCGTATCCATTCTGAGTGTCTTACAGGAGATACTATGGGAAGTTTAAAATGTGACTGTAGTAATCAGCTAGATTTAGCACTCAAACTTATCTCTAAAAATGGTGGCTTAGTTGTGTATCATAGACAAGAGGGAAGAAATATAGGTCTTGTAAATAAAATCAACGCCTATAAACTTCAAGATGAAGGATACGATACGATTGAAGCAAATTTAAAACTCGGATTTAGAGAAGATGAGAGAGACTATAGTGCTGTTGCTTTTATTTTAAAAGATTTGAAGCTTTCAAAAATTCAACTCATCACAAATAACCCTTCCAAAATAGATTTTGTTGAAGAGTTAGGTATAGAGATTACACAAAGAATTCCTGCTGTTACTTCTATAAATAAATATAACAAAGACTATATAGAAACAAAAAAAGAGGAGATGGGTCATCTATTTTAAAAGATAATGACACAACATTAAAGGATATCAAGATATGTTAAAAGAAAATCAAATTGAGATGTTAAAACAACAACTCCTTCAAAAAAAAGAACAGTTAATATCACAAGCTCATTTTAGTCAAAATATTATTGAAGAGCTTCATTTTGAAAAATCATCCGATGAATTAGATTATGCAGAAGCTTCAAGTGATGGTCACAACCTTAGTATTTTGAGAAATAAGCAACTTGAAGAGCTACAAGAGATTGAAATAGCTTTAACTAAGATAGAAAAAAAGAAATATGGTATTTGTGAAATGTGTGATGAGCAAATTGGTATTAGACGACTAAAAGTCAAACCACATGCTAAGTTTTGTATTGAATGTAGGGAAGCCTACGAAAAAGAACTTGAAAGTTAGGAGCTATCTTACTTATCAAGTTCTTCTTTTTCCAAATGTATAGTTTGAGTAGGAAAAGCAAATGAACAATTATTTTTTTCTACGAGTTCAGAGATTTTGATGATTACATCTTGCTTGGTTTCTAACCAATCTGCCCAATCAGGACTTCTACTAAAACAATACACAAAAATATTTATTGAACTATTTGCATACTCATCTATATAGACTAAAATATTGTTTTTTATCCCCATTAAATCTTCTTTTTTCAACAAATATGGTTTTTTATCAATATTGAGTTTTGATGTGGCTATCAAGGGATGTTCTTGTAACATCTCTCTTATGTCTAAAACTAAATTTTCTATATCACTCATTTTACAACTATAGGTCATTCCTAGTGACATTTTAATTCTTCTTCCTATAACTCTTTTTGACCAATTTAGTATCGACATATTTGCTAACTGTGCATTTGGTACTGTTATCATAGCATTTGCAAAGGTTCTGATTCTTGTGGTTCTCATTCGTATATCGACAACAGTTCCCTCAACATTACCAGCTTCTATCCAGTCACCTTGTGAAAAAGAGTTGTCAGTGATGATATTTAACGAGCCAAAAAAGTTACTAAGAGTATCTTTTGCAGCTAATGCAATAGCAATACCCCCGATTCCAAGTGAAGCAATAATAGCTTTGATATCAAAATTTAATTGTACTAGTAAAAATAAAAGTAAAAATATTAAAATAACTACTTTTAGTATTCTTAGTAAAAAGTCAACCATCTCTTTTCTCATATTTGGATAGTCTGTAAATATTTTGTCTGATGATAAGTTGATGTAGTTATTTAAAATTCTATATAACATATATGAAAATAGTGCTAGATAAACAGTGTTGAACCAAGGGATAAGTTGGTTTACAGTTTGTGCTTTATCAATGAGTAAAAACAATGAAACCTGCAATGCAAAAACATAAACAATAATCGATAAAGTAAAACTAAAACTTTCAGGTAAAATATCTAAAAAAGATATATTGAGAGTTTTTATTTTTTTTACCAATTTTCTGCTGAAAAGTTTTGTGAAAAAAGGTAATATCTTTGTATTTATGAAATAAAATAAAATCATTATAAGAAAAAGAATAACAATTTTTCCAATTGAGATATGAAAGTAGTAATAAAATATTTCAGATATATTTTTTATATAACTATTGGAATCAATTTTATCAATTATATATTTTAAACTTAACTCATCCAAAATAAAATTACTTGGTCTATATTTTTGCATATTAGATTTTAAATAGTTATATACAAGTAAGTTAGCTTTTATTTGAGCCTCTAAAATATCCAAAGAATTTCTAAAGTCAAGACTTAGAGAGTTGTTATTGAGACTAATATCAGATGCGATTTTTTTATACTTTTCTAAGTGAAGATCATTGAGTTCCTCAATTGAATTATCTAATAAAAAGATAAAATATTTTCTATCTTTAAAAGAGTTTTTTCCATCTATGATTGCATTGATTGTTTTTGCAAATATTTTTTTATTTTCTAAAATTATGATTTTTAAAATATCCCGTGAAACAGCAAGGTTATTGTCATATTTTGAATTGATATTGATTTTGCTATTTAAAAATTTCACTTGTTGTTTATATTTAGTATTATCAAATGGGTAAGTTATCTCATTGTTTATATTAGCGATGATCTTTTCCATAGCAGCATCGATTTTTTCTATTTGTGTATCTGCTTGTAGTTTAAGATTTTTGTTTTGTATAAGATTTATAATAAAACCTAAATCATAAGGATCAACCTCTTGTATAGTATCATCTACTTGAGTTTGAATTTTAGATGTTGTTTGAGAATTTAACTGACCAGTAAGGAGATTATTTTCTGTTAAAATACCCTCTGCATGAAGAGTAAGACAAAGCGTTAAGAAAATAATTATTTGAAATAAAATATGTTTTTGAGTCTTTTGCATCATATATCCGTTTTATAAATTGAAGTAAATATTATACCATAATTACTATCAAGTAAATTTATCTTATAATTTTAAAACTTTAAACTATATGGAAAATATCATAATATGAAAACAAAACTACATACAGCATTTCTCTATCCTTTGATTTTAATTTTTTCCTCTTTTTTAAAAGGGAAAAAAACTGAATTTAAAAACTTTTTTATCAATGAAAAAAAACACTCAACAAAAGAAAATATCTTAGAAGTGATTTCAGAAGAAAATGAATTTTACAGTCAAATAAAATATTTTTTCGATAAAAGTTGTCCACTTTATGATAAAGCCAATATACTCTTTAAAATAGATATTTCAAAAGCACCTGAAGATAAAAAATATTTTGCTTTTGATTTTCAAAGAGTACTGAATATTTTTTATACTATGTCTATGCTGAGTTCACGAATCCCAAATAACAATATTGATGTAGATTTTATATGTGAAAAACAAAAACTCAGTGAAACACAAATCAATCATCTCTTAAGATACTCTTTGTTAACTTTTGCATCTAAAAAAGTTGATACACTTTATTTTGATACAAAACTACTAAAAGATGATAAAAGTCTATTAGCCTACGAAACCATGCTTTCATATCTTCAAGATACTACACTAGTAAACTTCTCAAATGCAAAAAATCTTTATGTGATAACTTGTAAACAAGACAAAAAAAGTTTTGATATCATCTGGTCTTCAAATGATGATATAGAGCTTACTGAGTTTGGTAAAGTATATAATAAATATGGCAAGTTAGTAACAAAAAATATCAAAATATCAACTAGCCCTATTTATGCTTTTCATAAATAATAATATGAATATTATTTATATACAAAATTCAAATGACTTCTATTTTCAAGAAGCTTGGAATATTTATGAAGAATCATTTCCAAAAGAAGAGAAACGAACACTTCAAGAACAAATAAAATTATTAGAAAAAGACACTTATACAATGGCTGGTCATATAGAAAATAATACTTTAGTTTCTATCTTATTTTATTGGAGAATAGACAGTTATACTTATCTTGAACATTTTGCTATAAATAGTAAACTAAGAGGACAAAACTACGGTTCTAAAATATTAAAACAATTTATTTTGAAAAATGAAAATATTATTTTAGAGATAGAACCTATTATCGATGAGATGACTCAAAAAAGACTCTCTTTTTATGAAAAGTTTAATTTTGTAGTCAATCAACACATCCATTTTCAAGTACCTTTTAGAGAAAATTCTGAAGATTTAGAACTCTTACTCCTAACTCAAAATAGTGTTTTATCAAAGGATGAATATCTCTGTTTTTATAAAAAATTACAAAATGAACTTTCATCCAACAATCAATAATATAGAATTATCTAGGATATGAACAGTTGTTTATATCCGTTGTAGTCCCATTTATATACTCAGGGCAATCCGTTGCTAGCCATACAATAGTTGTCGCTATCTCTGAAGAATACGCAAATCTTCCACTTACTACAGTTTTTTTGAATTCTGCCTTTCTCTCTTCTGAGTTGTCTTTTTGCATATCAGTTTCCACAGGACTTGGAGCAATACAGTTTACAACTATTCCATTACCACCTAAAAGTTTTGCATAAATTTTAGTTGCATTGATAAGTCCAGCTTTTGCTATTCCATACCAAATATCAGGATGTCCTATTTGTCCTGCTATTGAAGCTACATTTACTATACGCCCATACCCTTTTTCTTTCATACTATTAGAACATAATGTCATAAGCTCTACGGGTGTGTATAAATCTACATTCATTATTCGCTCTTTTGCTTCTAGAGGATAGTTATCAAACGAGTATTTTGGCTGCATAAAACCAGCATTGTTTATCAAAATATCAATATCTCCTACTTGCTTCATAAGTTTTGGAAGGTCAGTCACATTTGCTAAATCATACTCTATAATAGTTAGATTTTCATCTTGTAAATCAAAACTTGAAAAATCACGAGCGACTACAACTACTTCGAAGCCTCTTTCTAAAAAATCTTTTGTTACTTCAAACCCTATCCCTTTATTTCCACCTGTTACCAATGCTCTTGTTTTCATATATCTATTTTCCTTTTTTATTTTTTTTATTCTTAATTATAAATTTGTAAAGGTGAGTAATACCTTTGCTACTAAATATATCTCATCTTTTTTATATACAAGATGTGAATAATCAGGGTTGATAGAGATAAAAGTATCATTCTCTTTCTTATACTTTTTTACCCACATTTTATCGTCATAATACAGGAGATAAATTGATTCATCTTCTAATTCTTTTTGTGATAAATCACTTACTATAACAGCTTTATGGTTTATCACAGGTTGCATAGAACACCCATCTACTAAAAGTGCAAATAGTGACTTTGCATTAAAATCTTTATTTATCAAATGTTGTGAGAAAATTAGTTTCTTTATTTTATTATCATCAAATACATCTGTATATTCTAAATTTATTGTATGCAAATGACCATCTCCTTTATCTATGTGCTTATAAAGTACATTCTTTTAAAATTTTTTATAAAATAAATATTTCTTCTTCATTTTACTACAATATTCTTATAAAAAGTAAAGTTTTTTTGACTTTTCATACTACTTTCATCTGATTTTACCTATAATCTATAAATTTTTTTAAGGGTATAATTTGAAGAATCGTTTTTCAAGAATAGGTTTTATTTTAGCTGCAGCTGGTTCAGCTGTAGGACTAGGGAATATATGGAAATTTCCTTATGTTACAGGAGAGTATGGTGGTGGAGCATTTGTTATAGTGTATCTACTTGCAATTGCGTTTATAGGTCTTACCGTTTTTTTAGGTGAGGCACTCATTGGACAAAATTCTCAAGCAAATGTGTCTACATCTTTTATAGAAACCTCAAAAAGTAAAAATGAAAAATGGAAGTTTGCTGGTTTTATGATAGCAACTGCTCTTCTAATTTTATCTTTTTATTCTGTTGTTCTTGGATGGATTTTGAGTTATGTATTTACATCCTTCACAGCACTCCCAACAGACCCTAAAATAGCAGGCGATGCTTTCAATACACTTATAACAAAAGATTTAAGTACTCAACTACTTTATCATACTCTTATTGCTGGAACTGTTATATTTATAGTTTTAAAAGGGGTAAAAGAAGGTATAGAAAAAATCAATCTTATCCTTATGCCTATGCTTGGATTGATTTTAGGTGGGCTTTTACTCTATGCTATCTCACTTGATAGTTTCTCACAAGCTGTTTCATTTATGTTTGCTGCTGATTGGAGTAAAGTAAATAGTGATGCCTTACTTGCTGCTCTTGGTCAAGCATTTTTTACATTATCTTTAGGTGTTGGTACTATTTTAACATACTCAGCATCACTTCCAAAAGAAGTTAACTTTGTAAAATCTTCAGTTATGGTTGCGATTGTTGATACAACAATTGCTCTTGTAGCTGGTCTTATTATTTTCTCTTTTCTATTTGAAGCAGGTGCGCCTAGTGCAGCTGGTCCTGGACTTGTATTTATCTCACTTCCTGTTGTATTTTCTGGCTGGGGTATTTTAGGACAAGTTATCGCGATATCATTTTTCATTGCACTTATATTTGCAGGAATAACATCTGCTGTTTCAATGATAGAACCATCTTTGATGTTTTTTATCGAAAGATACAAAATGACTAGAAAAAAAGCGACTATTTTATGTGGAAGTATATTCTATTTACTAGGGATTGTAGCATTGTTGTCTATGTCTGCTAGTTTTGGTGAATCTTTAACATTTTTTGGTAAAAATGCTTTTGATTGGATGGATTTTACTACATCTTCTGTAATGATGCCGTCAGCTGCTATAGTTATATGTATATTCTTAGGTTATTATGTTGATAAAGATATGCTACAAGAAAGATTTACTAAACACACACCACTATTCGTCTTTAAAATTTGGTACTTCTTAATAAGATATTTAGTACCAGTTGCTATCTCTATTTTATTTTTACATAAACTAGGTCTAATTTAGCATACATATCAAAGCTCACTTTTTTAGTGTGCTTTTAAAAATAATTGACCTAAATTTTTAAGGGAGTATTTACAACAAATTAGATACCTTTCATCTCTTACTCAAAGGTCATAGATGTTTAACTTCATACTTATCATTTCATATATCACACTAGGATTTGTATTTAAAAATATAAAATTGCCTATTGTAGACTTACATCTGAAATTAAATAGATTTATTATTTATATTGCACTCCCTGCAATGATACTTCTACAAACTCCAAAAATTCAATTCTCTATGGAGATGATGATACCTGTTTATATTGCATGGATCACGATGGGTTCTTGTGCAATTCTTATTTACTTTTTTTCGAAACGATATAATTTTAGTAGAGAAGTTACCGGCGCTTTGATGCTTGTAACAGTACTTACAAACTCTACATTTGTTGGTATACCTGTCATTACAGCACATTTTGGAAATGAATCATTACCATTTATTGTTTTGTATGATCAATTAGGAACATCATTTTGGCTTGCTACTTATGGTACTTTTATTGCTGCTTATTACGGCAGTAAAGGAGCTATTTCAGCTTGGACAATAAGCAAAAAAATTGCCCGTTTTCCACCACTTATAGCTTTTGTTTTTGCCATAGCTTTTAGCTCACATACTTATCCTAGCTTTGTTGTAACTCTATTGGAGTTTTTGACAATGATGATTGTTCCAATGGCACTTATTTCTGTGGGATTACAACTAGAGTTCAAACTTGCAAGCTCTGAAATAAAACCTTTTGTACTTTCACTAGTACTTAAACTTATTATTTCCCCAATCATTGCAATTGCTGTGTGTTATTATTTTGGATGGATTGATCTTCTTATAGGGAAGGTTTCAATATTAGAGTCAAGTATGGCAGCAATGATAACAGCTGGTGTTATAGCATCTATAAATGGTCTTGCTCCTCGACTTAGTAATGCTATTGTAGCTTATGGAATATTGCTATCATTGTTTACTTCGTGGATACTTTTTTTACTGATTAAATAGATTAACATTTTAGCTTTTAAGCAAAATTTTGCTATTATAATTAATTAAAAATAGATATAATTAAAAGGAATATTATAAATGGTATATATAGACAATATTTACGCTGACGAAGTTATGGACAGTCGTGGTAATCCTACAGTAAGAGCAACAGTGATATTAAGTGATGGTACAAAAGAAAGTGCAATCGTTCCAAGTGGAGCAAGTACTGGTAAAAGAGAAGCTTTAGAGCTTAGAGACGGTGGAGCAAGATATATGGGTAAAGGGGTAGAAAAAGCAGTTGAAAATGTAAACACTACTATCTCAAATGAACTAATTGGTTTAAGCCCATTTAACCAAGCTGAAGTTGATGCTACTATGAAAGATATCGATGGTACAAATAACTATGGTAACTTAGGAGCAAATGCAGTTCTTGGAGTTTCTATGGCAGTTGCAAGAGCTGCAGCTACATCTTTAAATATTCCATTATATAGATACCTTGGTGGTGCAAATGCTATGACTACACCAGTACCAATGTTAAACATCATCAATGGTGGAGAACATGCAAATAACTCTGTTGATTTTCAAGAATATATGGTTATGCCAGTTGGTTTTGAAAACTTTAAAGAGGGTTTAAGAGCTTCTGCTGAAGTTTATCACAACCTTAAAAAAATCATTGATGGTATGGGTGAGTCTACAGCTGTTGGTGATGAGGGTGGATTCGCTCCAAACTTAAAATCAAACGAAGAGCCTATTACAGTAATTATGGAAGCTATCGAAAAAGCTGGATATAAACCAGGTGAAGAGATTTGTATCGCTTTAGATGTTGCAGCTTCTGAACTTGTAAATGACAAAGGTCTTTATGTTCTTAAATCAGAAAACAGAGAATTAACTTCAACACAATTAGCTGATTATTATGTTGATTTATGTGCTAAATACCCTATTATCTCTATCGAAGATGGATTAAGTGAAGATGACTGGGATGGTTGGAAAATCTTAACAGAAAAACTTGGAGACAAAGTACAATTGGTTGGAGATGATTTATTTGTTACAAATGCAAATATCTTAAACGAAGGTATCCAAAAAGGTATCGCTAACTCTATCTTAATCAAACCAAATCAAATTGGAAGTGTGAGTGAAACAATGCTTACAATTAGACTTGCTCAAAGAAATAACTACAACTGTGTAATGTCTCATAGATCTGGTGAATCTGAAGATACATTTATAGCAGACTTCGCAGTTGCTTTAAATTGTGGTCAAATTAAAACAGGTTCAACAGCAAGAAGTGATAGAATCGCTAAATACAATAGACTTTTAGAGATTAGTGCTGAGATTGGTTACTCTGAGTACCTTGGAAAACAACCTTTTTCAAAAAAGTAATATAATTTTGTAGTATGCTAGAAAAATTAAATAACAATAAACAGTTTATGTTTATATCAACTGTTTTAATTGTTCTTACATTTGTTGTAGCATACTATATATCAAATCTACTTTTTTATGGAAATAACTCTTACGAGGTATACTCTCATCTAAAAGATAAAAAAGTCAAATTACAACATGACATTCATCAGTTGCAGATTGAAAATGCAACATTACAAAAAAAATATTTTGAATTAAAAAATTTGGAGCCTGAAGAATTATGAAACTTATGTCACTATCTATACTCAGTATATCACTTAGTTTATCTTTGTTTGCAAGAGAAAATCCTTTTGAACCAACAGATCAATTTTTAGAACAAAAAAGTAGTATCATCAATGCAAATGAACAAGCCAAACAAAAAAAAGAGCAAGCTCAAAAAGATAAAATTGCTCGTGAACTTGAAGAACAAAAAATGGCCGAAATGATAATTGCTGAAAAAATGATGAAACAAAAAAAGCAAGAAACAACAGTAGAAAATAATCAAAAGCAAGTAAAAACTACAAAACAGCAAACACCATATATCCCTTCAATTGTAGAAAATTTTAAAGTTTTACCATTTGTAAAAATACAAATTGAAAATGATATATTAACACTTAAAGTAGACCCTAAATACCCATTATTAAATCAAGATATACTCAAACCAGCAAAAAAGTTTTTATTTGATTTTAGAGGGAATGTAAGCTTCTATACAATTAGAAAAGATATAGTAAGTGAAGATTACGAATCATTCGCAGTGGGAACACATAGAGAAAAGAATTTTTTCCGTGTTGTTATTAACCTCAATGATGAGATGATAAATTATACAGAAACTATAGATAGTAAAACGGGAACTATTATTCTTCAAAAAAACAAATAACTACAATAGATATTCAAAATTTAAAAAAAATGGTGTCAAATAATTGACACCATTTTTTCGTTAAAGAAACAATTTTATAAAATTATAAACCCTAATAATACAAGTGATCCTAAATATATCATTCCAAAAATAAATCCTAACTTCCACCATGTTGCTTGTGTAATATAACCAGCTCCATACCAAATTGGTGATGGTCCTGTTGCATACGGGGTAATGATTCCCATTAAACCTAATGAACCAACAAGCAGTAAAGCTAAAGGCTGTATCATATCTATTGGTAATAAATTTACAGCTATTCCCAAAAATAGAGGTAACAATGCTACAACATGAGCTGTTACACTAGCAAATAAATAATGAAATAAGAAAAATAAAACAAGCAACACAATAGAGATAGTTACGGGTTCTAAGCCTGTTAACCAAGTTGATATAAGTCCTGCGGCCCATGTTAAATATCCAACTATTTTAAGTCCACTTGCCATTGCTACTAAAGTTGCGAACCAAATAAATACATTTATTGCTGCTTTATTTGTAATAACATCTTCCCATGAAATAACATTTGTAAGAACCAGTAAACATAAAACTGTTAATGCTGCAACTGTACCATTGATACCAATTTGTTTTCCAAAAATCCATAAAGCTAAGGCAAGTATCCCAAGACCTAACATAGTTAACTCTTTTGAAGTAATTTTTCCCATATTTTCTAACTCTTTAGCTGCCCAAAGAGGTGCTTCTGGAGATTTTTTTTGTTCCGGAGGATATACAAGATAAGTGATCAAAGGAACAAGCAAAAATAAAGGTATCATAATCAAAGACAATGTACTAAACCATTGACCCCACGCAATTGCAATACCTGTACTTTTCTCTACTAACGATACAGCTAATAAATTTGGAGCGAGTGCTGTCAAAAACATAGAGCTTGTCACACAAGTTGCAGAGATAGCAACCCATGAAATATATGATCCTAATTTTTTAGGCTCATTTTCTGGAGTTGAATTAAACATTTGAGGAATATTTATAGCAATTGGGAAAATCGTTCCTGCACTTCTTGCCGTATTTGAGGGCATAAAAGGGGATAAAATTCCATCTGCAAAAGCAACTGCATATCCCAAACCTAATGATGTTTTACCTAAATATTTTATAAGTAAAAGAGCAATTCTCTTACCCAATCCTGATTTTCTATATCCAAGTGCAAACATAAAAGCTGCAAATATTAACCATATCACACCATTTGAAAATCCACTTAACGCCCAATCTCTATTGGCTTTTGCTGTTTCTCCAACAAGTCCTAAAGTTGCACTCAAAGAAACACCTACTAATCCTACAAGTGCTGCTGGAATTGGTTCTAATATTAAAGCTACAATTACCCCTAAAAATATTGCAAAAAAGTATTGTGCATTTACTGCCAATCCCTCTGGCGTTGGTAATATTGCAATAATTATTGCCACAAGAATAGGAAGAGCTATCTTCATATTTTGACTTAACATTTTATCTCCTTATATAAGTATTCTATTTTTTATAAGATTTATTCGTTACAGTTTTCAAGTTCTTTTTGCAAAAAGTTTATCTCACATCCCTCTTTTTCATCAAGTGAAATATGAGTAGAAAAAGAGTTAGATTTTGTCTCATTTTCTTTAGAAACTTTTTCAAGTTCATGAACTTTAAGATACTGTACTATTTCATCTACTCCATTTAAAAGAATAAAATTATCTTTATTTTTTTTTACAATCAATAGTGGTATTTTTGTAATATTTAAAGCACTAAATAGACCATCAAAATTGGTATATTTCTCTTTTGAATAAGTAATATTATTTTCTTTTAAAAATAGTTTCACCTTTTTACAGTGTTGACAACTTTCTGATTGTAAAAGTGTGTATTTAGAAGTTAAATGAGGACTTGCCTTTGTATTTACATCAAGTTTTAAAAAAGCTATTGTACCTACAATAAAAAAAATAATGAATATTTTCTTATCTTTAGGATCAATAAGTAAATAATTGACAACAACTAATAAGTAAAAAATAAAACAACTAATACATAAACTTCCTGTTTTAAAATAAAGATAACTCAATAAAATAGTTTCACATATCAATACGGAAAAAACACCTAATTTATATAACTCTTTTAGAATTACACTATTTGTTTTTAGTATTTTCAATCCAATAAAAAGTAAAATACCAAACGCTAAAATAGCTATACTGTATAAATCTGACTGCTCTATTTTAAGTAAACTTTTACTGACTTCACAACCTTCACTTTCGCACCATTTTGAACCAATCATTATAAGGTACAGATTTATAAATAAGTATGATAATATTATCATAGGCATAAATCTATAGCTAAGATGGTTTTTCATTTTACTG
>Ga0193963_1001216_pt1 | contig 13026 bp, 16 predicted proteins | sample FB_6_MG_FD_140359 | JGI IMG/M metagenome (GOLD analysis project Ga0193963, IMG submission 140359) | Microbial mat bacterial communities from the Broadkill River, Lewes, Delaware, United States - FB_6_MG | ecosystem: Environmental > Aquatic > Freshwater > River > Microbial mats | place: USA...
GTTAAAAATAAATCAATTAAAATAGTAATACTTTTATCAATATTACCCTTAAAATATCCAGCATTTATACCAATAAAAAGTCCGATAAGTGATGAAATTCCAGCACTTAAAAAACCTATAATCAATGAAGTTTGACCACCTTGTAAAATTCTTGCTAAAATATCTCTACCTAATCTATCAGTACCAAACAAATGTTCTAAAGAAGGAGCAGTTAAAATTAAATTTGGATTTAATTGATATGGTGAAACAGTATAAAAAAATGGCATCAAGAATACTAATATAATAAGCAAAATAAGTATTACTGATGCAATTCGTACCATAAATAACTCTTCTTAGTCTTCTGTATAACTAAAGTAAGATAGTGAACTCTTACCAAATTTCTTTGTTTTATTTAAAGAAAATTTCCCTAAAACTTCTGGAACCTCTAAACTTGATACATGTTCAATAATTAATAAATAAATATTGTCATTTTCAATATTTCTAATCATATCAAATGATTTTTCATAAATTTCATCCATTCCTTCCCTATAATCAAAAGGTGGATCTATATATACTATTAACTCATCTTTAGAGTTTTTTAAATTATCTAAAATAGAAGGTGTTTGAACAAAAGTATCGCCTAACATTGTTTGGCATTTATTTGCTTCAACAGCAGTACAGTTTTTTGTTAAAATTTTATATGAGTTTCTATCAAGTTCAACAAAATAAGCTCTTTTAGCATCACGACTTATTGCTTCAAGTCCTATACTTCCACTTCCTGCAAAACTTTCGATAAATACTTTATCTATAATATCAAATTGAAGAACATTGAAAAGTGACTCTTTAAGTCTTGACTTTGAACTTCGTGTAACATCTAAAGATGGAAGTTCTAAGACTTTCCCTCTATATTTTCCTGCAATAATTTTTGTAGTTGGGTTATTGTTTTTCATAATTCTCTTACATACTTAATTTTTCATGTATTATAGTCAAAAGTTGTTGAGGGTTTAATTTGAAAACATAGCTATTAATATTTCATTAATACAGAGTTTAATTTTTGAAATATTTATCATTTATAATTTCAAATAAATAAAAAGGATAAAAATGAAAAAAGGAACGATAAGAGATATAGCCACCTCTTTTACAACTATTACTTTTTTAGTTATTGCTGTAAGTGGAGTGATGATGTTTTTCCACTTCAACGATATGTTAGTTAAAGATTTACATGAAATATTGGGATTAGTATTTGTATTTGTAGCTTTCTTACACGTAATAATGAATTGGAAAAGTATGAAAAAATATTTCTCTAAAAAAATATTTTTAAGCGCAAGTATTCTTATCATAGCTATTAGTAGTCTATTTATTATACAAAGTTCAGACAAAGGTGATAATCCAAAAATGGTGACAATTCAAAAGGTTCTAAATGCTCCTATCTCTGATTCTTTTAAATTACTAAATGGAAACTATGAAAATGCCATTAAAAAACTAGAATTACGAAATATACATATAGTGGATAATAAAACAATTGAATCTTTAGCAAAGGCTAATCAAACAAGTCCATTTAGAATAATTTCAATAATAACATCAAAATAAAGAGCTAGTTTTAGCTTTTTATTAGTTTGTAACTTTTATTTAGTACAATTTTGTAAAACAAAAAAAGAGTTATATTGCCAAAGAAAAAACTAAAAAAGATTCTACCAACACACGAAAAAATAAAAGAACAAAAGTTTTTAAAAATTTTTGGAAGTTTTTTACATAAAAGAGAGATATGGAGTCTTTCTAGAAAAAGAGTTGTAGCAGGTGTACTTATAGGTATTTTTGTTGCCGCACTACCTATGCCTTTACAAATGGTACTTGCGGTATTCCTAGCTATAATACTTAATGCAAACCTACCAATAAGCTTTGTACTAATTTTCATTAGTAATCCACTTACCATGCCACCACTTTTTTATTTTGAGTACCAAATAGGAAAACTACTAATCAAACCTGAAAACCCTATAGAGTTTAATTTTGATTCAATGACAGAAAATTTTGGAGATATTGCAGTATGTTTATGGAGTGGAGCAATAATTGTTGGAATATTTTCTAGTATAATTTGTGCCATTGTAGTAAATTTTCTTTGGATTTACACAGTGAAAAAGAAAAGAAAAAATAATTAGATGAAAAAAAAATAATTTTGAATAAGATATTGAAAAAGGAAGCTTAACGCTTCACTTTTTCTTATCTTGCGTAAGATTGAGCTCTTAACTCACGAATAACATTAACTTTGATTTCTCCAGGATACTGAACTTTTTCTTCAATTTCTTTAGCAATCTCAGTTGCAAGTAAAACAGCTTCATCATCATTTACTAACTCAGCTTTTACTACTACTCTTACTTCTCTACCTGCATTAATAGCAAAGGCATTTATAACACCAGTTTTTGAAGTAGAGATATTCTCAACTTCTTCAACTCTTTTTAGGAAACTTTCAAGTACTTCTCTTCTTGCACCTGGTCTTGCTGCACTAAGTGCATCTGCCGCACATACTGCTGCTGATTCCACATTGATTGGTTCTTCATGTCCATGATGTGCATAGATACTATTAATTACTGTATCTGGCTCATCATACCTTCTACAGATTTCTGCACCTAAATCTACGTGTGAACCTGGCATGTCATGAGTAAGTGCTTTTCCAATATCATGTAATAATCCTGCACGTCTAGCTAAGATTGCATCTCCACCCATTTGAGCGGCTAAAAGTCCTGCTAAATGAGAAACTTCTAAAGTATGAGCTAAAGCATTTTGACCATAAGAAGCTCTATATCTTAATCTTCCTACTAACTTAGTTAGTTCTTGATGCATAGATTTAATTCCTAATTCAAGAACTACATCTTCACCCTCTTTTAAGATATTTTTATCAAACTCTGTTTTTACTTTATTATAAATTTCTTCAATTCTAGCAGGCTGAATTCTTCCATCTTCAAGAAGTGCTTGAATTGTTTTTGTTGCGATAGCTCTTCTATATAAATTGAAAGATGAGATTGTAATAGTATTTGGTGTATCATCGATAATAATATCAACACCTAATAACATTTCAAGAGCTTTAATATTTCGCCCTTCTTTACCAATAATTTTTCCTTTAGTCTCTTCATCGTTAATTGGTAAATTATTAATAAGTCTTTCGGCTGCAAATTCTCCTGCATATCTAGTAACAGCATGAGATAACATATTGTTAATTTCATCTTTACTTTCTTGCTCTGCAACTTTATATTTTTTTCTGAAAATTGAAGCAATAGTTGCTCTCGAATCTTCTTTTACTTTTTCAAGCATTAATTCTTTTGCTTCCTCTGTTGTTAGACCAGAAGAGTTTTCTAATACTTTGATTGCTTTTGCAATCTTTTCATCATATGTTTTTTGTTGTCTTTTTAGACCCTCTTTAATTGTTGTAATTTTTTCATTTTTTTCAACAATTTCTGTTTTCTGTTCTTTAATTATTTTTAATTCTGACTCAAGGTGATGATTAAGTTCCTTCTCTTTCTTTTCTATCTTAGAAAGCATATCATCATATTCTCGCCTTGCAGCCTTAAACTCTTTATCATAATCCCTTTTGGCTTTAATTTGTGCATCTTTTAAAACAACTTCAGCTTCATGCTCAATTACTTTTGCTTTTGCTTTTGCTTGTTCTATGTAAATATCAAATTTAGCTTTATTGATTTTTTTTACTACGAAGATTGTAACTGCAATACTTACTATTGCAACAACAACTCCTACTATTACTAATTCCATATTTAAAACCTTAACTTGTAATTATGTAATCGGCCTGAATATCGTAGTGATTAGTTAGGGTATCTTTTGTCTTGCAAAGTGTTAATTGAGTAAAAACAACAGTTGGTTTATAATTTAACCTGTAAAAAAATCTATCATACATTCCCCGTCCAAAACCTACTCTCTTGCATTCTCCATCTACTCCTACTACAGGAACTATTGCAAGATCAATATTTTTATGCACGCAAAAAGAGTTTTTAGGCTCTTTAATACCAAATTTTTTCGTTTCTAAGGGTAATCTATACTTTACTAATTTAAAACTGTCCTCAACCATAAAAGGAACATAAACATTCTTACATTCTCTTCTTAAGTCATTTATTAAAGGAAGCACATCAACTTCCATCCCCATAGGAATATATAACAAAATATTTTTTGCTTTATATCTATCTATAAATTTTTTTAATTTTTTTACTGTTTTTTTATCTTTATATAACTTTGAAAAACGGCTTGAAAACTCTAATCTTTTAATACACGATTTTCTAAAATCACTCTTGTGATTTTCTTCCATATTTAAGCCTTACTAGGGTAAAATTCTTACCTTAAAATTATTTTACCAATAAGGAAATGAAATGCAGTTTAAAAAGATAGCCTTTTTTGTAATTTCTGCAACTATACTATTTACGGCATGTGATTCTAAAAAAGAAGAAAAACAAGAAGTAAAAAAAGAAGTTGTAAAAAAAGCACAAACAAAATTTAAATTAACTACTACAGATAATACAATTATTGATTTAGAAAAAACTAATGATAAAATTATAATTAAAGGTCAAGAAGGGAAAGTTGTTTTATTAAACTTCTGGGCAACTTGGTGTCCTCCATGTAAAGCTGAAATTCCTCATCTTAATAACTTAAAAGAGAAATATAAAGACAAATTTGAAGTTATCGCTATTGCAATGGGTGAAAGAGGTGGAAAGATGACATCTTCTGAAAAAATGAATGCCTTTATTGAAGAGTATGAAATCAACTACATCATCACAAATACAAAAGAAAACTTTTTAGTTTCAGATGCAATGGGTGGTATAAAAAGTATTCCTACAATGTTTATGATTGCGCCAGATGGTAAAATTACTCAAAAATACGTTGGTGTAGTTCCTGAAGAAATGATGGAACTTGATATTAATAGAGCTTTAGGGAAATAACATATGTTTAGTTTTTTTAAAAAGAAAAAAGTTGAAGAAAAAGTTGAAATTGAAGAAGAAATTCAAGAACAACAAGAAGAAATAAATATAGAGAAACCAGAAGAAACTGTTGAAGAGATCACTAAAGAACCCATAGTTGAAGAAACAAAAGAAGAACCTTTAGAAGAGATAGTTGAAAATATAAATAAAACTATTGAAAAAGAACCCGAAAAAACTATAGAAAATCTTGAAAAAAAAGAAGAAGAAAGCCTTCAAGAAGTAATTAAAGAAGAGGCTACTGAAGAAATAATAGAAGAAGTTTTTGAAGAAGAAATAGAAAAGCCTATTGAAGAGAAGGTAGAAGTTTCTGAAGAAAAGCCTGAAGAAGAATTTAAAGAAGAGCTTCAAGAAGAAATTGAAGAAAAAAAAGGTTTCTTCTCAAGAGCACTATCTAAAACTTTTGAAAATATAAAATCTGTAGTTCCACAAAAAAAAGAAAAAATTGCTTTTGATGATATTGAAGAACTTCTAATTGAAGCAGATATGGAATATGAAATTATTGAAAAAGCAATGGATGGACTTCCAGAAGAAATTACAAGAAAACAATTAAGACATAGACTTGTAATGCTTTTTGAACATGCACCAGATGTTGACTTATCAAACCTTCCAAAACCATTTGTTAGACTTATTATTGGTGTGAATGGAGCAGGTAAAACTACAACAATAGCAAAACTTGCAAATAAAACAAAAAAAGAAGGTCATTCTGTTATTCTTGGTGCAGGAGATACATTTAGAGCAGCAGCTATTGAACAACTTGCAACATGGGCAGGAAAGATTGATGTTCCAATTATTAAAACAAAACAAGGGCATGATGCAAGTGCAGTTGCATATGATACTATTTCATCAGCTCTTGCAAGAAATATTGATAATGTAATTATTGATACAGCAGGACGTTTACAAACACAAACAAATTTAAGTAATGAACTTAAAAAAATTGTGAAAGTATGTGGAAAAGCTATGGAAGGTGCACCTCATCAAAAACTTATGATTTTAGATGGAACACAAGGTAATACTGCAATCGCACAAGCTAAAGCATTTAATGAAATGGTTGGTGTTGATGGAATCATTGTTACAAAGTTAGATGGAACAGCAAAAGGTGGAGCACTATTCTCTATCTCAAACCAGCTTGAACTTCCAATCTTCTTTGTAGGAATTGGTGAGAAACAAGACGATTTAGTTGAATTTAGTCCTGATAACTTTGTAGATTCTTTATTAGACCAAATATATACAGAAGAAAAATAAAATAGTAAGCCAAAAGGCCTACTATTTAAAAAATAAAACTAATTTTAAACACTCTACAAAATATAATCAATTTTTAGTATTATATATCAATTTATTCACAAGGTAAAATTATGAATATAGATATCTTACTAACATTTGCAACAATCTCTTTACTTCTAGTAATATCTCCAGGACCAAATGGTGTGCTTATTCTAAAAACAGTTCCTCTTCATGGTAAAAAAAGTGCAATGAACAATGTTCTAGGAATATTTACAGCGACCTATTTACATGGAATATTATCATTTTTTGGACTATCTGCTATTATCCTAAGTTCTGCTGAACTTTTTATGCTTATAAAAATATTGGGTGCAGTATATCTGTTATTTTTAGGAATTAAATCATTTTATTCAATAATAAAAAAAGATGAAGAGATAAAAGAAGTTTTACAAAAAGAGATAAAAAGAGATAAAAAAAGGAGTCATGCACTTTCTTTTATAGAAGGCTTCTTAACACAAATGTTAAACCCAAAGGTTTCTATGTTTTATTTAGCTGCATTTCCTCAACTAATAGATTTTAAAAATGCAGTATTTATGGACATATTTCTATTAACATCTATTCATGCTATGACAATGTTAATATGGTTTACATTTTTTATACTTCTATTGGGAAAATCTTCAAAAGCATTTGAATCAAAAACTGTTAAGAACCTTGTTCAAGGCCTAACAGGAACTGTATTTTTATATTTTTCTTATAAAATATTAAATGTAGAGACTACTAAATAGTCTCTACAAATTTTTACGAAAGAAAAGAACCTATCTTTCTAAAATAACTCTCAATATTTTCAAATGAGTGATTTCCACCCTCTTCTATAACTAGTTCTGAATCTGGCAGTTTTTCAATAGCATCATTATAATCTAAAACTTCATCATCAGTTTGAAGAAGAGTTATGTAGTTCTCTTGATTTAAAACTTCTTGAACTTCTAGACCTTTTAAAGTTTGTATATGCTCTGATGTTACTTCAAATGAAGAGGTATCATAATAATTCATTGACATACCAATTTTATCTAATGTCTTATAAGGATAGATAGCGGGGTTTATTAAGACTGCTTTTAGATTATACTTAGAAGCTAGATAAATTGCATAATATCCACCTAAAGATGAACCCACTAAACCTACAGTTTCATCCTTTTCTAATAACATTTCTATTATTTGTTCTAAAGTATCAATTGCAAGGTTTGGTACATAAGAAAGAGAGGGAGCTATTAATTCTTCTTCAAAATATTCTCTAAAAAGTGAAGCTTTTCCACCATGTCCACTACTTCCAAATCCATGGATATATATAATCATGTTTATTCCTAAATTAAATATTTTTGAAATAATATCTAATTTATATATCAGTTTGTGTTAAAAGAATTTTTATCAATAAATGGATACTAATAAATAGTATCCATTAAAAATCAATTACTATTCAAAGTTTTGATAAAAAAGCATCAACCTCTTTAGTATATTTATTATTTAAACCAAGCTTTTTATTTAGATTCTTATGATTTAAATCTATTTTTAAAACTTTACTATATGTATTAAACTTCTTTAGTTTTGTAACAAAATGCTGAGATTCTCTACAAGATGATTTTCTTTTTTTAGAACAAATAATTAAAAAAGGAAAAGATTTCTTTTTTAATTGATGATAAGGGGAAACTAATTTCCAGAATTTTTCATCACTACCAAAAGCTTTATCAAATAAAGGAAGATGCCTTTTTTTCATAAGCTTAACAACATCAAAAACACCTGTATCAATACTTATTGTTGCGCGCCAAGGTTTGACACCTAAACTATAAGTTAAATCAATATTTGACGCAACTAAAGAAACTAAATGTGCTCCTGCTGAGTGTCCCATCAAAATAAAATCTTTACTTTTGATTCCATATTTTTTTAAATACTTTTGAGAAAAAGCTATAGCTTTCGCAACATCTTTAGCTTGTTCATTTACATCAACATCTGGTACTAACCTATAATTAGTAGAAATAAAAGTATAACCTTGTGAAACCCAATGTTTAACTTTATTTCTTATAACATTTCTAGATGCTTTATCCCCTATTCTCCAAGCTCCACCATGAACCATGAATATAACTCTTTTATTTAAATTCTTTTTAGGCATATAAACATCTAATGATTGTTTATTATCATTTCCATATTTCAAATCTTTTATAGTAACAACATTATTTATTGCAAATAAATTTACTGCAAATATCAATATCATAAAATAGATTTTTGTAAATCTCATACTACTTCCTTTTTTAATTACTCGTAATATATTTAAATATATTTTTAAATTATATCTTATTAATTTAATTCAACATATTAAAATAAAATTTACTTTTTTATTTAAGAAGTACATGCTAATATTAATAAGCTTCAAAAAAGGAGTATGTAATGTATTTTAAAATAACTATATCAATATGTTTCTCTATATTCTTAGCTTTTACTACAGTTTACGCCCAAGATAAAAAAACAGGAAACTTTATAGGTGCAAAAAGTACAACTATGCCTTCATGGTTTTTAAACAGTTTTCTTGATATTACTGAAGATATTGAGGATTTATCTTCAGAAAACAAACGGTTAATTTTATTTCTACATCAAGACAACTGTCCTTATTGTCATTTATTTGTTACAAAAAATCTTCAAAATGAAAAAATAAAAGAAAAACTTACAAATCATTTTGGAATTACAGATATTAATATTTTTGGAAATAAAGAACTAATTGATTTAAAAGGAAACGAATATACAGAAAAAGAGTTTGCAATAAATGAAAAAGTACAGTTTACACCAACTCTAATATTTTTTAATGAAGATGGTAAACAAATTCTTCGATTAAATGGCTATTTAAATACAGAAAAACTTGATTTAGCTCTTAATTATATAAAAGATAAGAAAGAGAATATCTTAACATACAAAGAATATATAACACAAAATAATAAAAACAAGCGAAAAGAAACAAAACTTATAAAAGAAAAAAATTTATTCAAAGAATCTAAAAACTTCATGAGAACAAAAGATTCTAAAAAAATGGCAATATTTTTTGAATCAACAAACTGTGAAGACTGTAAAACCTTACATAATAAACTTTTAAAAGATACTACGACAAGAGAACTATTAAAAAAAATAGATCTTTATCAAGTTGATATAAGCTCCTCAAAATCTATAGTGAATCCACAAAGAATCATTACAAAAATAAAAGATTGGACAAAAAAACTAAATATCACAAACACTCCATCCATAATTTTCTTTGATGAAAATGCAAATGAGATAATAAGAATAGAATCATCATTTAAAAACTTTCATTTTCAATCAATTGTTGATTATGTTGTAAGTAATTCATATAAAGAAGAAAAAGAGTTTCAAAGATATTTAACAAAAAGAGTAGAAAAAATAAGAGAAAAAGGTATTGATGTAAATATTTGGGAATAATTCATCCATAGAAAAAGACTATAGATGAACTATTTTAAAATCTACCAATTATATAGGCCTCTTCTCCATAAATTTGCTTCACCCTGACGCCTTTTTATTAAACCTGAACCTTGAGCCCATAAACGTTTCATAGACAAAATTTCGTCTTCAACTTCAATTAATATCTTTTTCTTTTCTTCTATATTAGAATATTCATTTGCAATAGCAAGGATATTTTGTATGTTTTTCATCTCTTTTCTTCTATATCCAGATAAACTACTTCCTCTATTAAAAACTAAACTAACTAACGCAGACCGACATAAGTCAGGTAAATTTTTTAATGAAGGATATATTGATTCTGTATAATCATAATATAAAGGTAGAGTATGCTTAATAAAAGCTGGCCAAGCAGACTTAAAGGGTATGCTAATTCCTTTCTCTTTTAGCTCAATTGCTCTTGATTTACTACCTTTTTTTCCTATATCCTTTGATAACTCTTTAAGATAAGAATCAGGAAGATACTTTCCCCAAATTTCTTTAAAATTTGATTTTGTATTAAAACGTAAATCATACCCCGCACCAATTGTAATTCCACTTGAATATCCAGGGAAATGAGGCCAGTGAGTCACCATTTCATAATAAGACAAGCCACCTGTTTCCTCTCTTGCAATAAAAGCAATACCTTCAGTATCTAATATTTTTGAAGGTTTTGGATATTTTTCTATCCACTCCCAAAATATATTTTCTACTATCTTTGTTTTATTTTGTCCTGCTATATCTTGGGCATAAATAAAACCAATTTCTGTTGCTGGTCCAAAATCACCATCGATAGATAACATAGCACCTGTTTTATTCAACTGAGATTGAAGATATATTACATCGTCACCTTTGTCACCTCGTTTAAGAATAGGATAATTCATAATAACAACCTTTATAATTAATTTTTTTATAAAAAACTAACTACATTAAATCAAACTTTTATATAAAATAACCTTACTTATTATAATTAATATTTTATTATATATTAGACTAGCTATATACTATTTCGTAAAGCCTTTCTGGACTCTTTATCTACTAAATTAAAAAATTTATCTATTTCATCTTTTAAGGATGATTTTTTATGGCCTTTTACTTTTTGAAAACTACAATCTAAATTATCAATCAATATATAAAATCTCTTATAAAGTTCGTGATTTCTAATTATTTTTCCAGTACTCGAAATATAATTATTTGATTCTAACTTCTTTCGTCTATTTTCTAAACCTAAAACATTTTGGCAATCTGTATATACTATTATAGTTTTATTTTGAATATTTTCATCCTCTAATGCCCATAATAAAGATTCTAATTCCAATTTTGTTGATGAAGTATTTTCAAATCTTTTTATTTTAATACTATCTTTTACTTCATCAAAATTCTTACCATCATCTTCTAAAATAAAATAAGCACCAAAACCTATTTTTTCCTGAGGATTTACACTTCCATCACAAAACAACTTTACAGTTTTTTTCAAAGTACCTCTTTTAAATCAGGAATATTTTTACTCATATGTTCATATGATTCAAACTTAGTTTCTAAAAAATCTACAATACAAACTAAAGGTTCTACATATTTCTCTTCTAAGCCATATTCATTTTCTTGAATTTCAAAGGCTAGTTTTTCAAAAGGAGGATTAAATTGTGCATCAATATTTTTTTTATTTCCTCTTACATCAAATCTATACCAGCCAAAATCCTTTAAATAAACAGCATTTAATCCATGTAAACAAAATATACCTTCTTCATATTCACTACAAGAAAGTCTTTGATAACAAAATGCAGTTGGAATATTATTTGCTCGAAGTAATGCAGCAACTAAATGAGATTTAGAATAACACCATCCAGCCTTCTGTTTTAAAACATCACTTGCTTTACAAGTGTTTATATTAAGTTTATAATCTCCAACATGACGTATTTTATCTCTTACATATAAAAATACATTTTTAGCAATCTCTTCATCCGTTTTACAATCAATAGATAGTTCTAAAGCTAACTTTTTTATTTCATTATTTGAAAAGTTTATTATTTTTGTTTCTTTTAAATATTTGTCTAACATTAAAATATCTTAATTTTTTTGAATCGTTGCAGTAAATACTCCTGCACCTATTAATGCAGTTCCACCTGCTCTATTTAATCTTTTTTTAGCCTTATAACTTTTAATCTTATGTTGAATAGCACCTGAAAATAAAGCAAAAGAAGAAATAGTCGCCAATGTTATAAGGGAAAAAGAGACCATAAGAATTAAAAATTGAGGTAATACATTAGTTGATGTGTTTACAAATTGAGGGAAAAATGCCACAAAGAAAACTACATTTTTTGGATTTAAAGCAGTTACTATCAATGAGGAACTAAACATTTTAGATTTTGAAGTATTCATTTCTTCAAATAATTCTTCATCCATTTTAGGCTCTTCTTTAAAAGCTTTAATCCCTAAATAAATTAAATAAGCTACCCCAAACCATTTTAAAAAAGTATATAATGTTGCAGAAGTAGCTAATATCGCCCCAAGTCCAAGTAAAGATATAATCATAGCAATTAAATCACCAGATAAAACACCTAAAGCAAGAGGTGTTACTGATTTTTTACCATGAGTTATAGCTTGACCTACAACAAAAATTACAGTAGGTCCAGGGATAATTGCAAATATAAAAACAGTAGATACAAATGCTAACCAAGTTTCAATAGACATAGAAAATCTCCTAAATAGAGTTATTTATTAGATTATACATTATTTAATTTAAGAGTTAACTATTTAATTTTTTTTTAATATAACTAAAGTTTATTCGTTTTTTAAAGTTAAAGGAATTTTTATGTGATTTATAACCCTTTCTTCAATAAGGCGTACAAGTAAAGGATTCATATATTCATAGTTATCAGCTATTCCTAGACAAACCATTTTTTTATTTTTGAGTAAATCTCTAAACTTTTTAGACACTTTCTCTCTATGATTATTTTCCATAACAAATACTATATCTGACCATTCAATTAAATCACCACTAATTACAGTTTGTGCATCTTTATTTGTGCCACATCCAATTGTATTAATTTCATTATATTTTGAAAATACTTTTTCTCCAGTTGAACTTCGAAGTTTATTTTCACTGCATACAAATAGCAAGTTCAAATTATTTCCTTTCTAATAAAATTATTTCTTTAAATTTCAAGTTCTTCTTTTTCTTTTTTTGTAAGTTTACTCACAACTAAATCATAAGACTCATCAATCATCTCTTTTAAAATACTCTCCTCCATAGTTCCATCTAAAATAACTGTATTCCAATGTTTTTTATTCATATGATAACCAGGAATCACGCACTCATATATTTCTCTATAAGCTATTGCATCATTTGGTTCACACTTTAGATTTA
>Ga0193963_1001219_pt1 | contig 12997 bp, 11 predicted proteins | sample FB_6_MG_FD_140359 | JGI IMG/M metagenome (GOLD analysis project Ga0193963, IMG submission 140359) | Microbial mat bacterial communities from the Broadkill River, Lewes, Delaware, United States - FB_6_MG | ecosystem: Environmental > Aquatic > Freshwater > River > Microbial mats | place: USA...
CTGAATCAAGTTCAGCATGACGAATGTAAGATTATCTTGGGTTTATTTCAGGACCTCACAAAATAAACCGTCATCCCGAACTGGTCACTGAGCGTAGTCGAAGTGTTGTTCCGGATCTCATGAAAAGGAGTTCCAAAGTAACAGATGCTGAATCAAGTTCAGCATGACGAATGTAAGATTATCTTGGGTTTATTTCAGGACCTCACAAAATAAACCGTCATCCCGAACTGGTCACTGAGCGTAGTCGAAGTGTTGTTCCGGATCTTATGAAACAGAGTTCCAATGCAACAGATGCTGAACCAAGTTCAGCATGGCGAATATGAATAAGATGGTTTTTCAAATTGCTAAGCAGTTTTATCAATTCCCTTAGCTGTTTTGTCATATTGCTAAGCAATTTAATGAAGTTGATAGATCGGTTTTAACCTATTTATTTGAAAAAAAACTCCGCTGCAAGTACAGCAGAGATTTTTATGAACACGAAATTTTGAAGTTTTATCCACTAATTAGTTTAAACTCCACATTGGTTAACATGTTACGTAAACGTTTTGCTGGTCGAAAATTAAGGTGAGCACTTTTTACAGTGTGTGAGCCAACTTCCTCGGCAAGTGTCATTCCAGTTGAGCGTACTCCAACTTGGAAGCTGCCAATTTTGTCGAGCTTAACAATTCTACCTTGGCGTAATTCATCCATGATATTGTGTTGCAATGCGAGCAGAACAGCATAGCAATCCGATTCTCGAACAGTACACTGGTTAGAAACTAAATAAGCCAATCTTTCTAGGTCAACTTGCCCATCTGCAATGGCATGAGCATAAAATTTTTTTGGAGCAGATGGTTCTTGTGGATTTGCTCTTTCAATCGTTTTTATATTTACCATAATAATTGTTTTAACCTGCTTCATTTGTCAAAGCATTAACTCAAAGATAAATTGAATGGGTGTTTTTATCTGGTTAAATTATTAACAGTCAGTAATATGTGTTTTTTAAGCCCATTTTGTTTAGTATGCTTTTTTATGAAATGCGATGAAAAAAAATAACATTGAATTTTTGGAGTATGTAAATAGCTTATTTTAATGTGTTTTGTGTTGTTAATAACTTGTCAGTTTGTAAAAATAAACGGTCATCCCGAACTGCTTACTGAGCGTGGTCGAAATGTTTTTTGGGATCTCATGAAGAGGAGTTTCAAAGTCAAAGATGCTGAACCGAGTTCAGTATGCCGCAAATTAATAGGTGCTAAACCAGTACTTTTATAAATTCAATGTGACATCTTCAGCAAGTTTAATTAATCTTTATCCCTAAAAAATAAAACACTAATTTTACAACATAAAAGAAAGACCCATTATGAATACGAAAATATGGCTATCCCCTCCCCATATGTCAGGAAATGAACAAAAATATGTTCAGGAAGCATTTGATACAAACTGGATTGCTCCACTAGGGCCAAATGTAAACGAATTTGAAAAATCCTTAGAAAATTATGTATCTGAAAACAAGCAGATTGCTGTATTAAGTTCTGGTACTTCTGCAATTCATTTGGCCTTAATTATGTTGGGCGTTTCAAAAGGTGATGAAGTATTATGTCAAAGTTTTACATTTTCAGCAACCGTAAATCCAATAATTTATCAAGGAGCAACACCTGTATTTATTGATAGTGAATCAGAAACCTGGAATTTATGTCCAGATCAGTTAGAAATTGCTATAATTGAAAGAATTAAGCTAGGAAATAAACCTAAAGCTATCATTGCAGTTCATTTGTATGGAATGCCATATAATGTTCAACGAATCCACGAAATCAGTAAAAAATATGAAATTCCGGTGATTGAAGACAGTGCAGAGGCATTAGGAAGTGAAGTTAACGGACAAAAATGTGGGACTTTTGGAGAGTTTGGGATATTATCATTTAATGGAAATAAAATTATTACTACCTCCGGAGGTGGTGCGCTAATTACTTCGAACAATAAAGATAAAGAGAAGGTTGTTTTTTTAGCAACACAGGCACGTGATGAAGCTCCACATTATGAACATTCAACTATAGGTTATAATTATAGAATGAGCAATGTGCTGGCTGGTATTGGACGAGGGCAAATGGAAGTTTTAGACGAGCGAGTTAAGGTACGTAGAAATAATTTTTATTTTTATTTTGAAGCATTAAACAATAAATTTGAGTTTTTAATAGAGCCTGAAGGGTATAGGTCAAATAGGTGGTTAACTTGTATTTTGACTGATTCAAATAAAATCAGAGAGGAAATTAGAATTAAACTTCAGGAATTAAATATCGAATCGAGGCCTTTATGGAAACCAATGCATAAACAACCAATATTTCAAAAATATCCACGTTATGTTAATGGAGTTTCTGAAAATTTGTTTGAAAAGGGATTATGCCTGCCAAGTGGTTCTAATATGGAGGAACATGAATTAGAGACAATTGTGGATATTCTGGAAAATTTTTAATATGATTGAATCTATTTTTAATAAAATTATTAAAAAGAACATTCCACGTTGGTTTGTTTTACTTATTGATATTTATATTGTTTCCAATACATTTATATTAGCATATTTAATACGATTCAACTTTAACTTTGGATTTGATAAATCAAAATTATTAGTTCAAATTCCAATAGTTATTTTTGCTTCATTGATTGCTTTCTTAGTGGTTGGTTCCTATAAGGGTATTATTAGACATACTGGGATTAAAGATTCTATAAATGTAACATTTGCAAGTTTTATTGTTTTGGTATTATTAATTGGTACAGTGTTTATTAATACGAATTTTGAGTTTAATTCAGAATTAACTATCCCTAGATCTATAATTGCAATTCATTTTTTATTAAATGTGGTTGTCTTAATTGCAAGTAGATATCTATTTAAAGAATTGTATAACTTTATAACTTCAGGTTTTAGAAGAAATAATAAAAGAGTGCTTATTTATGGAGCAGGAGAAGCAGGAATGTTAGCATATTCTGTTTTGAATGATGATAAAAAAAATAAAACTCAAATAGTTGGTTTTATCGATGATGATAGAAGAAAATACGGTAAAAAGATAAATGGTATCAATGTTTTTAATGCTACAAAAATAAATGATGATTTCATTTTTGAAAAAGAGATTGACGAGGTTATTATATCTATTCAGAATATTAGCCCTTCTAGATTATTAGAGATTGTAGATAAACTTTCTAAGTTATCTTTAAAAGTGAAAATTGTCCCTCCAGTTCAAGTATGGATTGATGGCAATTTAAATTTAAATCAAATTAAAAATGTAAACATTGAAGATTTATTAGGAAGAGAACCAATTAATTTAAACAACCCTGTTTTTAAGGATGAGTTTGATCATAAAGTCATATTAATTACTGGAGCAGCTGGCTCTATTGGTAGTGAAATCACCCGCCAAGTATCAAAATTTAATTTTCAAAAGCTTGTATTAATAGACCAGGCCGAATCAGATCTGTACAATCTTCAACAGCGTTTGATTCATAAAAACATTGAAAATGTTAAAGCTGTTGTTGCAGATGTTCGAAATAAGAATAGAATGGAATTGATCATTAAAAAATATCAACCATCTATTATTTTTCATGCAGCAGCTTACAAACATGTGCCTTTTATGGAAAGTAACCCAAATGAGGCTGTTAATACCAATATTTTGGGTACTAAAATTATGACAGATTTAGCGGTCCAATATAACGTTGAAAAATTTGTAATGATATCAACTGATAAAGCAGTAAACCCAACTAATATTATGGGGGCTACAAAGCGCATTGCAGAGTTGTATATAAATTGTTTAAAGAATACCTGTTCTACGAAGTTTATAACGACACGTTTTGGAAATGTGTTGGGTTCTAATGGTTCAGTTATTCCATTATTTCAAGATCAAATTAAACGTGGTGGGCCAGTTACGGTTACACATAAAGATATTACTCGCTATTTTATGACTATTCCGGAAGCTTGTCAATTGGTATTAGAGGCTGGTTGCATGGGAAAAGGTGGAGAAATATTTGTGTTTGATATGGGAGAATCTATTAAAATTTACGATTTAGCTTTGAATATGATACGCTTATCTGGGTTAAAATTTCCTTCTGAAATTGATATTAAAATTACGGGCTTACGTCCTGGTGAGAAAATTTATGAAGAATTGTTGGCGGATGGTGAAAATACAGCTGCGACCTATCATGAAAAAATTATGATAGCAAAAGTTAAAAACATTGACCAGGTTGCAATAAAAAAACAAATTGAAGAATTGTGTGGTGTAAACAATGAGTTGAACTATGAGCAAACGGTTAAAAAAATGAAAAAAATTGTTCCTGAATTTATTTCAAATAATTCAAAGTACGAGAGATTGGACGTATAACAATAATTATTAAATATATTTGCAAAAAAGAGTTTATGAATTTACATTACTTTAAATCTATTTTCTTACTGGTTATAAGCTTGTTATTTTTTTCTTCCTGCGTATCAAAAAAGGATATGATCTATTTCCAAAATGAAGAAAATATTCAAAATGAATTTATTAAAAATTACGCTCCTAAAATTCAAGTTGATGATGTTTTAAATATTTCTGTAAGTGCATTAGATACAGAATCAGTTACACCTTTTAATCTATTTCAAACAAGTGGTCAAGCGGGGGCTTCTAAACCAATTACTTATTTAGTTGATACTAAAGGAACAATTTCTTTTCCTGTGTTGGGAGAAATAGATGCTGTTGGTTTTACCACAAATGAATTAAAAACCTATTTAATAGGACGGTTAGAAACCTATATTAAAAATCCAATTGTAACCATTCGATTGGAAAATTTTAGAATTACTGTACTAGGAGAGGTTAAAAGTCCGGGATCATTTAATATATCAAGTGAACGAGTTTCTATTCCAGAGGCTATAGGTATGGCGGGAGATTTAACAATTCAAGGTAAGCGTACAAATATTTTATTGATACGTAATAACAATGGTGTTTTTGAGAAAGTTCGATTAGATTTTACAAATGAATCTTTATTTAATTCTCCATATTATTATTTAGCACAAAATGATGTATTATATATTGAGCCAAATAAAGCCAGAGTAAATTCATCTGCAATAGGAACCACATCTTCATTAATTTCCATTGCAGCAGCAATATTATCAATTGTTCTTGTAATAACACGTTAAAAATTGAAATGATGCAACAAGAGAACCAGCCAAATTCGATAAGCTTTAATGAAGGATCTATAAATTTACGTGAAGAACTTGAAAAATATGTTTTTTATTGGAAATGGGTAGTTTTAGGAATTTTTATGTCCTTGATATCTGTTTTCTTTTATGTTCGATACATGCCAAATCTTTATGAAGTTTCTACATCTATTTTAATTGATGATAATGATAACGGGGCTACGGAACTTTCGGCATTAGAAGATTTAGGGATTTTGGGAGGATCAAAGGCTTCGTTAGATAATGAAATACAGTTGCTGAAATCAAGAAACCTAATGGAAAGGGTGGCAAGGGATTTGAAGTTGAATATTCAATATTATGTAGAAGGAAGAGTCATGGAATCGGAGATGTATTATAAATCTTCACCAGTTAATATAAACTTTTTAGAAGAGAATTCAACATTTGAAAATTTGTATGCTTCATTTTCTTTAATTATCACTTCAAAAACTAAATTCAAAATAATTGAAAATGATAATTCAGTTGAATATGATTTTGGAGAAAGGATTAAAACAAGATTAGGAGCTATTATAATTACTCCAAGGAGAGTTGTTTCTAAAGATTTTGGAAAGGAAATTATAGTGAAAGCAATACCTCTAAAAGCGGTTGTAGATAGTTACAGAAGTAGAATCCAAATTGAAAAAGTAAAAAATTCCAGTGTTTTAAAGATTAGCCTGGTTGATCGAGTAAAAGTGAAGGCAGAAGAAATATTGAATAATTTAGTGTCTCAATATAACAAAGATGCCATTCGTGATAAAGGGTTAATAGCAACAAATACAAATAAATTTATAAATGAACGTATTGATGTCATAAACAAAGATTTATCGATTGTTGAGGTTGATGCAGAGAGATTTAAATCATCAAATAGATTGACAGATATAGCTTCTGAAGCTAGTTTGGTGGTTCAAAATAGAAGTGATTTAGAAAAGAGAATAATTGAATTAAATACACAAATTAAGTTAATTGATTATGTAAATGAATATATTCAATCTAATTCAAAAGAATTGTTACCTGCTAATTTAGGGCTGCAAGATGGGGCAATTAGCGGAAGTACATTAAAATACAATGAATTGATTTTAGAACGCAATCGTATTCTAAGAAGTTCAAGTGAACAAAATCCAGTCATTATAAATATTGATAAAAATATTCTTCAATTAAAAGAAGGGATTGTTCAAAGTATGGTGAATTTAAAATCATCATTAACCATTTCTTTAAATGATGTTACAAACCAGGAAAGTTTATTAAATTCTAAAATAGCATCTGTTCCAAAACAAGAGAGAGAGTTTAGGAGCATCCAACGTCAGCAACAAATAATAGAAACCTTGTATTTGTATTTATTACAAAAAAGGGAAGAAAATGCTATTTCTTTAGCTGTTACCTTGCCAAATGCGAAGATTATTGATAAAGCGTACGGAAGTAATTCACCAGTTGCTCCAAAAAGAAAAAGCTATTATTTAGCGGCCTTACTAGCAGGTGTTGTGATACCTCTTGGAGTGATTTATTTATTGTTATTGTTAGATAATAAAGTACATACTAGAAAAGATGTAGAAGCCATTTTAAAAATTCCAATTTTGGGAGATATTCCTAAATCTGTATCAGGAAAGAAAATGGTTGTTGCTGAAAATGAAAGAAGCAGTGCTGCAGAGTCGTTTCGTTTGTTGAGAACCAATATCAATTTTATGCTTTCCAAAGTGAAAGATGGTGGGAATGTTATTTTTACAACTTCTACTTTAAGTGGGGAAGGGAAAACATTTATTTCTATTAATTTATCCACCGCATTGGCTTTGACAAATAAAAAAGTGTTGTTGATTGGGGCAGATATACGAAAGCCTAAAATTTCTGAGTATTTAAATACTTCTAAAGAGAAAGGACTTACCCACTATTTAATGGATGAAACATTAAATATTAAAGATGTGATTACAAAAGTTGATGCAGGGTTTGATTTATTACACTCTGGTGTTATTCCACCAAATCCTTCTGAGCTTTTAATGAATGGTCGATTTGAAAAGGCGATAGCTTACGGAAAGGAAAATTACGACTATGTAATTGTAGATACTGCTCCAGTAAATATTGTTACCGATACATTGTTATTAGGACAGCTTGCAGATTTATGTATTTATGTTATCCGAGCAAACTTCTTAGATAAACGTTTATTAGACGTTCCTAAATTATTGTATAATGAAAAGAGATTGCCTAATATGGCAGTACTGGTGAACGATACAAATTTTGAACGTGGTTATGGCTATGGTTATGGCTACGGTTATGGTTATGCCGAACCAGAATCTAAAAAAAGTTGGTGGAAGAAATTAGTAGGATAAGATTTAAAGTTTTTATTTAGTCTTAGTCTTAGTCTTAGTCTTAGTCTTAATATAACTGAGTGTTTTTCTCTAAAACGGGTTTTATTAATTTAATAGAAGAAGGACTTTTGATGCCCTCCAGATAATTTAAATGTCTGTTATTATGGGTGTCTGAACCTGCAAAATCTATCAGATTATCTTTTAAAAGTTTTTTTGCAATTTTAGTAACATCTTTCCCATAATAATTGGAAAGTGAAAGTAGGTTCAATTGAAACAAACAACCAACATCTTTTAGTTTTTTGTACTCTTTGTAGTTGTTGTGGTAAAAAGAATAGCGCTCAGGATGTGCTAAAATTGGTTTGTAGCCAGCCACTTGAATTTCAAATAAAGTTTCATACAAATTAATTGGAGCACTTAAATAAGACATTTCTACAAGAATATAATTATCTTTTAGAGTTAATAGCTTTTCAGTTTTTAAGAGTTTACTAAAATTTGCATCTAGCATATATTCTGCTGCAAGATGTAGTTCAACGGAATTGAAATTATTTTTAGCTAAATAATCATTTAATTCATCAAAACGTTGTTTTAAATCCTTTGTAGAGTTCTCCCATAATCCATCCATAACATGAGGAGTTAAAACAATTTTATAAATTCCAAACCCATGCATTCTTTTTAGCAAGTCAAAGGATTCTTCAAAACTTTTTGAGCCATCATCAATTGCTGGTAATATGTGAGAATGAATGTCTATAAAATTATTGGGAAAAGCATCCGTAATTGATAATTTGTTAGAACGAAAAAAGTTGAGCATAGAAAATTTTGTGTAAAATCTTATTTTTATTTGATGTAAAGTTAGGAAAATAGATTGTCATTCCGAACTTGATTCGGAATCTCATGTAATGAACCGTCATCCCGGACCTGATCCGGGATCTCACGAAATGAAGTTCCAAAGGGGCAGATGCTGAATCGAGTTCAGCATGACGAAAGTTATTGTCATTCCTGCGAAGACAGGAATCTCATGAATTGTAACGTCATCCCGGACTTGATCCAGGATTTCACCAATAGGAGTTCCAATTTAACAGATACTGAAACAAGTTCAGTATAACGAAAAATACTATGATAACATTAATTACAAAAAGTTATATATTAAAAAAAGAATCTTTTTTAAACAAAAAAGGTTAAAATTCATTATTGAAATATATAATATCACATAAAAAATAAATTGAATATTAAATGAAAACCGTCTTTTTATAACAAATCAATAAGAATTGTTATTTTTTTTAAATTAATCGTGTTTTTATAAAATTAATATATAGATTTGTCACATAATTAGACAAGGAAATGAATAATAACACTTGGAATAGCTTCTATTTTTACTTTTATTTTTACAATAAGAGGTGAGGCTTTGTGTGTTATTTTAACAAAATATAAACTTAAAAGTCTCGATATAAATCGGGACTTTTTTTTTGATTAAAATTTAAAATGAAGGTAGCAATACAGGGAATTAAAGGATCTTTTCACCATATAGTCGCAGAGCAATATTTTGGCAAAAATATTGACTTAATTGAATGCTTATCATTTAGTGAAATGCCCGATTTATTGTATAAAAAGCAGGCGGAAGTTATAATAATGGCCATTGAAAATTCAATTGCAGGAGCAATTTTACCAAACTATGCGCTAATTGATGATTATAAATTAACAATTTGCGGAGAGCATCATTTACCAATTCATCATAATTTAATGGCGTTGCAGGGTGAAAAAATTGAGGATATTAAGGAGGTATATTCACATCCTATGGCATTATTACAATGTCATCAGTTTTTTAAAGAATTTCCACATATAAAACTAATTGAAGATAAAGATACGGCTGTTGTAGCAAAGAGAATTCATGAGCAACAATTAAAAGGTGTTGGGGCAATTGCAAGTGTTTTAGCTTCTGAAACATACCAATTAGAAATAATTGCACATGAAATTCAAACAATTAAAGAGAATGCAACACGCTTTTTTATTATCACAAATTCTGAAAATAAGAGTAGTGTATCGGCAAATAAGGCTTCTATAAAATTCATCACAAGCGATGAAACAGGAAGTTTAGCTGAGGTGCTAACAATTTTAGCAGATCATAATTTAAATCTGTCTAAAATTCAGTCAATGCCAGTGATTGAAACTCCGTGGAAATACGCTTTTTTTGCGGATTTTATTTTTAAAAATTATGCCGATTATTATGATGCAATTCATAAGGTAAAAGAGAAAGTTGAAATGTTACAAGTGTTAGGAGAATACAATAAGGGAAAAAGATAATGATACAGAAAGCAGACAGATTAAATAATGTTAAAGAATACTATTTTTCAAGTAAATTGAGAGAAGTTTCAAACTTGGTAAAACAAGGAAATCCAGTTATTAATATGGCAATTGGGAGTCCTGATTTACAACCACCAGCTAATGTGATTGATGCAATTAAGAAAGCTATGGAGCTTCACAATGCACATCAGTATCAAAGTTATCAGGGAACTCCTGAATTTCGTGATGGTATTAGAGAATTTTATAAAAATAATTACAATGTAAATTTAAATTCTGATGAAGAGATTCTTCCATTAATGGGATCAAAAGAAGGAATAATGCATATTTCAATGGCTTTTTTAAATGAAGGCGATCGGGTTTTAATTCCAAATCCTGGATACCCAACATATGCTTCAGTTACTAAGTTGGTAGGAGCGGAGCCTGTTTTTTATAATTTAAGTGAAAGCAATAGCTGGCTTCCAGATTTTAAAGATATTGAAAAGAAAGATTTGACGAAGGTGAAAATAATGTGGGTAAATTATCCTCATATGCCTACTGGAGCAAAAGCGTCAAAGGAAGATTTTGAACAGCTGATTTCATTTGCTAAAAAACATAATATATTAATTGTAAATGACAATCCTTATAGTTTTATTTTGAACAACAATCCGTTAAGTATTTTATCCGTTGAAGGAGCTAAAGATGTTGCCATTGAATTAAATTCATTGAGTAAAACATTTAATATGGCTGGATGGAGAGTTGGTATGGCTGTGGGTGCGCAAGAATTTATTAAAACAATACTACAGGTAAAAAGTAATATGGACTCTGGGATGTTTTTAGGAATTCAAAAAGGAGCAATAGAAGCTTTTAAACTGTCTAAAGAATGGTTTATGGAACAAAATTTAATTTATAAGAAGAGAAGAGATTTAGTTTGGGAAATTTTTAATAAACTTGATTGTTCTTTTGATAAAAGTAAAAGTGGATTGTTTGTTTGGGCTAAATTACCTAAAGGAAGAAATTCAGAAGAATTTATTGATGAACTATTATATAAAAAGAATATTTTTATTGCACCAGGAACTGTTTTTGGAACAAATGGTGAAGGATATATTAGAGCATCATTATGCGTAAATGAAGAAGTACTTTTGGAAGTGCTGAACCGATTAACTGCTGTTAAAATCTAAGTATGGAAAAAATAATTGTAATTGGACTTGGCTTGATAGGAGGTTCATTAGCTTTAGATTTAAAAAGCAGAAGAAGTTTTGAGGTTTGGGGAATTGATAAAAACCCTGAGCATGTTACCAAAGCATTGGAATTAGGTATTATTGATAAAAAAGTGGATTTTTCAGAAATTGAAAAAGCTTCAATTGTTATCATTGCCGTGCCTGTAGATAAAATAGCAAAAGTAACCAAAGAGGTTTTGGAACGTGTTGCAGGAGATACCTTGGTATTTGATGTGGGTTCGGTAAAAAAAGAAATATGTGAGGAATTAGAGCATCACATAAATCGTAAAAACTTTGTAGCTGCACATCCTTTGGCTGGAACGGAATTTTCTGGTCCACAAGCGGCTATTTTAAATTTGTTTGATGATAAAGTGAATATTATTTGTCAACCAGAAAAAAGCAATTGGAGAATTTTAGACAAAGCTTTAAGCTTATTTAAAGTATTGAACATGCGAATAAAAATGATGGATCCTGTTGAGCATGATAGGCACATTGCGTATGTATCACACCTATCGCATGTAAGTTCATTTATGCTGGGAAAAACAGTGTTGGAAATTGAAAAAAATGAAGAGGCAATTTTTGATATGGCAAGTACAGGGTTTGCATCAACGGTTAGATTGGCTAAAAGTTCGGCTGATACATGGACTCCCATTTTTATGGGGAATAAGGAAAACTTAATAAAATCTTTAGATGAGTATATAAAAAATTTAACTCAATTTAAAGAGTATGTAGTCAATGAAAATGTAGCCATGTTAAATAAAACAATGAACGATACTAATTATATAAAATCAATATTAAACGGAATAGAAAAGGATTCCAAAAAAGTAAAAAAGAAACTAAATTAAGATGGAAATAACTAAAGAAAACAGAAGATGGTTAGATAGCATGGAGTTATCACATCCAATAGTAATTGCAGGACCTTGTAGTGCAGAAACTGAAGAGCAAGTTTTAAAAACCGCTCATGAGCTTAAAAAAACCGATACCAATGTGTTTAGAGCTGGAATTTGGAAGCCAAGAACCCGTCCGGGAGGATTTGAAGGAGTTGGAGAAATAGGATTACCTTGGTTGCAAAAAGTAAAAGAGGAAACTGGAATGAAGGTGACTACTGAAGTTGGAAATGCACATCATGTTGAATTGGCTTTAAAACATAATATAGATATTTTATGGATTGGTGCACGTACTACTGTAAACCCATTTGTTGTTCAGGAAATAGCTGACGCTCTAAAAGGTGTTGATATTCCGGTTTTAGTTAAAAACCCTGTAAATCCAGACTTACCATTGTGGTTAGGTGCTGTAGAACGTTTTAAAACTGCTGGAATATCTCAATTAGGAGTAATTCATAGAGGTTTTTCAACTTACAATTCATTACATTACCGTAATAAACCAAAATGGCATTTGGCTATTGAGTTAAAAAAGGAATTTCCAGATTTACCATTAATTTTAGATCCTTCTCATATTTGTGGTCGTAGAGATACAATTCTAGATGTTTCACAAACTGCGCTGGATTTAAATTATGACGGATTTATGATTGAAACTCATATTGACCCTGATAATGCATGGAGTGATGCAGCTCAACAAATTACACCTTCTCAGTTAACTACGATTACTGAAGATTTAAGAATTCGTGATGAAAATAGTACCAAGGAAGAATTTTTAAGAAAATTAAACTTACACAGAAAAGAATTAGATTTAATTGATAGTAATATTATTGAGGTTTTAGGAGATAGAATGTCAATTGCAAAGGAAATAGGGATACTTAAGAAAAGTGAAAATGTGGCAATTTTGCAAAGTGGTAGATGGGCTGATATTATTTCAAAAATGGTAGAATCTGGTCAGGAAAAAGGATTGACCAAAGATTTTATTGAAGAAATATTTAAAGCGATTCATGTTGAATCAATTAATATTCAGCATAAAGTATAAAGTATAAAGGTTAAATGCTAAAGGTTAAAGTGTAAAGTAAAAAGTAAACCGTCATTACGAGGAGCTTTCGCGACGTGGTAATCTCATAATAAGAAACAGATTGCCACAACTTTTTATCA
>Ga0193963_1001221_pt1 | contig 12992 bp, 9 predicted proteins | sample FB_6_MG_FD_140359 | JGI IMG/M metagenome (GOLD analysis project Ga0193963, IMG submission 140359) | Microbial mat bacterial communities from the Broadkill River, Lewes, Delaware, United States - FB_6_MG | ecosystem: Environmental > Aquatic > Freshwater > River > Microbial mats | place: USA...
AATTATCAATCATGAAGATTGACTTTTGCTGCATTTCCTCAACAACACTTTTAGGATCGCGGTAGCGTAAAGATAAATCGATATTATAATCTGGGAATACTTCTAGAAAGTGCTTGTTATCAACCAATGGAATCTCATTGGAATTAATCAATAAAGAATTATCCTTCTCAAGACCAAAACCTTTTACATAGTAGTTCATTACATAGTTGTAAAAACTATTGTGCTGAGCAGGATCAATTGGATAAAATTCATCGATCTGAACGAACTCCAATCCTCGAAGATCCGGCTTTGCCATAGAATCCAAACCGTACTTACTACGAATATCAAGACCTTTATTATTGTTCCAGTTCTCTAAAAGATACTGTGTGTATTTAATGAAATACTCAGGTGTTTTACCTGTAGGTAAACTAATAACCCCTTGAGGATTATGTTCTGCCCACTCCAAAAAACGAAGTGAAGCCATTAAACCTAATTTTGGAAAATTATCAACCTCTACGTAAGGAATTTTTGTGGTGATCTCCTCAACACCAGACAATTCGTAGAATGCCTGTTCTACTTTTGAATCGAATATATTTTTCATCTGATTATATATTATTTAATTGCTTATTGCAATCTTCAACAAATGTTTTCATCTCTGAAAACTGTTCTTCCATACTGACTAATAACTTGTATTGCGCGTGAGTACGAATTAGGTTGTGTTCTGTTGATTTTGTTTTATAGTATTTGTCGCCATCGATATAGTCCATTAAAAATCGAAGAACTTGCTCGAAGGTTATATATTTTGCAGAAAAAGCTAAGTATTCAAGCTCTGATTCTGTCAAAAACGAAGTTGCTTCCTGAAGATACCCCTTTGTGAACCCTTTGAAAATCTCGATATCCATTCCCACATTTTCAAGATTCTCATCATCTTCTAAACCAGTATTGGTATAAGAACGCATGGCATCTCCAAAGTCATTCAACACGGTACTATTAAGGACGGTATCCAAATCAATGACACACAATACATCTCCTGCTTTATCAAACAGGATATTATTAATTTTTGTATCGTTATGAGTTACACGGGTAGGAATTGTTCCATTTTCAACCAATGCCCAAAACTTCAGCATCTCTACCCTTCTACTCTCTACCCAAGCAATTTCTTCTGCAAGCTTATCCTTACGACCAACAGGATTTTTTTGTAATATTTCATCCCACTGCTCGAAACGAAATCGGATATTGTGAAAGCCAGGAAGAATATCAACCAAAGGCTCTTTCATATCTGATAACATAGCTTGAAACTTACCAATACCTTTACCTCCAGCCAAAGCAAGCTCTGGACTGTCCGCTGATTCATAAGTCAAGTTATCCTTAATAAAAAGACACACAGTCCAATAGTTACCCTCTTCATCAATAAAGAACAATTCATTTTCTTTTGTGAAGATAAGTGTCATTGCCTCTCGACTGGTATCCCCACCTACAGCGGTAATCTTCGATTTAAGATGAGTCGTCACTTTCTGGATATTCCCCATCATTCCAGGAACATCTTTGAAAATATTTTTATTTTTTCTTTGTAACAGATAGTCTGGATCTGTTTCACCAACCGTTTTTACGAAAAACGTATCGTTAATAAAGCCTTCACCTAGAGGTCTAATATTTTCAATATTACCCTCTAACTGAAACTTCGATGCGATATTATTTAGGTCTTTGCTCATTTGTTTTTATTTATTCCCTACAAAATATTCCTCTTCACAAGGCTAATCATCTTTTATTTCCAAGATTTTAGCTTACACCCTTTTACAGAATAAAAAAGAATAAACAAGTAACAAGGTACCATTAACCAATAAGCTTGCTGACTTCCGAATGTATCGGATAAACTACCCCATAACAATGGCATAATGGCACCACCTGAAATAGCCATGATAAGCAAAGCAGAACCCGTATTTATGAAACGTCCTAGATTTGACAATGCAAGTGGCCAAATAGCTGGCCAAACCAATGCATTAGCAAAGCCAAATAACGCAACAAAAATGACAGAGGTAATACCAGATGTGAAGATCACACCTAATGAGAAAACGACACCAAATATGGCTGATAATTGTAGTGCAAATCGTTGAGAAATGACACGCGGTATAAGTGTGATTCCCAACAAATAACCCACAACCATAGTTACCATAGTATAAGATGTGAAGGCTTTAGCAACATTCATTTCAATACCCAATGAGATTCCATATTGAATAATTGTATCACCAGCAACAACTTCGGCACCTACATAAAAGAATAAAGCTAAAACACCCAAAATTAAATGAGGGAAATCAAAAATATTTTTCTTATTTGAGTTATCCTCAACTTCATCATCACCATTTTTTGTTACGTCAATTTCAGGAAGTGGAGCCATACGAACACCAAATCCCATAAGGAAAAGAACAATAGTCATCACAATATATGGATTGATAACACGAGCAGCCAATGTATCCAAAGCTGTTACTCGAGCAACAGCATCCATTGCTTCCAAGCTTTGTTTAAAAGCATCACCATCATTTAGGATATAATAAGCAAGAATCAATGGTGCCATAGCACCTGCAAACTTGTTACAAATTCCCAAAACACTGATTCGACGAGCAGCGCTTTCCTTTGGTCCAATAACGGTTACATATGGATTTGATGCTGTTTGCAAAATCGCAAGACCAGTACCCATAACAAAAAGTCCGGTTAAGAAAGTTAGGTAAGTTCTAGACATAGCTGCAGGAATAAAAATAAGTGTTCCCACTGCCATTACCCATAAACCAACCATCATACCATTTTTAAAACCCAGCTTTTTTATAATCCAAGACGAAGGTAGTGCCATAATCGTATAAGCAATGTAGAATGCAAAAGCTACAAACATGGCCTGAAAATCGGAAAGGTCACAAGCTATTTGTAGATACGGAATTAAAATTCCGTTTAGCCAGGTAACAAAGCCAAAAACAAAGAACAAAGCTCCAATGATGATCATTGGTAAAACAAAGTTCTTAAATGAAGATTGAGATGTACTCATTATGTATTGGGTTTTTAAGGTTGAAATCGATTTGTATTAGTGATTATAACTTATCGATTTAATTAGTTTTGATTATTCATTAACTGCTTAACGCATTCTGCCAAATCTTTAGCATACTTTTCTGTTGTTGCTTCAGAATAAATACGAATGATTTGTTCCGTATTCGATTTTCTCATATGTACCCATCCTTCAGGAAAAGTGATTTTCAATCCGTCAATGGTATTGCTTGGGTAATCGATAAATTTTCTACGAACTTTCTCAATAATAACATCTAAATCCGTTACACCATCTAGTTCGACTTTCTGTTTTTCAATTTTATAATCAGGGTAAGTGGCACGCAATTCAGCAGAAGTCATTTTACTTTTAGCCAAAAAAGTCAGGAATAAGGCAACACCTACTAGGGCATCTCGACCATTGTGTAGCTCAGGATATATGACTCCTCCATTTCCTTCTCCGCCAATAACTGCATTTTGCTTGTTCATTTCTCGAACAACATTGACTTCACCAACGGCTGATTCGAAAAATTCAACCCCATGTTTTTCCGCAATTCCACGCAAAGCCATAGTCGATGACAAATTCGCAACCAATGCTCCTTTTGTGTTCTGAAGAATATAGTCAGCAACTGAAACCAAGGTTTACTCTTCACCAAAAGGACTTCCATCATTACAAACAAGAGCCAAACGATCTACGTCAGGATCAACAATGATTCCTAAGTCCAATTGCTCATTTTTAACCAAGTCACTTATTTCTATAATATTCTCAGGAAGTGGTTCTGGATTATGAGCAAAATGACCATCAGGATTACAATTAATCTCTGTCACTTTATTTACTCCTAAAGCTTTTAATAAGCGCGGAATAGCAATCCCTCCTACCGAGTTAACAGCATCTACTGCAACGGAAAAACCAGCAGCTTTTATAGCATCAACATCGACTAGTTTTAAGTCAAGAATATGCTGAATATGCTTATCTAAGTAATTTTCGTCCGAAGTATAGCTTCCTAAATCATCTACTTCGTTATAGTTGTAGTTTTTATCTTCTACCAACTTAAGAATATCCTTTCCATCCTGATCGGAAATAAATTCCCCTTTATCATTCAATAATTTCAGTGCATTCCAGTTCTTAGGGTTGTGGCTCGCTGTAATAATAATTCCACCACCTGCATTCATGTCAGTAACAGCCATTTCTACCGTTGGGGTTGTCGCCAAGCCAAGATCGATTACTTCAACTCCTACCGAAATTAAAGAACCTACGACGAGCTGATTGACCATTTCGCCACTGATTCGCGCATCGCGTCCAATCACTAGTTTTTTATTAGCGCCACTATTTTGCAGCCACATGCCAAAAGCTCCGGCAATACTCACGATATCCATTGGAGTTAAAGCTTGCCCTGGTCTACCGCCTATAGTGCCTCTAATTCCAGATATTGATTTTATTAAAGTCATTCTTATTCTCTTTGGGTTATTTCATTAACAAGGCAAGTAGCCTATTAAATTTCTAAAATCGGAACAACAAATATTAGCTCCATAATTTTGAAGGATAAACACCTTTTTCAACCAATCCGGAAATCGCTTTAGTCACTTTTTCTTTATCCTCACGATAAGTCACACCAAACCACTGAGCATCTGACTTTAACACCTTAACACTTGTATTGTCTCCATCAATAATTTTAGCAACTACAGAAGGAATGTAAAACTCAGACTTTAACTCCTGCCCGGCTTCAGTTAAAAAACCTTTAAATTGGTCTTCTAAATGCGCAAATAGTTCTGGTTTAAAGCCCCAAAAATTCATTGAAACTATTGTATCTCCAGCAAGTGGAGTCCATTTATCATCTTCTTTATAGGCGATTCCCTCTGAAAGTTTTTCAATATGAGTTCGTTCAACAACCGTTTCTAAATGATCAATTGCATTAGTCGCGCACACTCCACGAGAAACCGAACCATTTTCAGAAATGGTATTGGCAAGCTTGTACCCCACCATTGAATATTCCTGTTCTGAATTTGAATTCATTAAGAAATCAGCCATCGACTTATAAGCTTCTACACCATAATAATCATCGGCATTAATAACTGCAAATGGCTCTTTTATACATTCTTTGGCCATTAAAATAGCATGACCAGTTCCCCATGGCTTTTCTCGTTCTAAATTATAAGATGAGCCTTCTGGAACTTTTTCAATTTCTTGACTTACATATTCCACTTCTATTTTCCCTGCGAGTTTTGCATCAAAGAGCTCTTTGAATTCTTTTTGAAACCCTTCTCTTATCACAAAAACGATTTTACCAAATCCTGCTGCTATGGCATCATGAATCGAATAATCGATAATGGTTTCATTTGAAGGCCCAATCGGATCGATTTGCTTTAATCCGCCATATCGGCTTCCCATTCCTGCTGCAAGTACTAATAATGTCGGTTTCATATGTGTTTCTTTAATTTATTCGTAATACTTCATTCATAACATTAGATAGGGTTCCCATCAGTGCTGCATCGTCTAATAACTCAGAACAAACAAGTTCTGTTTCTGAACTGATTCTATCCATTGCGTATTTATTCAGAGCCATGTTTACTGGATCTGCTATATATTTTCCCGTATGAGCTAATCTCCCTCCAATAATGATCATCTCAGGATTTAACAGGTGAATTAATGTCACCAATCCTTTTCCTAAATAATCACTCATCTTATTCAACTGATCTATCGCAAACTGATCGCCTTCTATAATTGCCCCAACGATTGCTCTCAAATCAATTTTCTTGCCTTCAGCTTTTGCTTGGCTTAAAAAACTAGCTTGACCTTTATTCAACGCTTCGTTGATATTTCGCACCATTATTTGGCCTGATGTTAAGGTTTCCAAACACCCTATCTTTCCACAATAACACAAATCACCTTCTGGATCAATCAATATATGCCCAAACTCTCCAGCAAAACCATTTTTACCAGAATAGAGCTGACCATTTAAAATGATTCCTAAACCAATTCTATTACTTAGATTTAAACACAAAACATCCTTTTTGCCTTTGGCTTTACCAAAAGCTTTTTCACCCAATGCCATTAACCTCGCATCATTATCCAGTAATACTGAAAAACCAAGTTGGGAACTCAAATAAGCCGACAATCCCTCGCTAGCAAAAGAAAGATGGGTAAAAGTGATTCCATTTTCAGAATCGACTAAACCAGGAATGGATACGCCCATTGCTAAAACATCAGCAGTTGAGATATTCTGCTCTCGAAGAATTTCGTTAATCTTCGTAACAAGCTGTTCGGTATAAATAGGCGAATTCTCTAAATCGACATTTTTAAATTCGTGTCTACAAACAAGCTGATTATTTAAATCGAAAAGTGCAATGGTAAGTGTATGTAGATTAACATCAACACCTATAACATATTGGTATTCGGGGTTAATACAATATAGATTTGGTCGTCGACCTCCTATTGATTCACCAATACCATTATCAAGAAGAATACCAAAACCCAATAAATCATCAACCAATGAAGCAACCAGAGGTTGACTGATTTTTGATTGCTTCACAATATCAGCAATAGAGGCTTTACCATTTTCATACAGATATGAAACGATCTTACGATACTGTTCCAATTTTCGTTTTTTAGCATTAGCAGTTCCTGCTACCTCTTTTTCATATTTGAATTCTGGTCTCAATCTGACTTTTTTTAAGTTTCGAGTACGTTTTCGTGATAAAAGTATAAATATTTTTAAAAGAATTCTCATCTTTTATAATATTTTTTAAAAGTGTTTGAAAAATAATGCTCAACATCTAATTTGCCGAGCATTATTCTAGATTTACAATCCTATTTTAACCACAAAGGCATAGAAGAAGGATTTTTTGTCCATCTTTTAACTCTATTATTAATCAAATTGAATTGTTTATTCTTTGCTGTTGGTTTGTAAACATCCTGTGGCAGATACTTCTTTAACTCACTAATAACCTGCTTAAAGTTTGGATCTTTTGCCAAATTAATATGCTCTCCGTAATCTTTTTCTTCATCGTACAATTCTTCAGATCCATCGTAATAGTGAATATACCTCCACTTATCAACTCGAACAGAATGAGATCCGTAAGTCCAAGTACTTATCACAGGATTCTTACGCTTAACAGTCATATCTTTAAGCAAAGGCAGAATATTCTCACCATCATGTCGTTGATTTTGATCCAAACCGCACAAATCAGTCAAAGTTGGATAAATATCTAACAAACTTACTGCATTCTTATTTACCTGCCCTTCTGCTATTTCACCCGGAACAACCCAAAGCATTGGGGCCACAGTGGCCTCGTTCCACAGATTATTTTTACGCCAATTTCGCTTCTCTCCAAAACATTGTCCATGATCAGACCATAGTACGATAATCGTATTTTTTCCATGTTTACTATTATCCAAAGCATCGAGCAATCGACCTAATTGTGCATCCATAAATGAAATAGAAGCCAAATACCCCTGAACAAGTTCCTTTCTATAAGTAGGACTAATTGTGTTTACAATCATTTCTGCTCCAGGATCAGTAATTCCTTCAGCCATCGCTTTTCCATAAATAGGAATATCACTAAATTCATTGTCTAAAGCCTTAAGAATATCAATTTTATCCAATGGATACAGATCGAAATATTGACGTGGAGCTGTATAAGGGACGTGAGGTCGCAAAAAGCCGACTCCCAACATAAACGGCTTGTCGTAATCCTTTTGTAATCGTTCAATGGCCCATTCTACATTTATCTCATCCGGCATTTTACCTTCAGGTAAATAGTCTCTATCGATAGGTCCGGCACATAATGAAAAACCCGGAAAATTGGTTCCATGTGCTTTATTGTAATTCATGGTACCTGAACCTCCCATTGGAAATGGATAAAAATCGGGAGCTCCATAACGGTTTCCATCCTTCATCATCTTTTCAGTTAATCCATAGACTCTAGGACGGCGTTCATCCCACAGTTTTTGATTCTCAAAATCGTCCTCAATTGCCCAACAAGCATGCCCTTCTATTTTACCACAGCCCATTGTTCTGTATCCATTTTGTCGAAAATAGGCTGGTAATAGATTTACTTCGTTCCAAACTTCCTGATTGGGAGTGCCACTTTTATTTGTGTAACAACCCGTTGTTACCGGACTCAGTGAAGAAAGTACAGATAGTCTTGAAGGTGTACAAACCGCAACAGACGCATGAGCATTTGTAAAATACACGCCTCGCTTTGCCAAACGATCAAGATTCGGTGTTTTCACGTCTGGATGTCCTTTAGATATCCCTGTCCAATCATTCAAATCATCTACTGAAATGAATAAAACATTGGGTTTATCCTGTGCGACTTCTTTTTTATCAGCTACTCCGCCACATGATTGCATTAGCAAAGCACTTGCACCAAGAAACAAAGAGTTACTTATTTTATTCATCATACCATTAACTTGAATTCTTGTTTAAATTAGTTCCAATATTTCACAACAATTATGATTTTGGTAATAATTTTTTCCAGGTTCCAATCTTCCACTCTACAGGTTTATCCATACTTATAATCCACTTATCAAAAGCTGCTTTCATAGCTTTCACCTTATCAGGAAATTCAGAAGCCAAGTTATTCGCTTCTCCTGGGTCTAGTTTGATATTGTACAGCTCATAAGTATCGCCAACAGGATAATAATGCATCATATAATCACCTTCTAGAACCGTTCCTGCCGGATCAGACACATTTTCTTTATAATTACTTTTCGGAAACTGTGTTTGTATCATACTTCCTGCAACATACTCGGTGTAATCGTTCCAGAAACGTAAATTAATATCACTCCAGTGATAAGCTTGTGTTCCTGCCCAAAACAATTGTCTGTTATTTGAAACACTTTTTTCACCTTTAAGAGTTGCTGATAAATCAATTCCATCAAGATTTGATGGCAATTGAATACCTGCTTCTGCCAAAACTGTTGGCAATAGATCCATAGCTGAAACATTATCTGTAACAACTAGACCCTTTTTATATTTCGCCGGATACCAGGCAAACATAGGCACATGAACACCTCCTTGAAACATCAGCCCCTTATTTCCTTTAAAGGCGCCATTTAACGGTAAAGGTGAGTCAACAACAGCTCCATTATCGCTTACAAATAAAATGATTGTATTATCATCTAACTTTAATTCTTCCAGCTTACTTACAAGTTTACCAATACCATCGTCAACAGCAGCTAGTGTTGCGTAATAATTATCGACCTCAGGATTACCTGTATTGAAACGCTGGTATTTACGCGGTGCTCTTTCTTCTAGAGGAATGTGAGGTGCATTATAAGACAAATACATAAAGAAAGGATTTGTCTTATTCTTTTCTATGTAAGTCAGCGCCTCATCGGTAAACTCATCAGTAATATAGCCTTGGGATTTAACGTGTTCGTAATCTCTAAACAAACTGGTGGCGTTATAATAATTACTGCCGTGATAGTTAAATCCAAAGTAATAATCGAAACCCTTGTTTAGCGGATGTTGGTTCTTCACGCAACCATAAATACAATCGCGATGATAATCTCTGGTTTTCTCAACCAAAGAATCAATCGTTAACTCTCCTAAATGCCACTTTCCAATCATAGCCGTGTTATAACCATTCTCTTGAAAAGTTTCTGATAAAAATTTTTCTTCTGGTTTTACACCTGCCTCGGCATCGTAATTGTTATAAATACCGAAACGTTGTGTATATTTTCCCGTAAGTAAAGCTGCACGAGATGGAGCGCAAGTTGTTGAAGCCACAAATGCATTGGTAAATTTAACCCCTTCATTGGCCAGTTTCGCTGTATTTGGCATAGCCGTTTGAGCAGCCTTATAAGCCTCTTCAACCGAAGTTCTGTATCTTTTAGTTACTATTGTATTATTAAGTTGATCCTGAGTATAAGAATTAGGATCAAAATTCAACTGTCCATATCCCTGATCATCGGTAACGACCACAATAACATTGGGCTTTTTTGTATCGTTTATATTTGATTCCTGACTAGGTGTGACTGTTGCACAAGCTCCCAACATAACAGGCCAAATTGCATGCATGGATTTAGATATATTCACGGTTTTCCGATTTTTTGATTAGTACTGGTATGAAAAACTCAAATATCTGAATAAGCGCATGGTAAAACGTCTATTATCATTCAGATTACTTCAATTATTATACAATTCAAGACATTGAAAGATTCAATTGATCCAAACATTTCCCAATAATAATTTGGGATAGGTAAACACAATAGTTTATCCTAACTGACTTGTATATCCCTGCTCTGATTTCTAGTTTTATCATGAAACAAAACAATAAATAAAAAATGCAATTCAATAAAACTGGTTTTACTCGCAGCCTAGGCTTGCTAACTTGTGCTGGAACTTTACTCGCATGTACTCAAAAAGAACTCAAAACCGAGCCTCCAAATATAATCCTATTCCTTGTTGACGATATGGGTTGGACTGATACTTCGGTACCATTTGAAAAAATGATGAGCGATAATAATCGATATCATAAAACTCCAAATATGGAAAATCTGGCCAAGCAATCTGTGAAATTCACCAATGCCTATTCAGCCAGTCCTGTTTGCTCACCAACGCGATGTAGTATTCTTACGGGAAAGAATCCTGCGCGAAATCAGATTACCAATTGGATTCCGGGACAAAGCAATAATGTTCCTGAATCGGAACAAAAACTGTTTATTCCCGATTGGAATGTATATGGATTACAGTCAAACAGTATTACTTTTCCAAAGGTATTGCAAGAGCATGGCTATACCACAGCACATATCGGTAAAGCTCATTTTGGATTGGAAGGTACAAGTGGTGCTGATCCTAAACAGTTGGGCTTCGATTACAATATAGCTGGGCATCATGCAGGACAGCCGGGTTCCTATTATTATCCTTACGGGAAAAAGGGAAGTCATAAGAAGGTGCCAGACTTGGAAGAATTTGCAAAAGATAGCCTATATCTTAATCAGGCGCTCACCGTAAAAGCAAATCAATTATTAGAACAGTTTTCGAAAGAGAAAAAACCATTTTTTCTAAATCTGGCTCATTATGCTGTTCATACGCCTATACAAGAAAACAAGCAATTGGTAGCTCAATTTATACAAAAAGATAAAACTGAAACTCAGGCGAAATATGCGTCTATGGTTGCTAGTATGGACAATAGTTTAGGTTCCATTATGCAGAAACTTGAAGAACTCCAAATTGCAGACAACACGATAATCATTTTTATGTCGGACAATGGAGGTTTGGTTACTCATGCAGGACATCCTACTAGCAATGCGCCACTTAGCGATGGGAAAGGCACCTGCCGAGAAGGTGGTATTCGAGTTCCTATGATGATTAAATGGCCAGGAATTGTAGAGGCTGGCAGCCAATGTGACGAACCTGTAATAAGTGATGATTTCTTCCCTACCATACTAGAAATGGCAGGTATTTCAACAAAGCCCTATCTTAAAAGTATTGATGGGAAAGATTTAGGCCCATTACTTACAGGTAATGGCAACTTTAAACGTCCCCAAGGACTTTGTTTTCATTATCCACACTATTGGGCATGGAAAAGCTTACGCGACAGCTATCCTAGCATTAAACCTTTTAGTGCAATACGAATGGGTAAATGGAAGTTATGCTATGGTTACGAGGATGAAAAAGTAGAACTTTTTAACTTAGATGAAGATATTTCGGAACAAAATAACCTCTTACTAAAGGAGCCTGAAATTGCAAATAGACTTTGTTCACAATTACGTGACTATCTTAACAAAGTAAAAGCTCAAACACCTCTCGACAGGCAGAATAACAAGCCTCTTAAATACCCACATTTGTAAAAAAAAGCATCTGTCCTTTGCAGGACAGATGCTTTTTTAATAGAAAAAGAAAGAATTACTTTATCAGTATTTTTTTGCTGATTGCAGATCCTTCATTTACTAATCTAACAATGTAAATTCCTCTTTGATAATTCGTCTGTAATCGATATGAATTTCCTGAGAATATCAGTCTTTCCACCAATCTTCCATCAATTGAGTAAACTGATAAATTAGCCTTATTCAACATTCGATCTGTTCGAATAATAATCTCATTATCGATACCATATACTTGAGTTCCTTGTTCAGTCAGCTTATCATCGATTCCCGTAACAAAAGTTGAGAATTCATCTGATTCTAAAATTGATGAATAATTCCCTGCTTTATCCTTAGCCACAAGGTACAATCGATAAGACTTATTCGCTGCGATATTCTCCAAGGCAAATTGAGTCTCAACATTTTCAGTTAGATAATTCAAGGATCCTTTTAATTCTGAATTGGCCCCCTGCTCAATTTCGGAAGCATTAGGCGCCATCTTATCACTTGTAACCAGTCCCCAGAAAATAGTTCCAGCTTCATTAACTTCCACCTGTACAGTTAACGAATTTATGGTCATATCCGTTAAGACAAAATGAGTAACTTCCGGATTAACATCATCTGTAGGCTCACTAATTTTTAATTGGAAAGCGTTAGAAATCTTGACTCCTGAAACATTTTTAGCTTCGTCTTTTCCAACGGCATACAAAACATAACTTACACCTGCCTCGAGGTTAGTAACAGTAATGGAATGAGCCAATTTAGCACTTACTGCAACATTTAAGCCCTTACTTACGGCACTCGTTCCTACTTGAACCTCTTCTTTAGTTGGAACCGAAGCGCTAGCTTCTCGCACCATCCAAAATAGCGTAGCATCCTCATTTGATATCAAATCGCAAGTCATTTTAGTTTCAGAAAGCACTAAATTTTCGAAACTTATAACTGGTGCTTGTTTGTCTAAAGGTACGATTGAAAGCAAGGCTGATTTTTTCACATAGGACATCCCGTCTGAATTTTCGATTACTGCATACAATCTGTAATCTCCTTCAAGTTTATCAAGAGAAATAGTTTCTTGTTTATCGACAGTAGCGTATTCAAAATTACCCGATTGTACACCTCCACTAGCTTGTTTAATATTTTCAGCTGTAGGTGAAGCTTCTCCTTCGTTTTTCAA
>Ga0193963_1001225_pt1 | contig 12964 bp, 9 predicted proteins | sample FB_6_MG_FD_140359 | JGI IMG/M metagenome (GOLD analysis project Ga0193963, IMG submission 140359) | Microbial mat bacterial communities from the Broadkill River, Lewes, Delaware, United States - FB_6_MG | ecosystem: Environmental > Aquatic > Freshwater > River > Microbial mats | place: USA...
TCGAAAACTTCTTTTGTAAGTCTTACAGTAAGAGTAGTATTAACAGTAGTGCTATAGTTTGACTTATCAAATTTAGCATATGCAGTTCCGTCAGCAAAATTGATTGAATAAAACTCAATTTTGTCTCCAGGTTTTACCATGTATTGATTGGCAGCTGCGCTATAACCGTTTTCTAATACTGGGGCCATTCCGTTTACTTTGAACATCCAGCTAATTCCAGAGTCATCTGCTGGATAATTGTTTATGCCAGTAATGAAAGCTGCTTCTCCCATAGGAGTTCCTTCAGTTACTGTTGCAATTGTTTTAAGTAGTTCAAGTGCGTTTTGTCCATCTGTGAATTCTACAACAGTAGGGACAAGATCAGTTTGTCCTAATTGTTCAACTCTGATTGTTACAGTGTTAGGAGCTGCAGTAGTAGTAACTGTAGCATCATCTGCGTATACAGGAGTCATAGCAGATGTTGAACATGCAAAAATCATAGTGAAAACTAATAACAAAGCTAATAGTTTCTTGTTAAAATTTGTTTTCATGTTACCTCCAAAAATAAATGTATTTTACTGTTTAATTATATAATATGTATTATTTAATGTCAAATTATATATAGTATATTACATATAATATTTTATTATATAAAAACATGTTGCAAATATAATAGAAATGCAGTAAAATATATATGTATGGATAAAAAAATTATTGAACATATAAGAAAATTAAATATGAAAGCTTTTGCTAAAATCAACATTTTTTTGGACTTGAATTATAAAAAAAATGATGGATATCATGATATTTCTTCAGTGATGCAATCTATATCATTATATGATGATATTTCTTTAGAAATAGCTGCTAGAGATATTAATATTACATGTGATGTTGATAATATTCCTCTTGATAGGAAAAATACTTGTTATAGAGCAGCGGAAGAGATAATAAACAGATTTAAGTTGAATAGTGGAATAAAAATAGATATATCTAAAAAAATACCATCTGAAGCAGGATTAGGTGGAGGAAGTTCTGATGCAGCAGCAGTTATACAAGGTATGAATATTTTGTTTGATTTAAAAATGGATATTGATGATATGATTGAAATTGGTAAAACAATAGGTGCAGATATTCCTTTTTGTTTAGTTGGAGGTACTTGTCTTTGTGAGGGCATAGGTGAAAAAATAACTAGGCTTACAGAATTTAATTGGCAGGATTTAATTTTAATTAAACCTGATTTAAGCATTTCAACTCCTGCTTTATATGGTAAATGTACTGATAAAGATTATAAGTTGAATAATTTAGATGCATTTCTTAAACATATTGAATATAGTGACGATATAACTATAGTAGAGAATATATCAAACACATTAGAAACTGTGGCTTTGAGGGATTATGATATAATTGATGAAATTAAACAGGATTTGAAAATGAGTGGATGTATTAATAGTATGATGACAGGAAGTGGTTCTGTTGTTGTCGGTTTTATTAAGAAAGGTGAAAAAGAAAAAGTGATGGCTAATTTAAGTAAAAAATATCATGAAGTTTATTTTACTAAAACATTGAGCTTTGATGAAAACAGATTTTTTCGCTAGTTAATATATGAATAAAATATATTAATGAATAATAAAGATTGAAATCAAATAAATAAATAAATTAATTATGAGGTGAAAAAATGTTAGATAAATTAGATTTTTTAGATGAAAAATATATAGAATTAAATGAAAAAATAGCAGATCCTGAAATTATAGCCAATAATAAAGAATGGCGAAAATTGATGAAGGAACATGCACGTATTGAACCAATAGTTGCTAAATACAAAGAATACAAAGAATCAAAGGAGCAGTTTGAAGAAACAAAAGAAATGCTTTCAGATAAATCTTTGGATGATGAAATGAAAGATATGGTAAAGCAGGAGTTTAAAGAGCTTGAAGAGAATATTGAGACATTGACTGAAGAATTAAAGATAATGCTTTTACCTAAAGATCCGAATGATGAGAAAAATGTTATAGTGGAGATAAGAGCAGGAGTAGGCGGAGACGAAGGTGCTTTGTTTGCAAAAGACTTATTTAGAATGTATACAAGATATGCAGAACGTCAGCATTGGAAAACTGAATTGATATCAACAAATGAATTAGGCAGTGGCGGATTTAAGGAAGTAATATTTATGATTAAGGGTAGCGGAGCTTATTCTAAATTAAAGTATGAGAGTGGCGGACATAGAGTTCAAAGAGTTCCAGCTACTGAATCTTCTGGTAGAATTCATACATCAAGTGCGACAGTAGCCGTTCTTCCTGAAGTAGATGATGTAGAAATTGATATCAAAGCAAATGATGTTAAATTTGATGTGTTTAGAGCTTCTGGTAATGGCGGACAGTGCGTAAACACAACGGATTCGGCTATTAGACTTACTCACTTACCTACTGGTATAGTTATTTCTTGTCAGGATGAAAAATCACAACTTAAGAATAAAGATAAAGCTATGAGAGTTCTTAAAGCAAAGTTATATGAAAAATATCAAAGAGAACAGCATGATGAGATTGCAGCTGACAGAAAAAGTCAGGTAGGAACTGGAGATAGATCTGATAAAATTAGAACTTATAATTATCCACAAGGTAGAATTACGCATCACAATACTGGAACTGAGCAAGGAATTACTTTATATAAATTAGATAATTTTATGGATGGTGATATTGCAGAGATGTTGGATAACTTAATAACATTAGATCAAGCGCAGAAGTTGAAAAGCTTAAGCTAATAATAGAAATTAATAATTGAAATTAATGATAAAAATAGCTGTGGTTGATACTGCAGCTATTTTAACAAATACGGAGGAAAAAATGAGAATAGATAAATATTTAAAAAATGCGAGAATTATAAAAAGAAGAACAGTAGCAAAAGAAGCTTGTGAGCAATCTAGGGTAAAGGTAAATGATAGATTAGCAAAACCGGGAACGGAAGTAAATATTGGTGATGTAATAGAGATAGAATTTGGAACAAATCCTATGAAAGTTCGTGTTGAAAAAATATTAGAACATGTCATGAAAGATGATGCAAAAGATATGTATAGTATGCTTTAAAAGTTGACTAGATGTATGAAAAGTGATATAATGAAAACGTATTACTGGTTTATTTAAATGGGGTGTTGGAAATGAAATTCATAAATCAATTTCAGAATGAATTGGCAGAATTGCTAATTAATGAAGATAAAATTTCATATTTTACAAATTTGATGTGTATGGGAGAGAAAAATACTTTTTCTGATTGTATGTATATTTGTAATGCTTTGATAGATTTTTGTGAAAAAAACAATTTAAATAGAGCAAAATCATATGTCTTGTATTATTATGGATGGGCTTGTTTAGATTCTGGAAAATTTGAAGATGCTTTAAATACTTTTATGGATATGAGAGAACTTGTTCAAAAAATTGATTATGTTGATGGTTTGATTTTAGCATATAATGCTTTAATATCTATATATTGTACTTGGGGTAATTATGCTTTGGCGAAACAATATGGAGTTAGAGGGCTAACATTAGCAAAAAAGAAAAAGAAATCAGAGTATTATTTGAAATTACTAATAAATATGGCAATAACAAATACTTTATTCGGAGCATATGATGAGGCATTAGAGATATTAGATTATGCTAAAAATTTTATGACTGAAAAAAATACAGATTGGATTGTATATTATAAATCTATAGCGGAGGCTTCAGTTTTATCTGGAGATTTTCTAAGAGGCGAGACCGCTGTTGAAGCGGCTATTGAGTATGCTGAAATTGAGGAAGATACACCTTTTGTTACTGAAATTTTCAAATTAAGAGGAATGCTAAAGATTGGAAATAAAGAATATGAATCTGCAAAGGAAGATTTTTCTAAAGCTTTTGATTATGCTGATAAATGTGGCTATGAGTATGAAAAATTGGAAACAGTGTTTGAGTGGAGTAAGTTATATTTATCGACAGGAGAAGATGATAAATACTTAGATATGTTAAAAGATGTTAAACGAAAAGGCATTGAAAATAAATATCGTAGAATAGTAGAAAAAACATCACAAGCTTTATTTAATTACTATGATGAAAATAATAATGATTTATTAGCATTGGATAATTTAGAAGATATTATTTCTTTAAAAACAAATAAAGATAATGATGATTTAGAAGAAAAAGACATTAGATTTGATATTGATTTTGATATAAAATTGAAGCAAATATTATATGATAGAGGCGAAATCCTTTTTCAAATAAGTAGCTCTGTTTTGACGGAATTGGAATTTTCAAATTTGAGAACAGCTCTTAATACTGAGATAAGAAAAATTATAGATGTTAAATATGTTGGGTTAGGATATTATGATGAAGATTTGAATAATATTGTTTTTTCTTATATAGATCATAATAATTCATTATCTACTCATTATCAAAATATAGATAATGATGAAGAAAGTTTTGTTGCATATTGTTTTAATAAAAAAAGAGCAATCTTTATGAATAATATAAACAAAGAGTATAAATATTACATCAATAATTTGATAAATACAAATGAAGGAATTATGGATGTTAAATCTACTATGTTTGTTCCTATAATCAATGAAAACAAATCTGTAGGTGTTATAACTATTCAGTCAAACAAAGAAAATGAATATACATATCGTGATTTAAATTTACTTAAATCAATAGCTACATATTTAGGTATAGCTATTGCTAATGCAAGGGCATATAAAAAATTGGAACAAGTAGCTATGTATGATAGTTTAACTGGATTTTTAACTAGAAGAGAAATTTTGAGATTAGGTGAAGATTTAAAGCAAATAAGAAAGACCAAATTAGATGGTGATAAAGGTAATATTTATATTGGCATGATAGATATTGATAATTTTAAAAACGTAAATGATAGTTTTGGACATGTTGTGGGAGATATATTGTTAAAATTGGTGGCTAAAACAATTATTAAAAATGTTAGAAATGAAGATTACATAGGAAGATATGGTGGCGATGAGTTTCTGGTTATATCTTCGAATATTGGAAAATCCGATATGTTTAGAATGCTAGAAAGAGTCAGAAAGCAAATTGAAACTACAGAGTATGAGTTGGAAGGTTGTTTAAAGCATCAAGTAACTATAAGTGTTGGTTTGCATGAATTAGATGATGACGAAGGTGAATTTATCAAATCTGTTGATTTTGCCGATAAAGCCTTATATAAGGTTAAAAAAACTTGTAAAAATAAAGTATATATTTTGTAAATAGGAGATGCTATGGCTCAAACTGAAGAATTTGATTTATTGATGGATTATAAATTAGGAAAAACAAATATTGGCGATATTAGAAAATTTTTTTCAACAAATTTTAGAAACAACTCAGTAGATATGAAGGAATTATTATATTCATCTAGAAAATTTTCTATAGATAATAAATTAGATGAATTAAAGGCTTGGTCGGATTATTTTCTTAGCTTTTATTACTCTGATATAAGTGATTTTGTTTTAGCAGACAAGTATGCTAGAGAGACCTTAGATTTATTTGAAAAAAATGATAATTTGATAGGTACAGCTTATGCATATAATGCATTATCAAATTGTTATTCACAGATGGATAACTCAGAATTGGCTTATGAGATGTCGTTAAAAGGTATTAGTATAGCTAAATACTTTGAGAATGAATTTATATTTGAAGTTTTAATTAGCAATTTAGTCATTATGTGCTTAAGAAATGAGAAATATAAGATGGCAAGAGAATTAATGGATTATTATGAACTCATCAAAACAAGAAGACATAAGGATTTAGGCGATATGCTTATATCTGCGAAAACAAATGCTGATTTATTAAATTGTGAAAATAGACCTGAAGAAGCTATGAGACGTCTAAATAAATTTGTTGATGCAGATTATGATTTACAATATCCTATATATATGTGTGAAATATATAAAATTTATGCTCAATCTTTGGCTTTGAATCATAGATTAGAAGAGTCAAGACAATATTTTTTTAAAGGTATAAAAATGGCTAGTGATAATGGATTTGAAATTGAATTGTGTGAAAATAGAATTGCTTATGGTAAGTTTGAGATTGAATATGCTGATGTTGACAAGGGAATAGAGGCAATATTGAAATCTTATAAGGTAGCTGAGACAAAGCATTATAGAAGATTTATCAAACAGAGTACACTTATATTATATAAATATTATAAATCTGTAGGAGATGTTCAAAATTCGCTCAAATGTTTAAAAGAGTTTGACCAAGCTGTTAAAAATTCGAACCCAGATAACATGAAAGAATTGACAGCTAGATTGAATTTATCATTAAGAGATGAGACTGTTAATTTAGAACAAATATTAGATAATAATCTTGATAGTATTACGGAAATGGGTGAAAATATATGTTCAAGTAAAAATATAGAATATATACTGAAGGAAGTAAAAAATGAAATAAAAAGACTTGTAAATATTGAAATAGTTGGATTATCACTATTTAATGAAGATGATTATACAATAGATCACTTTTTTATTGGTAAGGCAAATGAATTAAAAAGTTCTTACGCTATGAAATTAGACGATTCTATGATTGCTTCCTATTGTATAAGAACAAAAAAAGCTGTTTTTTCAAATGATTTTGAATCAGATGAAGAAAAGTATCGAATAGGTAAAAAAAATGTAAATGGATTCGACAAATTCATCTTGAGAACGGCAGTCTATATGCCTCTTATTTTAGAAGATAAAGTTTTAGCTGTTTTTTCGATTCAAAGCGGAAGAAAAAATGCCTTCAATGCCAAGTATATTAGCATGATAAAACTTATAGCTAATTATATGTCTATAGCTGTTAAAAATGCTGTTGAATATGAAAAATTGCAAAGAATAGCTATATATGATAATTTGACAGGTTTCTTAACTAAAAGTGAAATTTTGATTGAAGGAGAGGCACTTCTTGAAGAAATGGGTAAAAAAAGTAGTAGTACTTCAATAATTATGCTAGATATGGATGGATTGAAAAGAATGAATGATACATATGGACATATGTATGGAGATGAAACTTTAAGAATAGTTACAGAGATTATAAATAAAACAGTTCGAAAAGATGATCTTTTAGGTAGATATGGTGGAGATGAATTTTTAGTCATATTGCCTAATACAACATCACAAATTGCTTATAAAATTATTGAAAGAATAAGAAAAAAAATAGATGAGTTAAAGCTCAAATTAAGCAATGGAGTAGTTGAGCACGTAACCATCAGTGCAGGAATATTTGAAAAAAATCCAGATGTCATCACTTCTTTGGAAAAAAGTATTGATAATGCAGATGCTGCCTTATACTTATCTAAAGAAAACGGAAAAAATAAAACTACCTTATATATTAATGATTAATTAGAGTATATATATTAGAATGATGATAATGCAGAATAATAAATATTGACATATGTAAAAAAAAATGATAGTATATTTATGACCTTATCAAGAGTGGTGGAGGGACTGGCCCTTTGAAACCCAGCAGCCTGTGTAATCAAGGTGCTAATTCCAGCGTATTATGCGAGAGATGGGGAGAAATAGATTTTTTAATCCTTCTCGTTGTTTCGGGAAGGATTTTTTATTCTTAAAAGCTCGCAAGAAAATTTCAGGAGGAAAAATATGAAAAAATGGTTATTTACTTCAGAATCAGTTACTGAAGGACATCCAGATAAAATGTGTGATCAAATATCGGATGCGATTTTAGATGCTATAATGACTGAGGATCCAGAAGGAAGAGTTGCTTGTGAGACTACAACTGCTACTGGATTTGTATTAGTATCAGGAGAAATATCAACAAAATGTTATGTAGATATTCCAAAAATAGTTAGAGATACAGTTAAGGAAATAGGTTACGATAAAGGTGATTATGGTTTCAATTATAAAACATGTGCAGTTATGTCTGCTATAAATGAACAATCATCAGATATAGCTATGGGAGTAGATGCAGCAAAAGAGTACAAAGATAACGGCGGAGTTGATGAAAACAACTTAATTGGTGCTGGAGATCAAGGTATTATGTTTGGATTTGCGTGTAATGAGACATCAGAATTTATGCCTATGCCTATAGAAGCGGCTCATGAGCTAGCTCTTAAATTGACAGAAGTTAGAAAAAATGGAACTTTGCCATATTTAAGACCAGATGGTAAGACTCAAGTTACTGTTGAGTATCATGATAATACACCAGTAAGAATAGATACTATAGTTATTTCAACTCAACATGATGAAGAAGTTACTTTAGATCAAATAAAAAAAGATTTGAAAGAACATGTTATTGAAGCGATAATACCAGAAAGATTAATAGATGAAAATACAAAATATTATATCAATCCTACAGGTAGATTTGTTATAGGTGGACCTCAAGGAGATGCAGGATTAACAGGAAGAAAAATCATAGTAGATACTTATGGTGGATATTCTAGACATGGCGGAGGTGCTTTCTCAGGTAAAGATTGTACAAAAGTTGACCGTTCAGCTGCTTATGCTGCTAGATGGGTTGCTAAAAATGTAGTAGCTGCTGGATTAGCTGATAAATGTGAATTGCAATTAGCATATGCTATAGGAGTGGCTAGCCCAGTTTCGGTAATGGTAGATACTTTTGGAACAAATAAAGTAGATGAAATAATTATAGAGAAAGCTATAAATGAAGTGTTTGATTTGAGACCAGCTGCTATAATTAAAGCATTAGATTTGAGAAAACCAATATATAGACAAACTGCAGCATATGGACATTTCGGAAGAAACGATTTGGATTTATCTTGGGAGAAACTAGATAAAGTAGATGAATTGAAGAAATATCTATAATGTGTAGAGAAGCGACGAAAGATAATAGAGAAGAAATTTATGCATGTTTAGAACATGTAGATATGGCTATAGATGAATTTCTTGTGGATGTAGAAGATGCTCCTAATATTACAGAAGTAGAGAACGATAAACTTAAGTGTATGTTTTGTGAAGAAAAAGCAAAATATAAATTAAGTTAGAAATTTATAAAAAAGTGCTTGGATAGAAAAATCCAGGCGCTTTTTTTATCCTCTAAATAATAGAATCTTAGATGTTTTGTCAAAATTACATATTGAAGATTTATACATACATTTTTGGATGCTGATATAAAATATTAAATTGGTAATATAAAACAAGCAAAGCTTGACAATTCAACAAAAAAATGGTATCCTTTTCAAGTACGGTGGCAAATGGCTGGATTATAGAAGAATTAAATTTCGCAGGCTTTGTGGTTCTTTTATTATTAAGCTAATATGTTATTGTAGATATATAGTTTTTATTTAAAAGGAGGGAAATATGTTTCACTATATGTATCAAAATCAACGATTAAGATTTGCCTATTTGTTATTGTTATCAATAATAAATTGCGTGTTTGAAGTAGGACTAGCATATGTCATGCTGCAATGTGTAAATTTAGCAACATCAGGCAATTTATCACAGGCACCAAAATTTATTGCTTTTCTTATAGGCTATGTAGTTATTTATTTTGTAGTAGATTATTTCGCAAAGAAAACTAAATGGCAGGTGTTGAAAAATGCACAAATTAATTTGAGAGATGATGTTACTAAACAAATTTTTTCAATGCCAATTAAAGATTTTCATAAAAAGAATACAGGTGGGTGGTTAGCAACACTGACTAATCAGTTAAATATGATTGAAGAGTCATATTTTATGCTTTGGTTTGGGGTATTTACGGATATATTTGAATTTACTGTAAGTTTAGTTTTTCTTTTCATTATATCACCTTTGTTAACTTTATTTGTATTCGCAGTTACTGGTATTCAGATGTTGATTCCAAAAATTATGAGTCCAAAAATTGCTGATAAAAAGAAAGATCAAGCTGCAGTTGCAGAAGACTTTTCAGTTATTGCTAGTGAACATCTTAATGGATTTGATCTTTTACGCAGTTTTCAATTGACTGCTAAATCATTACATGCAATAAGCACTTCTAATAAACATTGGGAAGAATCAAAATATAGGGTTCGAATTATAACTACTATTTCTAGAATTTTATCTTTTACTCTAGGAGAAATTTTGTATGTAGGAATTTATTTTTTTGGCGCTTTATTAACACTTCTTGGACAGATGACAGTAGGTTCTATGATTGCTGCTTCACAACTTGTAGTATATATTGCATCACCACTTCAAATGTTAAGTGATAATATAACTGATATACGTAGTGCAAAAGAAATCATACAAAAACTAGAAGATGATATAAAAACAGAAAAACGCAAGAAGACAAATATAGAGAAATTACCAGAAAAATTTGATGCTATTAATTTTGAAAATGTATCATTTTCTTATGAAGAGAAAAAAGTTATAGATAAGGCTACTTTTTCAATTAAGTCAGGTGGTAAATATTTATTGTGTGGACCTTCAGGAGCGGGTAAATCAACTTTAGTTGAACTTATTACAGGAGTTTTATATCCTGACGAGGGAGAAATTTCGGTGGATGGAATAAACATAGATGCTTTTTCTTTAGATGAGTATGCTCGTTTTATTTTACAATGTTCGCAAAATATTTTTGTTTTCAATGCATCTTTACGTGATAATGTTACTTTGTTTAACGAGGATTTTACTGATGAGCAAGTTGAGAAAGCTCTTCAAATGGTTGGTTTTTCATCTGTAATGGAGCGTTTTGACGATGGATTAGAACATATAATATCCCAAGGAGGACAAGAAATATCAGGTGGTGAGCGTCAAAGAATAGCTTTAGCACGTATGGAATTATATGCATCACCAGTAGTTATTTTTGATGAAAGCTTTGCGAATATTGATGCTGAAAGTGCCAAATCTCTAATAGAAAATTTCACAGCGAATTCAAAACGTACAGTAATTTTGATAGAACATAAATTGCCTGATGCAATAGCAGTTTGTTTTGATAAAAAGATTACTATAAATAATGGTCAAATTTTGGTGGAAGAATAAATTTCACTAAAAAACTTTACAAACGTTTTCTTTTATGATATAATCATCTTGATTTAATAGAATGAACTAATTAATTATAATAAATCAGGGGGAAATATGATAAAAGTAGACAAGGCAGAAGGCTGTAATATCCTTTTCTGCTTTGCGACTGATTGTAGAGGTATCTCTAATGAGATGACTCTTGTTGCAAAGGCTGAGGATGTAAAATTGAATATTGAACATACTAGTAAACTAGGTGATCTTTTTGTGAACTCAGAAAGATTGTCTAGTTTTTCTTGCGTAATTATACAACAATATGTAGATGTTATGAATCCCATAACAATAGATTTTTTTATTAATATTGCACAAATAATCAATGTTAGCATATGTTGTATATTTTCCGAGGAAAATAGATTGGATTATCAAAAATTATTATATGAAAACAAATTATATAATTGTTTTTTTGGGGAGGATGCTGAACATATAGACGCAAAAGACTTGCTGAATATATGGATTAATGGAAGAACGAAGGAAGAAGCTGCAGATTATTACAATGTTACAGAGATTGAAGAAAAGTATAAAAAAAGTGATGAAATTGTACAGCTATTAGAGAAGTACAAGAAAAAACGTATAAGTAGAGAAGAATTTGTTGATATTATTGATGAAATAAATATTGACGAATATTCTAAAATAATTTTGAATGTTAATATGAAAGATATAAAGTATTTATTAGAAAGCAAAAATTTTTATGCTTTTTATAATGATTTTAAGAATAAATTTTATGGAAACAATAAAAAAAAGAATTTTGTTGAGAGACTCTTTAGTCGTGAAAAAAAAGTGAAGTATGTAGGTAAAAAAAATATTGCAGTAGTATCAGCTTCTCCTGGTGCAGGAGCAACATTTATTGCTGTTTCTTTAGCAGATATTATATGTAAAGATGCTGCTGTAACATATATAGAATTCCCCCTAAATGATACCTATATGTATTATTATTTAGGCTATGATTTAGCAAATTATAAATTTGAAAATATATATAAAAAAATAAGAGAGGATGAATACGATACTAGAGATAACATAAAATTTACAAAAATGCACAATATATCCTGGATAATTAATACACCTGATTATAAGGTTAATGATTGGAAATCAGAGGATATGTTTAAGCTTATGTATAGTAAAAAAGATAGTGATATAAATATTTTAGATGTAGGATATAATATGTTTCAAAAATCCTTCTTAGATATTGCTGATCAGTTTTATATGATTATTGTTGTTGTAGATTCTTTGATTCCAAATATTTTTTGTGATATTCAATATTTGAATATGATAAAACAACAAAGAAAAAGATATTCAAATATTAAATTTGTATTAAATAAATATAACACTGGTGTTGATGATAAACAATTAAAGGAATGTATAGGTGTTAAACCCGATGTTTTTATTGACTCTATAGAATATAAGTATCTTTGTGATGCAGTTTATAATTTTAAGCTTGCAACTTCACACAAGCTTGTACGTAATTCTATGGAAAAATCTTTAAAACCGGTGATTAAAGATATATTTAAATAAAACATATAGGAGGGAATTTTGAAAAGAAAAACGAGGAGATTAAAAACACTATTAGGAATTGTTCTATTATTTTTATCTATAGCATCGATAGTAACGTGGGAATTATATGGCCGTGAAATTATATATTATGAAAATATTATTCTGACTAATAAAGATATAAATGAGGGACATATAATTACTGAAGAAGATATATTTTATCAAAATATAGATAGAAATAGTTTGGTTGATGGTGCTATTAGTGATGCAAGAAAAATTATCGGTCAAGAAACTATAAATTTTATTCCAAAAAATAGTCAAATAGTTGATTCATTTTTAATTGAATCAATTTATGCTTTGGATAAAAATGAAAGAATTATGAAAGTTCCTAAATCTTGGATAATTAGCTTGCCAGAGACTTTAAGACGTAGAGATCATATATATATTTATGCAATGAATGAAACTTCTAATTCATCAGATGAGTTTTATTTATTGGAATCTATAGTAGCATACGCTAAGGATAATAATAATAAAGAA
>Ga0193963_1001227_pt1 | contig 12962 bp, 11 predicted proteins | sample FB_6_MG_FD_140359 | JGI IMG/M metagenome (GOLD analysis project Ga0193963, IMG submission 140359) | Microbial mat bacterial communities from the Broadkill River, Lewes, Delaware, United States - FB_6_MG | ecosystem: Environmental > Aquatic > Freshwater > River > Microbial mats | place: USA...
GAGAACATATATGGCACGGTTTTCCCTTGATCAATATTACCCATCCTCTATATATCAAGGATTTAGGGCATCATAAACGGATCAAGAGAATCGGTCTACTGATCTTGGACTTGTCATACCGCATTTACAGTCGCTTGCGGGTAATTAGTACGCCATCTTAATAAGCGTTATTTTTTCCATTTTGGCGAAGTTTAGCTGATCCCTTCTCTTTGCTTCACTTCTTGGCGGATAGCTTCCATATCTAATAGACCAGCATCACCACTTTCTTCACCTTCAATCAGGGCTTTACGCAAATCATCAATTTGTGCATCATATTCAGCCATTATTCCTTCCTCAAAAGTACTTAAATACGTTTAATTGCGGCCTTATAAACAGCGTTACGTTCACGTTTCCCTACTGCGATAACCGCTACCACCACCTCAGTCTCACGCACTTCATAAACAAGGCGATAACCCGCACTAAGCAGTTTGATTTTGTAGTAGTTTTTCATGCCATTAAGTCGGCATGATTCAATGATGGGATTGGTGAGGCGTTGCTTTAACTTCTTTTTAAATTGCTCTCGTACTGAGCTATCGAGCTTTGCCCATTCCTTAAGCGCTTCTTCCTTGAATACGAGTTCATAGCTCATCGATAGTAACCTTCACCTCAGGTTGATCAGCTCGCTCATTAACTAACGCAGCAAGCTCCATATCTTCTAGCTTATCCATTAACGCCTCATAAGCCGCAGCAGGCACACAGTAAAAAGCTGGTTGGTTACGGTTTAACACGGCAACAGGGAAGCCTTCACCCTGCTCCACGACTGCCATGGGGTTCTTTTTTAACTCTGAGATACTTGTAGTCGCATCCGATAATATGGGGTGTAGAATCATAACAGTACACTCTAAAAACCTATTTAATGACTTAACTATAGACCTATTAAGCGGTCACCACAAGACACTATATTCTTATTAAGGTTAACTTCAAATCGACCTAAGATAGCCACCCAGTGAAAAACCTTTTACAACAGCCTAACCGACACACCCATCAGTTTTTATCACGGGTGCGAAAACACAGCGAATAGAATCTTACAAACTATTGATTTAAAAAGGCTTTTTAAATCCGGCCTCGGGCACTATTGTTTAGTTTTAAAGTCAGTAAACTAGAACCTACCCACCCTACTGTCTTATTATTCAGCTTTGTGTCAAACAACCACAGTAGATATTAATAGATACAGAATAGACATTTCTATTATTGGCACTCTTTCACCTAAGGCTCAATGACTTTGAGCTGAGCACAGATGAGCAGAAACACTTGGCGGTGACGGGTGCTTTTGAATCAAAGAGCGCTAAAATTATCCTTGTAGAAAACATTGTTAATTCCTGACACGGGTAAAATAAAAACCGTTCTAGCTAAGCCGCGCTATTAAATCAACATAACTGTTTTTATATACAGCATTTTTGGTTATAATAAGATAATACTGATTGACAAAAAAGGGACATATCTGTGACTATAGATCACAAATAACTCCCTGATTATTTCTGATGGAAAATCGCATGCAAAACCCAAGTGACTTTGATCTATTAACTAAACTTTCTTCCATCTACTCCCAACAAGCCATTGCCGATAAAATAAACCACCCCAGAGAAGTGGTAAATCGCTGGATTAAAGAACGTTCTAGGCAACAAGATCAAAGCTGGCTCACCTATAATGAGCGTATTTCTCTTGAACAAATGCTTCCCTCTCCCCCTACAAAAAAAGAAGAATTCACCTTTATTGATTTGTTCGCAGGTATTGGCGGTATCCGATATGGCTTTGAATCCACAGGGGGTAAATGCGTCTTTACCAGTGAGTATGATAAATATGCCGTGAAAACTTACCTAGCTAATTATTACTGTGACCATGATGTACACGGCGACATTAAGGAAATTACCCAGCCAGAGGGTATGACCAAGAAGCAGGTTTACAATCACATTCAAAAACTTATCCCTGATCACGATGTACTCTTAGCAGGTTTTCCATGCCAGCCTTTTTCTATTGCAGGGGTATCAAAGAAGAATTCATTAGGTAGAGCCCATGGGTTTGAAGATGAAACTCAAGGTACATTATTCTTTGACGTAGCAAGAATCATTGATGCAAAGCGTCCACTGGCGATAATGCTTGAAAATGTAAAAAATCTTAAAAGCCATGACAAAGGCAAAACGTTCAAGGTCATTATGAAGACTCTTGATGAACTTGGTTATGATGTTGTTGATCGCAATTATGATGAGTCAGATACGGATCCAAAAATCATCAATGGCAAGAGCTTTGTTCCACAAAACAGAGAGCGAATTGTTATAGTCGCGTTCAGGCGAGATTTGAATATTAAAGGCCTCACGCTCAAAGATATCAGTAATTTTTACCCCAAAAGTGAACCCAAAGTGGGCGACATTCTTGAACCTGAAAATGATGTTGATGATAAATATATTCTTACACCTAATCTTTGGAAGTATTTAAAAGCCTATGCAAATAAACACAAAAAGGCAGGTAACGGCTTTGGTTTCGGAAAAGTAACAGCGCAAGACAGATCTACTCGCACATTGTCTGCCAGATATTATAAGGATGGCTCGGAGGTATTGATTGATCGTGGGGCAAGACGACGACCGCGCAGACTAACCCCACATGAATGCGCAAGGCTTATGGGTTTTGACAAGCCAGGAGAAAGTAAATTTGTCATTCCTGTATCAGATACTCAAGCCTACAAACAATTTGGAAATAGTGTCGTGGTACCTGTATTTGAATCAGTAGCTAAGCTGATGAAACCTTATATTTTGAGTGCGAAGGCAGCTAAGACTACCACAAGAAAAACAAGCAAGCGTCACCAAGCCGCCTAATAAGCGGCGATATTGTTTCCCTTGAAATGCTCGTACGAAAAAGGCTTTTCAGACGTTGTCTGATAATAATGATGATATTTCAGAAGGTAGTGTTAATGGTAATGGTATCGGATCAAGGAACTTATGACACCCTCTCAGCAAAGAGAATTAGTCTGGATAATGTCACGCGAATCATGCAGGATCTGGACGTATCAGACATTTATGTAAAACAGCTTGCCTCGAATGACAACAGCAAAAATCAGCTCTACCTTGGTGGCCATTTAACCGATTTGCCTTTTATCCCCACGGGTGAGATTACAGCATCCGCTACTGATTCAAAGAAAACCTCTAAAACAAAAATCAAATATCAGGCTTCTCTTAATTTGTCCTGGATTGATGCTGAAGGCACGGTTTACCCTGCTCCCCACTCAAAACTAATCTACTACCCTCAGTATCCTGAAGTGCGTTTTTCAGGTTTTTTGCGTGGCTCAAACGTTGATGCCAGTAAGTGGATGGCGCCTGAAAAACAGGGGCGAAGCGAAGGCAGGTGGCTCATTCTCGGTGTAGCAAAAGATGAAAAAATATACGGCTATCTAGCAACACCAGAGAGTAGTCTTTCAATAGAGCTGGGCAAAGCAGATTATATAAAAGTCAGCCCAAAAATCTGGAAGCTGGATATATTACATACCGCTTTGAAGGTATCTACCAGGGATACTCTCATTAACAAATTACTGGAAATTCACCAAATGGGCTGGATACCCGGTCAAAAGCTCACCCGGAATATGGCCTTTGAGCCCTATAAAGCACCTAATGGCGGTGGATATACACTTGAGGCCATGCTGGGGGTTTCCCCTAACGGTATCGCCGAACCGGACTATTTGGGCTGGGAGGTGAAGCAATTTGGTGTTACAAAATTCCCGGCAGTAGGTTCAAAACCCACAACACTGATGACCCCGGAACCTAATGGTGGTTATTACACAACAGCTGGCGCTATAGAATTTGTTAAAACCTATGGCTATCCCGATAAGAGTGGTAAGGAAGATCGTATTAATTTTGGCGGTAAGCATCTTGTTGGGCAAGAACAGAATCTGACCAATCTAAGAATGGAGCTTATCGGGTTTGATGCAGAAACGTCTTCTATCACGGATGCTTCTGGTGCAATTGCCCTACTGGACACCAAAGGAGAAATAACAGCGAGCTGGAGCTTTGCCAAGATAATGGATCACTGGAAACGTAAACACTCACACGCTGTTTATATTCCCTGTATAAGACGCACAGTAGCGGGGGTTCACCAGTATCACTACGGCAAGGATGTGGAGTTGGGAACGGGAACAAATTTTGAAATGATTCTATCTGCCATGCATATAGGCGCTGTCTATTATGACCCGGGTATTAAAGTGGAACACGCGGCAACGGAAAAACCAAAAATAAAGCGCCGTAGCCAATTCAGAGTAAACCACAAGCACCTTCATACATTATATAAATCATACGATTTTGTAGATGTAAGCGCATAGCAAGGTTGCCGATTAAAAACACCTGCCACACATACAGTATCGGCAATTTAACCGTTTATAAATGGCATGAAAAATACGGCAGTATGGATGTGCTAGATCTAGCCCGAATGATAGGTCACCACAGAAGAAGTGGCTTTACGGTTGGGGTAATAATACATAGATAAACAAAATTAGTTTTTAGGCTCTGTTTTTCGTCATTCCCATAGCCCTGCTTTTGCGGTAATCTTATAGTTAGATATAATCACTTATAAAAGCCAAGTAAACAAGGTAATAAAAAGAGGGAATTGGCAAAAGCCACCCTAGCGTAAGTTGGTTAATGTGCATAATACAATCATATAAAACTTGAGGTTATGGTGACCCATCTAACGATATTGCTGGCTGGTTTTACGATTTTTAGTGCAGTAGCACTGTTATTTGCTTATTGGTTCTTTTTGCCGAACTTACAAAAGAGTATTTATTCAAAAATATCTTGTACAGCGTTGTTAGTAGGATTATCTAGCCTACAATGGTGCCACTATTTATACTTTATCAATGATTTTAATGCCCTCAACCACCGTTTTTATTTAACCCTGTTATTGCTAGTGCCCTCCTGCTTTTATTATTTTAGCCGTTTTGTATTGTTTCCCAGCCTAGTGCCTTCACTGTGGCAACTTTGTCATTTTTTACCGATTATTATTGGCAGCTTCTTACCTAGCAACATGGTTCCGCCATTTGCATTCATAATTGGCACTGGTTACACATTCTGGTTTGCACACTTGGTATTTCAATTACGCAATCAACACCAACGGTTTAAATTTGAGGTGTTTTTCTTTGGCTTGTTTGCTTTTATTGCCGTTATCGCTCTAGGGTTGGGCTTATCTATACCTTATATCAACCCTGATATTTTTTATATAACCTATGGGAATGCTAGCGGTATTGCCATGCTGCTAGTCGTGACCGCTATTGTCATTTTCCCAGAAATGCTCAATGATATTCAGCAAATTGCAGAAATAGCCTATACCAAATCAAAGCTTGGTGGTATTGATATTGAAGCGAAAAAAGCGCAGTTAGAATCATTAATACAGCAGGAAAGTATCTACCAGAATGAAAAGCTGGGACTCTCCATGGTGGCCGGCATGATGGATATGTCAGCGCATCAACTTTCAGAGTTAGTTAATACTCAATATGGCTATGGTTTTTCACGGTTTATCCGTGAGCAACGTATCGAGCAGGCCAAGAAATTGCTGAAAGATGAGCCGAAAACGTCCATCTTAGCCATTAGTGTTATGACGGGGTTTCAATCTCAGTCGAATTTCTACTCCGCCTTTAAAGAAATCACTGAACAATCCCCCGGTAGTTACCGAAAAAACCTATTAAAATCGTAATCTATTCCTAAATTATCATCCAGGATACTTCTAACCTATTGATTTTATTAATAATAAAAAATTTCTGTTCACTATTCATAGAACAGGAAGTTTATCCGCTACCTGACCCTTACACTGTCCTTAAGCGTTTGGGATATACCCCACTTTTTATTCATTAACTACATATGAGGACAATTATGTTTACTTCTGCAGCTTATATTACTTATATCGTTATCAGCATTCTGGTCACTATTTTGGTATCTCGTACTTTAAGCAAAAACGGTGAAATTTATTTGATTGATGGCTTTAACGGCAATACTGAACTTGCTAAATCGGTTAATCATATGCTGGTGGTCGGGTTTTATCTGCTGAATGTCGGCTTTGTGTTACTGCGTCTACAAACGGGTAAACCTATTATTAACGTCGAGGAAATGATCATCTATTTGAGTTCTAGTATTGGCTTAGTATTGGTCATTTTAGGCTTGGCGCATTTCTTTAATATGTTTCTAATTCATAAGTTTAGAGAAAGCGGCCTAAAGAAAGCGCAAACCAATCAATTAGTTAGTAATCATTAACTATATTTTCAAGGCAGGATAAATATTCTGCCTTGAACAGCTGGTGATAAAAACCATGTAACACACTCCTTTAGTTTTCAGCGGCTTAAACGGGCGGGTTGCTGATAATTATGAAAGAGCAAAAATCCGAGTATTAAATAGTAATAACAGTGCCAAACACGCATTTTTAATTGCTTCATAATAACCCTTTATTACTGGCAGAAATAGGCTTCTGCGGTCTGATCAGGATTATCTTTATACCATCTAGCATATAATTTCTTTGAATCAGGCTGAATGTCGTTCAAGGCTTCGATCAATAGCATTAATTTATTGGAGTCTTGTACCTCTTGATGTGCTTTCTTCTTTATCTCTTCAATCGCCATATTGATCAATGGCTCTGAAAGAGGCAAGCGCTGCGCTGTGTCTGTAATGATGAATAGACAATATCATGTGTTGAATTATAGCAAGAGGCACAGCAATAAGTGCCGCACCGAATGATGACATACCCAAGTTAAAACCCAATAAGTGGAATTCCCAGCCTTTACTAGACACTGATTGATTCCAAATAATACGCTTCTTCATATTTAGCCATTAAACACCTCTTTCTTTAAGAAAAAAAGTGTCTACCTCATAGGGGGAGGTTCATATTCATTAATTCTGGCGCTAACTGACTCGTTTCATTATTGGAATAGTGCTGAGAATGCTCTAACAATTGAAAATTCTCAGCTCTATCCCGCAAGTCGTCGCAAAACTCTACTACACCTTTATTTTGAACAAACTGCACAACATAGCTCGCCCAATCTAAATATGGATGTCTTATTTAATTATTTCTATTCTCCTCTATTCGTGTGTCAGTACTTCATAGATTTTGAATTTCGTATCGTCACCATTATCACTGGTGTCGTCCGCCTGAAGTCGGCCATTTTTCAGTTCCACTAATTTACCACTGCGCTCAGAAACAAGTGTAAAGGTGTGATCATCAATTTTGTTGATGGTAAACCTGTTGTTACTACCATAGCCAGCATCATTGGCGCGCAACTCGTAGCGAGTATCGGAGTTTTTAACTTCTACAAACTCATCGGTTTTAATACTCTCGAAATAAACAACGTCAGTTGACGCTTTATACATAATAAATTTATGTGTGTTTGCTACATCAAAGGGACTATTTCTCGAGATCTTTGGTCTCAATTCATCATCGCTACCCTCTATTTTGACATAATTATCGGCTCTCAGTGATTTGATAACCACTACGTGATCACGATCATCGCTGAAATTATAGCCGTCGACACCACCTGATTGAATTCCATATACCCGAAAACGCGCCCTATCAGATGAATTGCTACGGTTATTTGCCCAAAGCTTGCCGTCCTCATACTGCAAATATTTATTGGAACGCTCCGACTTAAATGACCAAGTGCCATCACTGTGTTCAGTAATCTCAAAGTAATCGTGGTCATCAAGATCGTTCTCACCCGCCTTAACGGCATAGCCTTTACCACTATCCTGAGCGTATATATAGCGCCCTTTATTTTGGTGCACAAAATATACCTTACTACCCTTGCGGTACATGGTCAGCCAATGCGCCTCATCAACATCTAGGTAACTCGATTGCCTAACATTGGGAGCAAGATAATCATCTGATATTCTTTTCACATACTTGTCGTTATACTCAGATTGAAGCACAACGGTGTAAACGCCATCTGGATTCAAATCTACACCACCATCATCCAGACCATGATCATAGATATAGATTGCATCAAGGTTTGCTAGGCCGTCGCCAATAGAACGAATTTCAATCGTATTTGATGTGCCGGGCTGCAAGTCAACAACACCTTTTGTATCAAATTGGAAGTCGCTCGTACCGTCACTGACCCCATCGGTCACGTCAAAATTACGCCAATCGCCGCCATTCACTCGGTACTCGCCTCGGCGGAACTTATCATTTAACGAATAGCGGGCGAGGAAAAATTGTTTCCCCCCGTTTCCACCATCAACATTTTCAAACCGAAGGGTACCACTAGCACTAAATTCGATATAATAACCACCTTCCTCAGCGGAATTGGATTCGACCGCCACGCCAGAGACTAATACTGCATTTTCTGCCTGATAGACGTCGCCTTCAGCGGTTAACAAATCACCGAAAAGCTCTCCAAATATTTGAAAAACATCATAGCCCTTAGCACTGTACCAGTTATAATCGTTTCGACGATCATTATTATCATCTTTGAAACACTGTAACGGCATGTCATTCAAACTACCGTATATGACTTGATTACGATCGACGAACAGTGGCTTGTTGTTACTCAAATCAGCCATTCTAGGCCAGCGATCTTCGTAACCTGCATTTTCATTTATATCAACGTAATCGTTCCAAAAACCATCACATTCAAGGTCTGGAGTGTGCGGGTAACGATCATCGTTTTGCGAAAAGGGCCCGCCGTGGCCGATGATGGTATTTTCTGCGTACCATTTTGTCGCGTATGCAAGCGAATCTAACACGTCTTCATCGCGGTTGTTGCGATAATAAGTTTCCAGCGCACTAAAAACGCCGCGAGATTCACTCGCAGATAATGATGGCAACTCATAAGATCTTCCTTGTGCAGGCAGCAATGTCTGATAATCGTGCTGCTGCCCCCAAACGGTGGGGATGCCATTTTGAACATACTGCGTCGCTAACATCGCGCCAATACCCTGTTCATACGCACTCCTCGCATCAGCTTCCTCGCTAAGAGATGGGCTGATCTCATATTCACCCTGAGCAAATGTAAACAAGACATTCATTGCACGCACCATCGCGTCATCATTGTAGGTGATGTGGGCCCGATAGCCTGTAGGATTAGGGTAACTCTGGGGAAAACCGCCATTGTCGTACTGCATATCAATCAGAAATTGGATGCCACCTAGAAACGTATCTTCAATATCATTTTTCAACGACCCGCTGGAAATCGCGCCATACACTTTGGAAAGATATTCCAATTCCATTGCTGTAGCGCCATTATCGATAATACCTCGCTCTCCCGACTCATCACGAGCTTGATCAAGCTCTGAACTCGTAAAGATATAATGCAAATTATCAATATTTTTTGGCCAACCTCCGCTATCTGTCTGAAAGGCGATGACATTCTTAGCAATGCGCTTTGCCTCGGAAGATCCATAATTTTCATTAATTCCGTCACCATCTCTGGCGACATCTGACCACTCTATATCGGGGTCGCCAAAGGGTTCCTGTCCATCTGGATAATCTGCGAATGAAACGGTAGGCGATACAATTAAAAACGTTGCGTAGAGACCCAGCATCGGTATACTCTTCATGATATTTATCCTAGTAATTATAGATTGATAATATTTCTTAATATAGATCAATGGAGTCAGGCTCCATTGAACACCATATTTGAAAATCAATGGAGTCAGCCCCACTGCTATCCCATAAACTTTCATAACAAGCAGAGTTGATTCACCTCAGGGAGTTCAGCTCCATCCGGATCTGCTCTTAATAGCTCTATTAGATCCCTGCGTATGAATATATTTAACTGGAGTACTCGTATTATTCTCTGCATTGACCAATTTAACCTAGCGCTATACTTTAGATATACCAAAACCAAATATGTGCACACCGAGATCCATATCTAAGTCATCACTGCATTCTTCGAATTTCCTACTAATGCTTTGATTGTTAAATTCTGTTTTATCCATTTAAAGAACAATTCTATTTGCCAACGCTGTTTGTATATCGACGCTATTGTCGACGCTGTGCGTTGATCCGTTTGCAAAGTGACTGCTCTCTTATTTTAAGCTCTTTCGAGCACCGTTCAGGCCTTCCCTTTGACATTCACACCGGAAATACAGAGGCGTTTCCAGCCGAGTAATCACCGGTACTATGTCTTCTGCTGAGCCTTCTGCTGACTTCTCCTGTGCGATCAAGGTCAATCGCTCGACCCTCAGCGGTTTTCATCTGCACGCAGATTCCCAACGCAACTACAGGAGATCTCCCGGGGTAAGACGACGAAACTTTCATTGCGTAGACGCCGAAGTTATAAAACGTAAGCCAGTTGCAGATGGAGGGCTTAATGATCACATGACCACTGGCCCACTTACGTCACACCTAATATCCGGTTCTTGTCCATCGTCCCGCAATTCTGGATTGGGCCTCCTTCAGACATCCCCTCACGAGCTTGCCCTTGCCCTAGCCTCTGCGAATACCTGGCAAGAGGATGGCGCCGGGCACCATTGTTTAGATAAATACGATATCCCAGAAAAACATGAAGACCTGAATATCATCAGCTTCAAACTCGCCCTCCGCTAAGTTTATTCAGAAATAGTTAAGAGCGTTTTCTCCGCGCTTTCGCTATATTCTGTTATCTCGCGTTTTTTGATAGCGCTGGCATCACGATTCATACGATAATATTGTGCCCAAAGCATATTAGTAAAGCGGTTATCTGGGTCAACCGTTGCTTTAAGTGCAAAGTATTCTGATGATTGAGGGTACGCTGCTGCAAATTGCGATGATGAAGCAAAAATCTGATAAGGTAAATAGTAGCTGCCGCCAAAAGAAATAACCGCATCAATCATTTCTAAGCTCCATTTTTTGACTTGATCTCTAGCCATCTGATCAGTGCCCTGCTGGTAGTAAACCACGAATGCAAAGACTTCTTGCCTTGACCAGCTCAACAAGGTTTCTTGATCAGGGAAAGCATGCCTTATTGACACATTAATAATATTGGCATCATTGCGGTTAAATATATCTTTCATCGCGGGAACAAAATCACCAAACTTTTCTACTGGGATAAAATATTCTCGCAGCGCATAGGTTTTATGCTGCCGGCTTGCAGGCTCCAGCTCGGCAACGTCGTAGCTGGCCTCCCAATTGCGCCAAACTACACGATTTTGGCTGTAATAAAGAGGGTCTATAATAGATTGCCGAATTTTTTTACCCATGTGGTAGTTGGCAACAAACTCTGCGGCTTTAGGGGCCCAGTAATAGTGTTGATCTGATGGCATAATTCTTTCTTTCGACGTCAGTGGTTTATCTGTTTTAATCCAAGTTACCGCTAGCACATCGTCATAATTAGGCGGGTAAATATCTGCATTGTGAAGCACCACATTGTTATTGTCTCGAATACCATCAAAAAAGTGATGCTTGTATTGACTAATGTTCATCGCTTTAGTGGTACGTTCAATTTTGATGTTTTCGACGAGCATCAAGGTTGCTTCAACAATGACACCCAATCCACCGTATCCGCCAATGGCGCCATTAAATAACGCTGTATTTTCCTCTCGTGAAGCGGTTACAACGGAGCCATCAGCTAATAGCAACTTGATACTTTCGACCGATTTAACCACTGCACCTTCACCAATATATCGGCCATGTACATTGACACTCAATGAACCACCAACCGTAAAATTGGCATAGGTCTGCATAATTTTTACCGATAAGTCATGAGGGTCAATATGCTCTTGTAGCTGTCGCCAAGTAATACCAGCCTGAACAGTTATACGCCGGCGCTCAGTATCCAGTAAAAGCACTTTGTCCATTTCACGCATATCAATGTGTAAACTGTCAGGATAAGCAGTCTGGCCACCTTGACTGTAGCGCCCACCACCAATGGATATCGGCCCACTGGAATTAGCGATTTGCGCTACAATTTCGGCGGTGGATTTAGGGTGTATTACTCTCGCCACCTGAATAGGGTTGAGCTGAGTTATATCATTAACAACTAACTCGGCAGGGTTATAGTGATGTTGCTCATCTCTGCTTGAGAGTACAATCACTACAGCAATGGCCATAATGGTTAAAATAAGATAGAGAATCCATTTAGCAGATATTCTAATTATTGATATTAAGATTTGAGTCGGTGTACTCAACGTTTATTACCCTTCTATTAAACGTAAAAGCTGAGAGATGAAATGGTATGTAATCGCAGAAAATCATTAAAATAAAAGTCATTCTATTAACACATACACAGTTTACTCGCCTAGTTGCCAGCAACAATAAAAATACAAAAACAAACAAACAAACAAACAAACAAACAAACAAAAGGAGACTATAATAACCAACATCAATAGCCAATATCGCCACAAGCCCTACTCTTTTTTCAAAAATATACTCATCTAAACTTTGGCTCTAAATCATCAATGAATACAAGGTATTAAAAAATCCAGTAAAATAAGAGTGTTATTTATAAAGTGCTGCACTTAAGTTAACGGGTATTAAATACTTTCTCACCAATATTATCTTTTAAAAACTTACCGAGCTCAGAAGCACTAATTGTATGCCGAAATACAACAGAATAAAGCTGATATTCAAGGGCAATCATTCAATATCGCATTAATTAAGCAATCATTCAATATCGCATTAATGGTGAGACATTAAAGATAACCGGGTTCTATTTCTGCTATTTCAGCATATATAAAATCACGGATATCGTACTTGAATACACAAAAAGGGTAATTATACCGATCGATGTCAATAATTTTTCAATATGCTCATAGGTATTATTCAAGTCCACTATTCAAACTCACCCCCCAAAAAACCTCATAAAAATGGACAATTTTACCTCTCATTGTATTATAGGAACATCTGATTAACTCCAAAATATTTACCGAAACATAAATAAATGAGTAAATTCAGATAACATTTTCTCCAGTTGTGACTATTTTCTATCGCTCTTGAAGCGATAAGTTATTTTCAGGCATACCTCGCCTGTTAAGTTGCCAATAAATGAC
>Ga0193963_1001230_pt1 | contig 12953 bp, 6 predicted proteins | sample FB_6_MG_FD_140359 | JGI IMG/M metagenome (GOLD analysis project Ga0193963, IMG submission 140359) | Microbial mat bacterial communities from the Broadkill River, Lewes, Delaware, United States - FB_6_MG | ecosystem: Environmental > Aquatic > Freshwater > River > Microbial mats | place: USA...
GATACTATCTAGCATATCACCTATATCTACATCAGTGAAGTTAAAGTCATTTACTGCAAATGTTTTACTTGTATCCTCTGCCATTGTTATGTTTAGGTCGGAAGATGTTGGGAGGTCGTTGAGAGCTGTTACATTTACATCAAAACTTCTTGTTGCATTTTTATCTCCATCATCTACATTTAGGGTGATACGAACGATTCCATTAGCATCTTGTTGCGTTGTTAGGTTAAAGTCTAGATAGTTTTCATAGTTAGCTTGTACTATATCCCCACTCCAGTTTGCTACTGCTGTAAGTATAGATGTGTTGTTAGATTCTACTGTTACACTTAGGTTTGTTTCTTCCACATCACTTATGTTTATATCAAAATTATATGTACCACTATCTTCTGTAATATTGAAGTCAACTATAGCAGTTGTGATTGCAGGGGCATCGTTTATTGGATTTATGGTAAAAAGAATAGTTTGCATATCATAAAGAGTAGAGTTTGAATCCTGTGTAACATTTACATCTACACTCACTACTCCATATGCATTTGCTACTGAACTTATCATCAATTGATTTCCATTGACGATAACAGTAGCCTTAGTTGTATCATTTGATTTGGCATCAAATGTATATGTGTCATTTTCAGTATCAGTTGCACCAAGAGTTATATTAAAATCTAGAAAATCTTCATCTTTGTTTGATGGATTAGGGATACTATTTAATTCTGGTGCATCATTTAGGTTAATTATAGTGATAGCAAATGTTTGACCTGTTAACTCATTAGGAGTGCCATCTGCAACCTTAAACACAAAATAATCACTTGTCGTATTACTTCCATCGTGTACATACTGAATTTTCCCATCAACAAGGTTTTGCTGGGTGAAACTAGTTATAGGAGTACCTGGACTATCTGTATTTTCAAGTTCTCCATTTGATGGAGCAGTAGTTATTGTATATGTTAATGTAGCATTATCTGTATCTGTATCATTTGCTTCAAGCTCTGTAATTGGGATAGACTTAGTAGCACCTTCGTTTAGCGTTAGACCATTGTTTGTAGATATTGTCGCTGTGTCATCATCAATTGCATTAATAGTGATATTTAATGTTTGATTTGTTAACTCATTAGAAGAACCATCTGAAACTTTAAAGATTAAAGAATCACTTGTTGTATTACTTCCATCATGTAGATAACGAATTTTTCCATCAAGAAGGTTTTGTTGGGTAAAACTAGTTATAGCAACACCTGAGTTGTCTGTATTTTCAACTTGCCCATTTGATGGAGCAGTAGTTATTGTATATGTTAATGTAGCATCACTTGTATCAGTATCTGTAGCATTAAGTTCTGTTGTTGTGATAGAGTAAGTATCCCCTTCATTAAGTAATAAATTTAACTTGTTAACAATTGTTGGAGTATCGTCATCAACTGCAATTACAGTTATAGAAAATGTTTGATTTGTTAATTCATTTGGTGCACTATCTGACACTTTAAAGATAAAAGAGTCACTTGTCGTATTACTTCCATTATGTACATACTGGATTTTCCCATCAAGAAGGTTTTGTTGGGTAAAGCTAGTTATAGCAACACCTGTGTTGTCCGTATTTTCAAGTTGACCATTTGATGGAGCAGTGGTGATTGTATAAGTTAGTATTGTAGCACTTGAATCTACATCATCAACTTTAAGCTCTGTTGTTGTAATCGATTTAGTAGCACCTTCATTGAGAGTTAGACCAGTGTTTTTATTAATCGTCGGTCCGTCATCAACTGCAGTAATTGTTATTGTTCGAGTATCAGTAGCAGATGCTGCATTTATGTCTGTAGCTGTAAAAGTTACTGTTCTATTAGATGTTCCAGGGTTTTCAGATGTATTTCTATAGCGAACAGATTGTAATACCTCTTGAACATTAGCATTAGTTGCATCAGAGTCAAAAGTGATTGTGAGTTTTGTGCCACTTGTTACAACTCCTCCTGAGCTACTTAAGTCACCTATATCTGTACCATTTGAAAGAATATTTGTTCCACTTATCGTGATAGCAGTAGCATCACCATCTGTGTCTGAAATAGAGATTTCATCTGCTGCTTCGTTATTTGCAGTAATTTGTACACTTAATGTTCCCCCGTTCCACTCAGTATCACCATCTGCATCAGAGACAGTTCCTAGTGAGTCTATTAGAAGTTGAGTACCGTTTTCGGTAAAGTTTATAGTAGTGTCATCTATCGAGATTGTTGGTGTGTTGTTAGTTACTTCAGTAACAACAATATTATCCCAAAATCCCTCAAAGGTTCCACTTGTAAATGTAAGTGTCATTGAAGTGATATTTGTAAAATTAGGATTAATTACTTGGGAGGCATTTTGACTTAAACTGTTTGAGAGAACTGCACTACCAGTGTCAGGTGTAATTTGTATAGTTTTAGCTGAAGCATTTGTATTGGCTATTAACAAAGAGGAAACATCTACCGCTTTATCAAAAGTAATTGTTGCCGTACCTGCACTTGATGTAACAGCTGCATTCCCTACTGTTCCACCAAAGTTTCCTAAGTCAGCAACATTTAAGCCACCACTAGCTGAGACACTCATAGTCACTCCACTTTCAGTTTCTGTGTATGGAGCAACACCTGCCCCTCCCTCAAAATCAAAAGTAATTGATAGTGCCTTTGTAGACAAAAACAGTAATATGCCTAAACTTAATAAAATATTTTTCATGTTATTACCCCTTATTACAATATTTATGAAACTATCATATCTAAAAGTTGTCAGTTTTTCGTAAGAGAGGGGTTTGTTTATCTTAAAAGTATTGAAATAAGTTATACTTAGTGAAGATATTTATAGAAACATATAAAGGGGATAAATGAACTCAAAAAACAGAATTATTTTTATAATGATATTTTTATTATTACTATTGAGTACAAGTGTTTCATTTGTAAATTATTATATTACGCTAAAAAGTACTGAAGAACATCTTGAAAAGGCTTCTTTACCACTGAGTACTGACAATATCTACAATGAGATACAAACACACCTCATAGAACCAAACTTAGTTGCCTCAATGATGGCACAAGATACTTTCTTAAAAGACTGGTTGGTAAATGATGAGCAAAATGAGATGATGATAAAAGCGTACCTAGAATCTATAAAAAACAAGTATCAAATGTCTACAGTTTTTTTAGCATCAGAAGGGACGCAAAACTATTATTTGCCTCGAGGCTTTGTTGAAAAAATGAAAGAGAGTAATCCTACTAATTCATGGTACTATGAACTAAAAGAAAAAGGTGATGTACATGAAGTAAATATTGACTTCAATCAAAATATTGACAACTCAATGTTTATGTTTATAAACCATAAAATATATGATGAGAAGTACCATCTTTTAGGGGTTACAGGGGTGGGAATCAAAATCTCTTATATAGATGAGATGTTAAAAAGATTTCGTCAAGACTATAAGTTTAATGTACTGTTTATAGATAAAAAAGGGGAGATTGTTTTATATGAACGCAGTAGAGATAATAATAGTACTTTAGATAAATATAATGAACTTTTAGTTTATAAGGATAGTTTACTTAGTAATGAAAAGAAGACTGTTAAATATTATGATAGTTTTGGAGAGGACTATATTGTCCATTCTAAATATATCCCTGAAGTTGACTTATATTTGTTAGTGCAAGCAAAAGTTTCAGATTTTACAGTGAGTGTTATACAGACATTTTATATGAATCTTTTTATATCTTTGTTTGGGATATTTATGATAGTTTTTATTATCGTAAAAATGGGGCAACATTACAGTATAAAACTAGAAAATTTGGCAAATAATGACTCCTTGACGAAACTACCAAACAGAAGAGTATTTTATGAGCAGATTAATCAGCTCATACTATTAAATCAAAGAAAGAAAATAGATGTTTCTATACTCTTCTTTGACCTTGATGATTTTAAGAAAATCAATGATACCTTAGGACATATTACCGGAGATAAAGTACTTGAGAGAATAGCGGAGATTGTAAAAGAGAATGTTAGAGAGAGTGATCTTTTTGCCAGATGGGGAGGAGAGGAGTTTATCATAGCATTTGTGAATGCATCTATGGAAGATGCTGAGAATTTATCTGAAAAGTTAAGAGTAAGAATAGAGGATGATTATAAACTTCATAAGATACTTAATTCCTCATTAACAGCCAGTTTTGGATTAACACAAATGTTAGAAACTGATACTGTAGATAAGATAGTACATAGAGTTGATGATACTATGTATAAAGCAAAGATGGATGGTAAAAATAGGGTTTATAGCTCTTAAAGTATTATTTTACAAGAGTATATCCGACTCCAAAAACTGTTTGTAAGCTGAGTGTTGGAATTTTCTTTCGTAAGTTACTGACAGCATCTCTTACGGTTGTTGCGGAAACATCTTTGCCACTCCATATTTCTGTTTTTATAGTCTCAACACTTAAGGAACTATTGATTTGAGAGACAAATAGATTTAAAAGTTTATGTTCAGTCGAGGAAAGCATAATTGGCATTTGATTTGAATAGATAGTTGCTGTGTCAAAATCATAGTATAAAGTTTCGCTAAATATAAGATGATTTTTTTGTGGCGTAGTTGTTTTATTCTGATCTTTTCTAGCAAGAGATACAGCTATCTTAATATCTTCCTCTTTTATTGGTTTTACTATATAACTATAAGGGTTTGTAGAAAGAGCGTCTTCTATAGTCTCTTTATCACTATAAGCACTGACGAAGAAGAGAGTTGGTTCGTTTTTGATTCTTGCCTTTCTCATAACACTAATCCCATCAAGGGGTCCTTGAATATTGATGTCCATAAAAATTAAGTCTATTTGATTTGAGTTTAACAGCTCTAGCGCATCATTAGAGTTATAACATACCCCAACAACATTCTCACCCATCTCTAGTACTATTTTCTTGATGAAAATAGATATGAGAGGTTCATCCTCAACTATTAAAACATTTAGTTTTGAGTTTTCCATTATTTATACCTTTTTTGGAAATGTAATATTGATTTTTATTCCATTGTCCGAGTTTATAGAAATTTTTGCATTGTTTTTTTGTATAAGCCCATGTATAAGCTCATAGCCTAAGCCTGTACTGTTTTTTATTTTATTTATTTCACACCCTTTGCCATTATCACAATATTCAAACTCATAAGAATCTTCAGAACTTAGTACTGAGATTTTAATTATTGGTTGTGGTGTATTTGTAAAAGCATATTTTTGAGAGTTTGTAATAAGCTCATTTAAGATGAGACCAATGGTGACTGCCTCATTATATTCTAAAGTTAAATCTGTAATGTTGTCTAAATCATAAACAATAGTTTCATCTTGAAGAATGAGTGAACTAATGATTTTGTCAATATAGGCTTTAATATTTATAGAGACAGTATCGGAGATGTTTATGAGTTCATGGAGTGAAGATATAGCATAGATTCTTTGTGTCGTTTGCTCAAGTGCTTGAAGAAATACTTCATCTTTTATTGACTGCTTTTGTGCCCATAAAAAGGTAAGTATAAATTGAAAATTGTTTTTAACTCTATGGTGTAACTCTTTTATAAGTAGTTGTAGATTTTTTGTTTGCTCATCCACTTTTTCTTGTAGACCTATATTTAATACTCTAAGTTCAGATTCTGTTTGAGAGAGTTTATTGTGGACGGCATTATATTTATGGGCTAATGCAATAGATAGGAGTGTAAGCTCTATAAAAGCTCCTATTTGTGCTCCATATGAAGCAGCGAAACTCATACTTAAAAAACCTATGTTTTGAAGTTCTGTTAAAAGAGCACCTATCAAAATCGAACTCCATGCTATTACAAAAAACCTTGCTGCCACAGTTTTATACTTGATTAATATATAGATACTTGACATAAATAAAGAGATAATAGCTATTGGAGATAGAACTAGCATCATTTTTAATACACTTGCATAGGATAGAAAAAATATGCTAATAAGGGGTAGAAAATGTAAAAGTAATAAAAATTTATAGTAATTATAGAGTTTTGGATTAGATCTTTTTAAGTCTAGAAACTCTAGAGAGAATACTATAGATAAATAACTTGTAGCAATCATAGCAAGAGGAAAGAAGTAGGCATTTATCTGTGGAAAATCGGGCCATAAGTATGTAAAAGCAAATCCATTTAGGCTGAGTTGAGCAAGTAGATATGAAAAATGAAAAAGTACATAGTATAAATAGACTTTTTCTTTTATCATTAAGTAGAGGATTATGTTATATAAAAGCATAATTAAAACAGCCCCATAGTAACTACCTAAGATAAGCTCTTTAGCGTTGGATTCACTGTAGAACTCATCTTGAGTTAAAAACTTTATACCAGCGTTTAAAGTACTTTTAGAGTCTATTTTAAATAAAAACTCTTTTGTCTGATTCGCGTCTATTGTGTATGGAATTATGAAGTTATTGGTATTGATTCGTCTTGTACTATGTTTTGTAAGGTCTCCAGTAGTATATTTATCGATTATTTGACCATTTGAATACTCAATAACCTCAATATAATCATGCAGAGGAAATAAGAACTCTATCATGTTCTTAGTTTGATGCAATGAAGTGTTTTTAACTTTTATATAAAGCCATAAACTATCCTCTCTTAAGCCAAAGTTTTGCTTTTCATAGGCGAAGGGTAAGAAGCTATCTTTATTTTTATAAGCTTGATTAATTGTGTAGCTGTGTTGTGAATCTAGAAAGTATTTTGACTCAAGGATTTCAATGCTATTTGCGTAAATATAATTATAAAATAGAATAAAAAAAAGTAATATTTTCACTATCTCTCCCGAGTTGTATTTGATGAACTCTATTATACAGTTTTCATAGAAGAAAAATCCGACAAGTATCCGACATCTTAACTATAGAATTTTGGAAAAGAAGAGTAAGGAGTATTGAGTGAAGAGTATAAAATCTAACATTCTTAGAAGTAATAATACTATAGAGAAAATGAGATTAGGAATGTTGCGAGGGAAAAAACCTTTTGCATTATTTTGTTTGGGTCTTTTCTCTGGAGTGTCTTTATTCGCAGCATCTCCGGTAATTAATTCTAGTCCTATAACCTTGGTGGATGAGTATAGCCTTTATAGTTATACGCTGACTGCTACAGATGCTGATAATGAAGTATTGGAATGGTCGGGGGTGAATCTCCCACAGTGGTTGAATTTTGATGCTGCACCTTATGTTGAGACTATAGCTGGTGATGGCAGAAGAGCATTTCTTGATGGGAATGCTACAACAGCATCTTTTTACTATCCACGTGGATTAGTGCAAGATAGTCTAGGGAATATTTTTGTAGCTGATACTGAAAATGGAAAGATTCGAAAAATTTCTTCTTCAGGGGATGTGACTATTTTTGCAGCTAACACGGTATTTGGTAAACCGCATGGCATGATTATAGATGGGGATGATAATCTCTACATAACTGATAGTGCACGTCATAGAGTGATGAAAATTACACCTCAAGAGGTAGTTACAACAATTGCCGGAAGTGGGAGTCCTGGGTATCTTGATGGAAATAGTACATCAGCACTGTTTAACTCACCTGAGGGAATAACATTTGATAATAATGGTAATCTTTTTATCGCTGACAGGCAGAACAATAGAGTTCGTAAGATTACTCCAGAGGGTGTAGTAAGTACTTGGGCTGGTTCAGGTGAATCTGCTATACATGCAGATGGAAATGGGACAAGTGCAGCGATTTCTCAACCATATTCTATTGCGTGTGATAGTACTAATACCCTTTATGTTGGTCAGTTTTCAACTATTCGTAAAATATCACCATCTGGAATGGTAAGTACTTTTATTGGGGTTCCTAGTGGCGGTGATGTTGATGCTGTTGGAACTAGTGCAAAGGTAAGCGGCGTTGAAAGTATGGTTGTTGATAATAACAATATTCTTTATTTTGCTGATTATGGAAATAATAAAATTAAGCAAGTTTTACCATCAGGTTTAGTTTCAACAATTGTAGGTACTGGTACACAAAGTGGTGTTGATGGTAATAGTAGTGTGGCAACATTTTACCGTCCAATGGGAATATTTACTGATAACTCTGGTAGTTTATTAGTCTCAGATACGTATAATAATATTATTAGAAAAGTTAATCTGAATTCAAAACTTTCTGGAACTCCTCAACAATCAGATAAGGGATTTCATGATGTAAATATAACTGTAAGTGATGGAGCTGCTACTGTATCACAAAGTTTTACAATAGAAGTTCGAAATGCTAATTTCCCACCAGTCTCTTCAAATATGTTAAAAAATGGATTTGTGTCTCAGGTTCAAGATTTCAGCGTATCAGATTTTAATTTTACAGATATTGATAATGAAGATACACTCCAAGGTATTATTATTAGTGCTTTAGAGAGTGCAGGAAGTTTAAGTGTCAATGGTAGTGATGTTACACTTAACCAGTTTATTCCGGTTAATGATATTGACACACTGCTTTGGACACCAGATGAAAATGCAAATGGTGGTTTATATGGAAGCTTTGAATTTTATGTAAATGATGGTGAAACTAATTCAACACAGAGTTATACAGCTACACTGAATCTAGTTGATATAGTAGACCCTATTAATTCAGTAAGTCAAGAGGAAAACTATGAGTTAAACTTGTTTAATACAAATATTGACCCAGATTATTTAGAGTGGAGTGAAATCTCACTGCCATCATGGCTTACTTTTGAGACAACACCACAAGTAAGTACTGTTGCAGGTAGTTCGTTTGGTAATCTAGATGCTATTGGTACTAATGCAAGCTTTGGACGTATATATGATATTGTTGAAGATAGTCAGGGTAATTATTTTGTTACAGATAAGAGTTTCAATACAATTCGAAAAATCTCCCCTTTAGGAGAGGTAAGTACCTTTACTAATGATACTATACTATCTTCTCCACGTGGGATAACTATTGATAAAGATGATAATCTTTATGTTGCTAATTATAACTCGCACCAGATTTTAAAAATTACCCCTCAAAAAGATGTGAGTATCTTTGCAGGTAGTCAAGATTTCCAAAGTGGTAATGCAGATGGGGATGCAACAACAGCACGTTTTAATTATCCTACTGATCTTTGTTTTGACAATAGGGGTGATTTAGTTGTTGCAGATTACTATAATCATCGTATTAGAAAGATTACACCAACAGGAAGTGTAAGTACATGGGCTGGAAGTGTGAATGCTTCTCCTAAAGATGCGAACGGTACAGATGCTGTGATTGGAGTTCCTGATAGTATTACTTGTGGAGATGATGGTACACTTTATGTAGGTTCAAATAAGACTATTCGTAAGATATCTCCTACAGGGATGGTAAGTACCTTGGCTGGAACTGATGCAGGATTAGCATCTACTACAGGGTTAGCATTACGTGAAGATGGTAGTTTATTAGTTTCTGATGGTAGAAATAATAAAATTCGATTAGTATCACCAGAAGGGGATGTAAGTACATACCTTGGAACTGGGATAGCAGGTTCTACTGATGGTAATAGCTCTGTAGCACAGTTTAACTATACTGGTGGTATATACATCAGTAAAGATAAAAGTCTTCTAATAGCTGATACAAATAATTATAAAGTCAGAAAATACCAGATTGCTCCAAAACTTCTTGGTACTCCAACAAATACCGATATAGGGGTTCATGAAGTTAGTTTAAGTGTTAGTAGCGGTGATGTAAATACAACTTATAATTTTAACCTTGAGGTGTTACGTGTAGCTCATGCACCAACATCACAAGATAAAGACCTATATGTAGTTGATTCACAAACTAAAGCGATGGGTGTTTCAGATATAGGTTTTGTTGATACAAATTTAGATGATAGCTTGCAAGGTATCTATATTACTAGCTTACAAACAAAAGCGAAGTTGACTTTTAAAGGTGTAGATGTAATTGAAAACCAGTATATACCAGTTAGTGAAATTGGTAATCTTGTTTGGAGTGTTGATAAGCATTTAGTAGCATCCCCATATGATAGTTTCGGATTTAAAGTTTTTGATGGAGAGCTTAACGCCACTCAAGAAAACTTTATTACGATACATGTTAATAATCCTAATACTGAGCCTTTAATAAGCTCTCAAACTAAGCTTACTATTGATGAGAATAGTCAGTTTGTTACAACAGTAATTGGTGAAGATATTGATGAAGATAAACTAAGTTACAGTATTGTTGGTGGTGCAGATGCTTCTTACTTTTATCTTGATCCTCAAAGTGGTATATTAAGTTTTATAAGACCACCAAATGCTGAGTCACCGTTAGACTCTAATCGTGATAATACGTATGAAGTTCAAATCAATGTTGATGATAGTAACATTAACTTTGAGACAGTAGTACCTAGTGATACAGCAGGTAATTTTGATGCTGCTTATGGTAGTTCTATCTCTATGGATGGAGATTATGTACTTGTCGGGGCTCCTTACGCAGATGGTTTAGGTGCAGCATATCTTTTAAAGGAAGAGGACAATGGTACTTTTAGTAGGATACAAAAAATCTCTTATCCTGATAATAAGCCAATTGCTTTAAATCCTGAGTTTGGGCTTTCTGTGTCTTTGAGTGGTGATTATCTTGCAGTTGGTGCAATATATGATGACTATCTTGATGCTAATAATAGCAATGACAATGGAGGTAGTGTTTACATCTACAAAAAAGACACCACTGGAACTTTTATGCTTCATCAACAAGTAGTTGGAGATGATACAGGGAGTGATGATTACTTTGGGCGTCGTGTTATTATTGAAAATGAAACTTTAATTGTATCTGCTCCTCAGCATTATCATAATGGAGATAAATACACAGGAAAAGTGTATGTATTTAAACAAGCTAATGATGGTAATTTCTCACAAGAGCAAAGCTTAGTAGTTGATGATATCTCAAAAAATGATCTTTTTGGTAGTGCTCTGGCTTATGAGAATGGTTATCTAGTTATTGGTGCACGAGGTCATTTAAGAAGTAGACAAGAAAAAACAGGTTTAGCTTATGTTTTTAAGGAAGATTCTAATGGAGAGTTTCAAAAAATAGCACAGTTAATTCCGGATGATATTGATTTAGGCTTAAATAAACAGTTTGGTTCAGGGCTTAATATTAGTGGTAATACGATTGTAGTTTCAGATCCTCAATACGATAGTTCAGGTAGTTTTAAGGGAGTAGGAAGTGCTTATATCTTTGAAAATGATGGAAGTGACTCTTTTGTGCAGGTGCAACAATTCTTTGGAGAAAGTACGAATTCTGAGAAATCTAGATTTGCTAGAAATCCTGGATTAGAAGATGATACTCTTGTTTTAGGTTCCCCTGATGAGAATAAGGCTTATATCTATAAAAAAAGTCTAGATGGAAATTTTGTACTAAGAGATACTGTAGAAGATAGAGAGAATCGAGATGGTGGTTTGGGCTACTTTGCAACGGTTAAGAATAGTCGAATCGCTATAGGACATACAACACATAATTTTAGTACTGGAGCTGTTCTCTTTTCAAAAAATGGAGATACAAAAAACTTTATTATTAGCGTTAATGATGTCAATGAGGTAGTAGATGCTCCAACAGCAGAACCAACACCTGAACCAGAAAACAATGAGATTCTTAACACAGATGCAAGTGACATTGAGACAGGAGTAGAACTAGAAGGTAGTGAAGAGGGAGAAGAGATGATTACTCTTACCTTTAACAAGGAATCAAATGGGACAAAGAGTACTTTAGAGATTTCAAAACCTGAAGGTAAAACAATTCACACTAATTATACATCTAACGCCATAGAGTTTAGTATGGATGATGCAGTTGCTTCATATAACAATAATGGTACAACTGAACACTCTATAAGTGTAGATAATAAGGAAACTATTGCTGTCTCTTATATACCAGGAGCAAAAGTAGAGTTTACTCAAGAAGGTGGTGTGCAAACAAGTTTAGAGTTTCAAGGTTCTGAAATTTTTGTCGGGGCTGCAAAAGATGGAACCTCTTCAAGTAGTATTACTAACACCAATGGGATAGCTTCTAAGGTAGAGTCAAAAATACAGGGAACACAAACAGTAGTTCAAGAAGATGGCCAAGTTGTAGTAGATACACCTGAATTACTTTCTGATAGTGGAAACATGATAACAACTAAAACAACTTTAGATATTAATGGGAATAGTGTAGTAACAGCAGTCAAAAAACTGCCTGATGGAACGATGGTAAATATCCCTTTAGGTAATTATGCTGAAGGTAGTGAAGTGAAAGTAGCATTTATAAATGGAGCAGTTGTAGTTGAGGTTATCACTTCAATTGGAGTGGAATCATTTACACTTAGATGTAAAAGGAGATAATAAAGATGAGAGTTATACTAAAACTTATATTTATAGTACTCGGCATCATTACATTTACAGCATGTAGTGATAGCGAAAATGGAAGTGACAGCCTTGTAGGTAGTACAAGTTATAGAATCAATATGACTGAAAATAGAGATGTGCCAATAGACGCTTTAATAGTGTCTATTGGAGATGAAGAGGCACAAGTAAGATTGACAAGAGATGTTGAGCAGGAGACTCTCAATGTCTATGTCATAAGTGGTAGTGTAAGAGTAACTGAGGGTGTTGAAGAATAAAATGATGTCAATTGAGCGAATAAAAAGAACAGCATCCATAAGCATAATATTTGTGATAGGTATTTATGTGATTGTTAATGAAGAAAGTTCCAAAAAGAGTGTAGAAGTTAAAATAGAAAATAAAAAAGTGGAGAATAAAACTAGGGTACTCGCAAGTAGTACAAAGACAAATAAAAGTCTTTATACTATTGAAAAGTAGTTAAGGTTTGTAATTAAGAGTTTGCTGTTATAGCGTTAGCAATTCTTAGTAGTGTTTCATCTCTACCTATTACTGCCATAATTACATCGATATTTGGGCCACCCATTTTTCCTAAAAGTGCTACACGAAGTGGCATACCAATCTTTCCAAAACCTATCTCCATCTCGTTTACAACCTCTTCCATAAGAGCATGATAATCAGAAGGAAGA
>Ga0193963_1001231_pt1 | contig 12949 bp, 15 predicted proteins | sample FB_6_MG_FD_140359 | JGI IMG/M metagenome (GOLD analysis project Ga0193963, IMG submission 140359) | Microbial mat bacterial communities from the Broadkill River, Lewes, Delaware, United States - FB_6_MG | ecosystem: Environmental > Aquatic > Freshwater > River > Microbial mats | place: USA...
GACCCCGCGATAAAAATTACCTACCAATCGCGCTTATTGTTGTGGCTAGAAAAACACCGGCGCTACCCATCAGTGGCTCGCCGGCGCGGGCAAGAGGGCTCAGTCACACTTGAGTTTGTGATTGATACCGAGGGCAAACTGCTATCACACCGCATTGTAAAGGGCTCATCGTTTTCGAGCCTAAACCGCGCGGTTGAAAAAATGATCAAGCGCGCAAACCCATTGCCACCGGTACCGGCTGAATTACACAATGGGCAAACAACCTTTAAATACACCGTACCTGTTGTGTTTAAACTGGATTAACCTCTATAGTGAGTGTTGGCATCTTATATACAAATGCCCGAGAGAAACTCTTTAGTGTTTTGGAGTGTCACACTACTAAACAGTGATTACTTCGAATAGGATTTATAGTATGTCTCGATTGCTATTGCTTGGGGTTCTGGCCTCTAAATTACCGGGCACTAAATTACACGTGAGTATTTTACTCTTAATGAGCATGCTCGCAGGCTGTGCATCGCTTAATACGCAAGTCTTTAGCGACTACGATCAAAGCCAGGACTTCAGCCACTATCAGCGTTTCAGCTGGCACAGCGAACACCCGATGACCACAAAAGGTGATCACATTATTAACCCGTTGATTGAAGCGCGCCTAATGGCGATGATCGTGAGCGAGCTTACCAACAAAGGGTTTCAGTTTGTCGAGCAGGCAGAACAGGCCGATTTTACCGTGGCTTTTTCAATCAGTGCCCAGCAAAAGCTGGATGTCTGGTCTCACTCGCGCATCGGCGACCCGCTGTGGCGGCATCAATACTATAACGGCTCATCCGTTAACAGCGACTACTACAGTGACGGCAGCCTCGCCATTGATATTTACGATACTCGCACAGGGTTTGCCGTATGGCACGGCATGCGTACAGAGCGCCTAAGCGCTAAAGACCGTCGCGAACCGACCTTTGGCTTTAGCCGCACAGTTGGCACTATTCTATCGCGCTTTCCGCCGGGGCTATAACGGTGGTTGTAGCGTGCTAAATAGCCAATCGCCGGCTGGCATTTCTTTCAACGTTGAACGCTCTTTTTCAGTAGTTACTCGACGATAAACCATAGCAGTACAGATATTGACGATTGTTTTTTGATCGATTAATGGTGGCGCGATTTACTTTATGTGTGTTTTATTCCAAAGTCTTGCGAGATAATGTGGCCTTCTAATGAGACCCTATAGACAAAAATTAGAATCGATTATTTATAATCACTTGTTCTATGTGTGGCTTTTATCTATTTCGATTACCTAGGTGTGCAAATAATCTAAAAACTGTTAGGCTGCAAACGCTTTTTTATAAAACAAGTGGAGTTGTTATTATGAAATATCGTAAGTTAGTGATGTCACTATTATTAACCGTACCTGTTTTTGCCTCAGCGGCTGATGCCCCCGCCAAAGAAGCCATTTGCCGTGCTTGCCATGGTGTTAATGGTGCAAAACCCATCATGGACAGTTACCCTAAGCTTAATGGCCAGAGCAAAGGCTACTTAATCAGTGCGTTAAAAGCGTACCGTGCCGGTGAGCGTAAAGGTGGCTTATCTGTTGTTATGACCGGCCAGGCCGGCGCACTCAGTGATGCTGATATCGAATCATTGTCTGCTTTTTATGCCAGTGCGCAATAAAAATGCAATAGCCTGATTAGCGTGTTGTGACAACACTGGTGGCATACCCTCTCACCGAATTGTTCACTGCATTTACGTGTTATAAGCTTGCGTGTTCCAACAGACCAAAAGTCATATAAAAATACCAACCGCAATGCTAACGCCTAATCTAAAAAATCGCGCCGCATAAACCCTGTGGCGCGAAAATTATTTTTAACCTTCCCTTAACCCTGCCGAACATTCATACCCCAACACACCTTACACTTTAATCGTTATACCCCGAGGCATTATTATGGGGGTGACATGCACAGTCATGCCCATATTGTTGCCTTAGACGGGTATGTTTTAATGTGTGTGAATGCACTAAAAAAGAACATGATGTAAATCATCTTGTGGAAATTATAGTAGGTGAACACCTAAAATAGTCGATACTACTTTGGAGTCAGTTGGCGTTATAACATCATAAAAAGCTTGCTATTTATGGCTATTGGATTTATATATTCACTACAATAGTGATCAGTAATACCTGTGCGATAATATGCTTTTAACGTGATTATGCACAGGTAATAAACCCGATGTACTTTTTTGTTGTACATAATAATATCGGCTAAGCATGTACTGAAATCACACAAGGTGTATACAAAACAGTGTAGCGCATTAACCGTACTGCTAGTGCGTGCAGCAATGTAAATGTTAGCGGTTGATATCAACCGTTGATCATGGCCATTAATCCGTGTTAAAAACCGTTAAATCATTAAGCGGGGTTTATCGTTTATAAGAGAGTAAACACAGACATAGACTATCGACATAAACCCTACAAGCAGACACGCAGGCACATAAAGAGAGAGCGCCTAAAAAATACAGCTATCGCTACACTAGGCTATAGCTGTGTGCTCGTTTTATCGTGTTTTACAGCCTTATGCTGTGTATTGGTTGTGTACATTAATAGTGTGTATTAATAGTGTGCATTAATAAGAGTTTCTATAAGTAGGAAGTAGGAAGCAGGTATAGCGTATATTTTGTAGAGCCTGTTTAATCGTTGTGGCTTTTTATTGGTCGTAATTGTTTGTTGGTAGTGATTATTTATAGCGGCTCTTGCGCACGCTTGTGTATACCTATTTGCGCATATGCGCATAATAGTTTGGTAGAGATAACGCAGTAGTATTTACCCAGAGTAAAAATATTGTCACCGTTAGCGTTATTATGAGTGTTATTTTTAGTTAATGTTAACGATTCAAAAAATGCGTTATATTATTGTCACAAACTCACGATACTTTTAACAGCATTAATCATGCGGTGTACAGTTATTGTAAAAGCTGTGCCCGCTTTATATGCTGTGGCTGCTTATTATTTTTCGATGAGCGAAACTCGCAAGGTGCCTAGGCTCTATACAATTATAGTCATGCCATCTTGAAAACCATTGTATGTCAGAAGTAGGGGGTTTTTATGCTGAATAAACAATCAAAAACCGTGTGGTATGGTGTGCTGGAAACACCAGTGTTAACCACAGAAGTTATTTATGACCCGACACTACCGTGTGCCTCGAGTGATAAAATTTACCTGTATAACGCACAGCGTGAACAAATGGTATTGTATGTATGGCACATAGTGCAGCCGCTCTTGCGTGAACTCGATGCCGGCCAAGCCGAACAGGTTAAAAAATCTCTCGACAAACCCTGGAAAAAAGCCCGCAAAGCCTTTATAGCTGACCGTGCTGTGGTGTCACAGCCGCCGGTTGTAGCCAAGCGCAAGCCCGCGCCCAAAGAGGACGAGATGCCCACATTTGATGAACCTGTTGACCTTGATATAGACGATGGCTTTGGCGCTGATTACGATAGCGTGTAATAGGTATATCCCATTTAGCAATAACTGCCAGCTCACCTAAAGGCTTCATCGATGATCACTGTTGCTATAGTGTATGTTAGGTAAATAGTGGCGCCAGTGGCGCCTGTCTATTACATTACAACCCGTTCACCGTTATAATCGCGCCTTTTACGGTAATTATTACTCGCATCGTTCTGGACGCCCATTTATGACTGTACGCACGCGTATCGCGCCATCGCCCACCGGCGACCCCCATGTAGGCACCGCCTACATTGCATTATTTAACCTCTGCTTTGCCCGCCAGCATGGCGGCGAGTTTATACTTCGTATTGAAGATACCGATCAGGTGCGCTCCAGTGCAGCCTCAGAGCAAGCCATATTCGATAGCCTGCGCTGGTTGGGGCTCAACTGGGCCGAAGGCCCGGATATTGGTGGCGAGTACGGCCCTTACCGGCAGAGTGAACGCAAAGATATTTACCGACAATACGCCGACCTGCTCGTTGAAAAAGGCCACGCCTTTTACTGCTACCGCACCAGTGAAGAGCTAGATGCACTGCGCGCTAAACGACGAGAGCAGGGGGGCTTTAGCGCATTAAAGCCCAGCGAGCTACAACTACCCGATGACGAAGTGGCCAAGCGCCAAGCGGCTGGCATGCCCTATGTGGTTCGCATGCACGTACCCGAAGGCGAAGGCCCTTGCCCGATCGACGACATGCTACGCGGCACGATCGAACTCGACTGGGGGCAGGTTGATGCACAAATACTGCTAAAATCCGACGGCATGCCCACCTATCATCTAGCCAATGTGGTCGATGACCACCTCATGAAAATCACCCATGTGATTCGTGGCGAAGAGTGGATCAACTCAGCACCTAAACACAAACTGCTCTACCAATACTTCGGCTGGGAAATGCCCACCCTGTGCCACTTACCGCTGCTGCGCAACCCTGACAAATCCAAGCTCAGCAAGCGTAAAAACCCCACCAGCATTGGCTACTACCAGCGCATGGGGTACCTGCCAGAGGCCCTGCTAAACTACCTTGGGCGCATGGGCTGGTCGATGCCCGATGAGCGCGAAAAGTTTACCCTCAATGACATGGTAGAGTACTTTGATATCAACCGGGTCTCTCTCGGTGGGCCTATCTTTGATGTTGAAAAGCTCGACTGGCTCAATGGCCTGTGGATTCGCGAAGAGCTCACCACTGAACAGCTAGCGGACAGGCTCCAGCAATGGGCGCTTAACCGCGACAACCTGCTGGCCATATTGCCCCACACCCAAGCGCGCATGAACACCCTCAGCGACTTTGCCCCCGTGGCCAGCTTTTTAGTGGCCGGCCAACTGCCGCTGACACCAGCGCACTTTAGTGAGACTAAGCTTGACGAAGAGCAACTAAAACAAGTCCTGCAATTTGCCCTGTGGCGCCTAGAAAGCCTTAATGACTGGCAGTGCGACACCCTTTTTAGCACGCTCAAAGCCTTGGCTGACGCCATGGAGATCAAGCTAAAAGACTTTTTAGCCCCCTTATTTATCGCCATAGCCGGCACCACCGCCTCGATCTCAGTGATGGATAGCATGGTATTACTAGGGCCAGATATGTCGCGCGCGCGCCTGCGCCATGCGCTACAGATCAGCAGCGGCGAAATCGGCAAGAAGCAGCTCAAAAAACTGGAAAAAGCCTATCAGGCAATCACTTAGGGCATTAATCGACGCGGTGGGGTAGGCGTGCCAAGTGCTCGAAAGGCCCTTGACAGCCCAACCCCACCCCCGTAGAATGCCGCCTCCTGTAGTCAATGACAACAGTCAATGACAGATTGGGGCCTTAGCTCAGCTGGGAGAGCGCAACACTGGCAGTGTTGAGGTCAGCGGTTCGATCCCGCTAGGCTCCACCAAATAACTCTTTGATTTTAAAGAGAAAAACTAAAAAGCTTAACGTTTATCGTTAGGCTTTTTTTGTTTGTGGGTTAGGTATGGGTTAGTTCGGCTCTACCAGACAGCAAGGGGGCACCTATAGGGCAGGGCCAATAGTACTATTTGCAGGCACCAAGTTTAATTTACCAAACAGGTCATTCGAGTTTTTCCAGAAGCCTAATAGCTACTGCAACGCAGCCTAAATGAAAGCCTATTTACCTCTAAAAAATCTTCTCGAATTCTTCTAAAAACATTATAGTTCTTCTGCTTTGTCAGCGACGTCTAAAGCGAGTTGATCCATTTTTTCAGACGGCTTAAACGTATTAAGTCCATAATGTCCGATAATTTCGTGCCTGATAATCGTTCTGAGGTGTTGCTGGTTATGTATATTGGGTGTGGCAAGGGTAAATATCTTTCTTTTGGGGTGGTATGCTCCTTCGATTCTTCTTCCTGTTTTTTCAAAACTATTTTCCGAGCCATATTGCTCCTCCTGCTTTTCAGCAATTTTAAAGTCTAAAGGTATATTTTCATTATATTCTTTCAGAAAAAAATTGGCTTCACCCTTTGAAATCATCTAGAACGAAACGATGACCGCCATCTTAATAATTTAGATCTTCCCAGCAAGTATAGTGATTACGGCAACCCAGCCCGAATAAAAAGTTATTTATCTCTAAAAAAATCCTCTCGGATTCTTTTGAAGACGTTGTATTGTTTTTGATTTTCGCCGGTTTTCATCTGTTCATGTTTTGGCTGGTTGGCATGACAAAAATAACATAGGACTTGTAGGTTTTTAATGTCATCGTATTCGCTATTCTTATTTATGTGGTGAGCGTGGATAAAATACCGTGTTGTTGTATTGTATGCTTGAAACTGACACTGTTCGCAGGCGTAGTTTTTTTCTTCCCGTAAGCGCTTTGAGATTTTATCAAAATCTTCTCCTGGGCTATCGGGGTCAATTACCGTATTCCATACATGAAAATTTAAGGAGCTAAATTCTCTCGAAAATGACTCGCAAGAAAAATTATCGATGATAGTATCAATGGTTGCCTTGTCTTTAGTGTGATAAAAGTGTTCAACGCATTTACGGCACGGAATAAGTTTGACCTTTTCCTTTTTTGATTGTTTACGACTTTCCCAAATCGTAAACTCCCCATCTTTTCGAGTAGTACAAAATAGCCGATGAATGTCATCTTTATCTGCGTATTCTTTCAACTTTTCACAATAAGTAAAATGAAAACGATGGCCACTATTTACTTTAACTTTACGTTGGTATTCATCTACGGCTCGCGTAAAAAAATCCCCTTTGTGAGCAGGCATATAAGCAAAAGCTGTTTTGTTATCAATGCTGATTTCCTGATAATCATTGCTCTTTAATGTCTCAATTGAGGCGGGTGTTAATGTATCAGAAATTGGCTTGTAGATAAGTTCAGGTTTCATTATTCTATATGGCTTAACGGTCTCTCCTTCATTCATCAAGAGGTTAACTCTTTTAAACCAACGAATGGATCTCTGTATCATAGCTGAGGATTAATGAGGTTGTGGGATTTATAGACAATGACAAATTCTACTCGTTTAGATTTCGTAATATCTTCTTGCCCCTGTTCATTGAGTACGGGTCGTTTAGATGCCATGCCAGCGCTGATGAATAATTTACGCACTTGGATATTTTGACCAATGACACTGTTATTAATGCAATGTGACATTGTGTTATAAGCGCGTTTTTGTGAAGTATCCATGTTGTGGGCAAAACCTTCCAGGCTGTTATCGTTTCGCCTATCACCGAAAACCGAATTGGTATGGCCTTCGACTCTAACTTCTTGTATCAACTCTACGTACTCTTCAAAAAGGGGCGCGAGTAAATTACAGGTAGCTTTTACCTCTATTTGCAGTTTTTTTGGCACCTCTGCCTTACCACCATTGAAGGGAGTGTTAAAAATTACACTATTATTATCTTGTTGCCATTCAATATTTGATGAGTTCACTACCCCATTAATCGCTTGCTCAATTTTCAGAGAAATGCTTTTTTCCATCACCGATTGGCTATTAGAAAGCTTGACAACATTTTGCCATAGGCTGATTGATATAAATAAAAAAAGAATCATCAAAACGCTCATCAAATCTACCATGGGGATAAAGTCATTATCCTCTGGGTCTTCGTCTAGACCTAATGCATGATCTAAATTGAGTGTAGGTTGGTCAGATTTTATCATGATAGCTTATGTATGGCTTTTTCTTCTTCTGCTTTTTTTGTTTCTGCTTCTGATTTTTCAGCGACGTTTAAAGCGAGTTGATTCAATTTTTCGGCAGTTGACGTAAAAATAGTCATTGAGTCTTTAATGATCGATTTCATTCCTGAGGCAATCAACCCAATTGCTTGCTCTGACTCAGTTTCCACGCCAGAATGAATTTGTTTAATTGTAGTTTCTATCAACGTATCTTGATTAGCCCTGAGTGTATTCAAGCTTTCCGAAAAATGAGCATCAAAATCAACGACTTTAGTTTGTATGTCAGAAGCTAGTCGTTTGGTTTCGGTGAAGTACTCTTGATTTAATCGATTAAACGAGTCTTCGATATTTTTTGTGAGGGTGTCGTAATTCTTTAATAAACGTTGCTGTGCTGATAATGTGGCCAACACATCTTCTTTTAAGTCGGCAGGTGAGGCTAGTTGTGTATGTGTCATGGTTAGCCACGATTCGTGTTGTTTCATTGACTCTGATAAGGTTAAGGCGGCAGATGCGAGTTGTTCGCTGACGGATTGTAACTGTTTTGAAGAATCATAAAGTTCATGCGCAGATTGCTCAATGGCTGTCGGTATTTTTTTAAGGGCATCTTCCATCGCTCTACTTAGTGTAGTAGAAAGATTAATGGTTAAACTGTCAAAGTTTTCCTTAAAAGTGCTTTCGCTTTTATCAGATTTCATGACAATATACTTGGCAGCAATCGAAGCAATCAGGCCAAAAATACTACTAATAAAAGAGACTTTGATACCGGCCACTAACATTGGTATGCCTGCAACCGGATTCTCTGGATCAATATTCCACAACGCAATAACGATACCAATGAAGGTTCCTGCTAGGCCAATGCTTAAGCAGAATGAACTTATGGCGTATTTAAGTTTTCTAGGGTGTTTTTTTCGGAATGTTTGAACAAATACTGCAATAATTATGACTAAAGTGATGGCAAGGGGGGGTATGGCTACTTCTGTTCCAGGCATATGATTTTCTTGAAATGTTTAATGTTTTTATAACTAGACATAAGCACTTGCTTAGAAAGTTATTTAGAATAACATTTACACCACTTTTTATTTAAAAAGTGCCAGCGTTATATGAGGTTTTACTATAACAGAAAATAACATACTATAGGAATGGATAATATGAAATCACGCAATATCATTTTAACGTTAACGTTTTTATTCTTATTGGCGTCTTGTTCAACAGATAATAAGATCGATTGTAAAATTACTGGGGAGAGAATGACTCAGCAGGAATGTGACCGAGCAGCAGATAAGCGTTCTAGTGATGCGAATGTAGATAAATTGAAGAACCCAACGTGGTAGGTTCTTCAATAAGGTTTATTTTTAAGTCTGTAGATTGTCGTCAAATAACACGTTTGGATAAGTGACTTCGCCCAATATTTTCTTAAGTGCATTATACGCATTGGGTGTGTTTCTATAATTTAATAAATGGCCTGATTGTGCAGCGTAATACTGACCTTTGGCACCCAAATCCACACCAATAAAACAATGCCCCTCCTTGATTAATTCGATTTTAATGGATGCATTATTTTTTTTGGCGAGGTGAGTGATGTCTAACAGTCCCATAAGTTTACCCTTCGTGGTTTAAGTGAATAAAAAATTAACGTCTAACAGAATTGCCGCGCTGAGTCAGTCGGCTCCACAAACTAGGTTTGTTAGAATTGTTTCTGCCTCGCCCTCTGCGCCAATGGTTGTACATACCACTTAACTGTCTTCCTGGCATACTCTCTGCACCCAAGCTAGAAATTTGAACGCCACCGGCAATAGAGCTGGCCAATGCAGGTACTTGCTTAAGGATCAACGAAATAGTAAAGCCAATAAGAATCAGCGGGACGAGCGAACCTAAATCAATTAAGCCAGGTGAATCCGGTATGGAATCAACGGCGCGTTGGTAAAGTGTTCCACCGATGGCCATGACTGCGATAGTTAAGACAATGTACAAGAAAAAATTAAGGCACTGTTGTAGCCAGCTTTCAAACATCCGTTGAGTGCCGTTAAACATTAAGAGCAACAGCGGAATGCCACCAATGCCGACTAACACCGCTAAAGCAATTTTCGCGATAGACAGCAGAAAGGTGACAAAGATAATCAGTATCGTCCCACTAATCATAATGGTGGTACCCAATACCCCAGGCATTAACCAGCCTGATTTATCATAGGCACGATCAGCCGCTTGTATCACGGTGACATAGGCATCACCCACCACATCGGTCACAGAGCCACTTGGCGAGCCAACAATAATACCCGCTAGGGCATCAGGCCCATTGGTAAGAAAATCGACGATATAGGCATTGTAGAGCGTCCAATTAAAGACTAAGCCATAGATAATGGAGAGTTTAAAGACATGAAAAATAAACTCGGTGACATCGCCTGTAATCTTGCCGCGCCATAAAGCGAGACCGTAGAGAATAAAATACAAGATCAACATATTGCGAATAGTGCCACCGGCAGCGGCGGCAATATTGGCAAAGGTATCGGTGATAAACGTTTGTGTGGCTTGATCAACCAGTAAGAGTACGTAATCCAAAGGGTTCATAGGGGTTCCTTACCAATCGTAATTTAAGGTGGCATTCGACGAACGGCGATCATCGGCATTTTGATTATGTTGTTGCTCTCGCTGTTCTGAGCTTTGAATATTCATTACGGAGACTTGGCGGATAAGCTCATTCAGGTAAGCCGTGGATTCCGTCAAAATGCGATTTTGGAGGTCTTGAGAGGCTTTTAGGTCAGTAGCGGTGTCGATCTGATCGGTGAGTTGTTCGATATGCTCATAGCGTTGTTCGGTGGCGCTATAGGCGCTTTGGCTAATCCCCATTGAGGTAAATATCTTATTGGCTTGTTTAACGTACTCAACGGCTTCGTCGGTGTTAATACTTTGGAAGATTTCAGCTGCGCTGTAGCGCTCGCCATTTTGCTGTGCGGCTCGAATGGCATCTTGTACTTGCGATTGATGCCCTGGCATCGCTCCCGATTCCATAATGGCTAAGGTGTCTTGCCACGAGGTGGGCACAAAACGGCGAAGATTCTTTTCAGCCTCTGAATTCAGTAACTGGCCTAGGCCATAGTTACCCGTCATGGCTTCAAACTGTTCATCAAGCTTGGTGAGCTGTTCAACCTGGTTTTGAATTTGTTGTACTTGGTTGGCAATCTGCTCTGCTTGATTCGCCGTTTGCTGAAATTGCTCCAAGGCGGTAGACGTAGTTTGGATAATATTGGCAATATCAACGGTGGGTATGCCTGTGGCATACAGGTTACTCGACAGCGATAGAGAGAATGTGAGTAGGAGTGTATTTTTATTGAGAGTGTGTTTCATGGTTAGGTCTCATTAATGTCTAGTTGAAAGGGGTGAACGGGGCGTGGTGAGGGTTTAAGTAATATGCCGCCAGTAACAATGGCGACATTGAAAGGATGAATATCAATAACGCGCTGTAGCTTTTGCTTAAACTCACGCTTAAAGCTTTTCTTACAGCCATACTCTTGCCCAAATTGGCTTTTAAGCGGCACCCAGCGAATTTTTACAGGACGGTTAGTGCTTTCTATCTCAAATACACGCAACGTCAGCCACGCGTAAATATCGAGTGCTAAGGCGCTATTCTTCAGTGAGAGAATATGAGATTTACGTAACGGCACAGAGTTGGCCAGCAATAGCTGGTAATAATCACTCGATAATGAAATAACAATATCACCACTTCTCTGGCTTTTATTGTTGTTAAATAAATCCACGCCGCACACACCCTGAATAGGGTTAATATCAAGATAGGATTTCTCGGTGCAAAGCGTAATACTGCAAGTGATTAAAGCTTTCAGTTGCTCTTTCAAATACTGTGCAGGACTATTCTTGCCGCCTCGTGGGGCTAGCTTGAGTTTTGTCAGTAATTGATTAAACGAATGGGATAAGGTGATCTCGCTGGTACGGTTCACAATGGCATAGGTATTAATCGCTATGAGCAATAACCTTGCCTTAGTGCCGTAGATAATATTTTGTCGTACCGGAATATTATTTTCTTGCAGAATGCTAGAGCTAATGAATATTGACCACTTCGCATGTTGGTAGCAGTAATCATTAGCGATCACTTTATTTCTCGGTAAGCTGATTCGACAGAAGGCTGAATACAAGTACCAAATTTCATCATCACCCATCGGCATGTGGTTCAAATTACCCATTGTGTGCATTCACACAAGCAGAGGCTAAACGCTCTGTCCATTGAGTAAATTGATCCGCAGGAAACAATACTCTGCGCCCTGCGCGAAAGTGCGGCGGCATATCATCGCCCCGACATAAACGATTTCTTACCGTGCCCTCGGTGATGTGCAACAGCTTCGCGATTTCATTAACGGTGTAATACTTTGTATCAGTCATTTCAAATTATCATCCAATCTCACATTAACGTGTTTTTAAATAATGCATGATAATTTGATGTTGTAAAACAGGGTGTTTTTGATGTTTTAGGGTGGATATAACGGTAGGTTATTTGTGAGCATTTCTTGGTTTTTTAACACTAATTAATGATATTTTTTACCTTTCCTCTAATAACTGCAATAGAAGTGGCGTATGTTTGCAATCAATGTGCAATACATTTGAATAGAAATGAAACATTAAGCAGTAAATATGCAATATAATTGTTTTCACCTAAATATAAAAAATTAAATTGCACATATGATGCACTTGTAGTGCAAAGTGATTTCATTTTGGTAAAAATGGTCACACTTTGCGTATCCTGCATTTATTTTACTCCCTCGCTATACTTTACTTTCCTGTTGGCTTTATCGTTTTTACAATTTTTTAGGCCAATAAAAATATAAAAGCCAAATTGTATTGCACAATACAAAAGCTACTCGTTTTAATAAGAAAATGATCTAAGAGTATTTTTGTGATCTATCAAATTTGGATTGAAAAACTAATATTTTATTCCGTTTGTCGAAGTCGATTTAAGCCTGATAAATAATAAAGGTTAAATATACTGGTATAACTACTGGGTTAGGGGGGGAGTATTTGTACGTAAAAAGGGGGGTACATTTGTACGTATAGGGGGGAGTATTTGTGCGTAAAGCTAATTTGATGAAATTGGCGCCACTAGGGTTAAATGATTGTATTGTACAATACAAAAAAAGCTGTTTTCTTTAAAAAATTAAAATTTATGGTGTCATCAAAATATGCAGTTTTCTAAAATAATTTGCGTATGTTTTTTTGCTGCCAAGTATCACATAAGATAATTCTTTATACTTACCAATCTTTGAGTGATAATATTCTCTTATTTTGATTTGTTATCTTAAATGAGAAGAGGTTATATGCTGCATCAAAAATCATTGCTGGTTAAAGCTTA
>Ga0193963_1001232_pt1 | contig 12944 bp, 12 predicted proteins | sample FB_6_MG_FD_140359 | JGI IMG/M metagenome (GOLD analysis project Ga0193963, IMG submission 140359) | Microbial mat bacterial communities from the Broadkill River, Lewes, Delaware, United States - FB_6_MG | ecosystem: Environmental > Aquatic > Freshwater > River > Microbial mats | place: USA...
AATATTTTGTATATGTCATGTAATTACCTTTATAATTTTTTTAATTTCATTTTCTAAATGTTTTAAATCTTTTGAGTTATCTATTATCAAATCAGATAAGCTCTTTTTTTCTTCAATATCCATCTGATTTGACATTTTTAATTTTGCTTCATCTTCACTAATATTATCTCTGTTCATTAATCTTTTTGTTTGTATATCTTTTGGAGTATATACTAGTAAAGATTTTGGTATTGGATAATGCATTTTTTCAAAAAATAAAGGAATATCTATAAAATATGTTTTATTTTTTTCTTCTAATACTTTTGATTCTTCAATAATTTGCTTTTCTATTAAAGGATGAAGAAGTGCTTCTAGTTTCAATTTATTTTCTTCATTAGAAAATATAATTTTTCCTAGCTCTTTTCTTATTACTTTTCCATCTAAGACATATTTGTCTCCAAACATTGAAGCTATTTCATTTGAACTTTCATCTAATAATTTGTGTGCAATTTTATCCGCATCAATTATAGAAAAACCATGTTCTCTTAAAATGTTACAAACAGTACTTTTACCTGTTGAAATTCCACCTGTTAAGGCGATTGCATTTTTAAATAAATTTTTACTCATAAAAACAATTCTACAATAATAAATATTTATTTAAATTGAAGGAAGGTTTGTCTTTTAGGGCATTAATATTTATAAACATTTAGATATAATACAAAAATATTTAAAAATTAATCTAAGATTAAAGATAAGCTATTAAAAAGGTGAATAATGAGCACAGTAAGTTACAAAGACGCAGGCGTTGATATCGATGCAGGAAATCAGTTCGTAGAAAATATTAAACCACATGTTAAATCTACAATGATCCCTGGTGTTCTTGGTGGTATTGGTTCTTTTGCTGGTGCTTTTGAATTACCACAAGGTTACAAACAACCAGTTATTCTATCAGGTACTGATGGTGTTGGAACAAAATTAAAGTTAGCAATTGATGCTAAACAATTTGATACAGTTGGAATTGACTTAGTTGCAATGTGTACAAATGATTTATTATGTAATTTTGGAGAACCATTATTTTTCCTAGATTATTATGCAACTGCAAAACTTGAAGTTGAAGAAGCAACTTCTGTTGTAAAAGGTATTGCTGAAGGATGTATTAGATCTGAGTGTGCACTTGTTGGTGGTGAAACTGCAGAAATGCCAGGAATGTATAAAGACGGCGATTTTGATTTAGCTGGTTTTTGTGTTGGAATTGCAGAAAAAGAAGAGCTAAATAGAATTGAAAAAATTGAAGTAGGAGATACTTTAATTGCCTTACCATCTTCTGGTGTTCATTCAAACGGTTTCTCTCTTGTTAGAAAACTATTATTAGAAAAATTAGGAATGAGTTTAGATGATGATTTCCAAGGTAGGCCTTTAAAAGATGTATTATTAGAGCCAACTAGAATTTATGTAAAAGAATTCAAAGCTAATAAAGAAAATATCAATGCATTAGCACATATTACAGGTGGTGGAATTACAGAAAACTTACCAAGAGTTTTACCTGATAATTTAAAAGCTGTTGTAAAAAGAGATTCAATTAAAGTATTACCTATTTTTGAATTTATGGGACAACATGTAGAACTTGAAGAAATGTACAGAACATTCAATATGGGTGTTGGTATGGTTTTAGTTGTAAATCCTGCAAATGTTGATGCAGTTCTAGCTAACACTGATGGTTATGTTATTGGTGAAATTGCAGCTGGAGAAAAAGGTGTTGAATTTATTTAATAAATTTAATTTCTTCTTTTAGATTTAAAGCCTAAACTCAAAAGAGTTTAGGCTTTTTTATGTCCTCATAAAACTTTAAAATATCTACAACTTTAGATGCATAGCCCCATTCATTATCATACCAAAGTAAAAGTTTAATCATTTTTCCATTTTTTACATCTGTATAACGGTGGTCAATAATAGTTGTGTATTTTTCTTTTTTGAAATCACTTGAAACTAAAGGTTCATTATTATTTAGCATTACTTTAAATTCTTGATTATTTTCATACTCTTCGAAAATATCGATAATTTCTTCTTTTGAAGAAGCTTTCTGAACAAATAATGTTACGTTTATAGCTCCTACTGTATCAGTTGGAACACGAAGTGAACTTGAAGAAATTAAAGTAGAATTAAACTTAGGTAATACATATGAACAAGCTTTTATAGTTGTAGTTTTGTTTGGAATAATATTTTGTGTAGAAGACCTTCCAAACTCAAAATTATATTCAACATTTCTTGTTTCACTAGCAACAAAACTTCCATCTAAAACTCTTTGATGATTTAGTAAAGGATGAACTGTAACAATATCAGCACACAATATTTGCTTTTTATCATCAAGTAGTTTTAATGCGGGAAGTAGTGCTGTTGCATTACAAGAACTTGTTGAAATTACTTTATGCTCTTTATAATCTAGTTCTTTCTCATTTGCTCCCAAAATTACATTTATGTCAGCTTTTGAGTTTGGATGTGTTAAAAATATAGCCTGGACATCCAAACTTTTTAAAAGTTTTATATCCTCTTTTTTTCCACTTGCATCGATTATAATATCAATATTTGATAAATCAATATCACTTAATGTTTTAAAATTAAGTACTTCTATCTTTGTAAAACTATTTTTTATAAAGTTTTTATTTACAATTTTAAACTTATCCTCTAAAGCTCCATATGTTGAATCATAGTTTATTGAATAAACTATATTTTCAAGGTAAGGATTTATTTCATTAATAGCTAGGATGTCAAAGTCTTTATTTTGCATTAGCTGTTTTAAAACAGCTTTTCCAATTCTTCCTATACCATTTATTAATACTCTTGTTTTCATAAGCTAAAACCTATACAAATTATTTTTTAGGATTGTATCATAAAAGGGAAATTTTGAAAATAGTATTATTTTGATACAATCATCTTTTATATAAGATTTTATTATATTAATTTATAACTTTTTTTGATATAAATCAATAAAAATTCTTTTCATGTTTGCTAAAGTTCTAAGAAAGGATTAAAAATGAAAACGATTATCGTTATGTTTATTGCTTTATTAGGAATAAGCCTTCAAGCAGATGTAGAAAATGGAAAAAAACAATATCTAGCAAATTGCGCTATATGTCATACTATAAATGGTGGAAGTGCATTTGGAAAAGATTTTAATATTGTATCTTATACAAGAAAAAAAGAAGATATTAAGGCTTATATAAAAGATCCTTATTCTAATTTTGAAAGATTTGGTTATAGCGCAAATGCAATGCCAACATTACCTTTAAAAGAAAAAGATATTGATGATATTACAGATTATATAGACTCTTTACAACCGTTTAAAGTGTGGATGAAGAAATAGTTATGCTCTTTTTGTCATTGACATAAAAATAGCTGCAATTATTAAAAAAGCTCCAGTTATTCTGTTTTGAATTTTCATAGCTTTTACATCTTTTATTAAAAATTTTAGTCTTGAAGCCATAGAAGAGTATCCTGTCATTACAATAATATCAATAACACATAAAGTAAGACAAATTATTCCAAATTGTAGCCATAATGATTCATTAGGATTTAAAAACTGTGGTATGAAAGCTACTAAAAAAACTGTAGCTTTAGGATTAGTTACATTTATAAGCGTTGCACTTACAAAAGCTTTTTTAGCACTATAGTCTTTTATTTGTTCCCCATCTTTGGCCAGTTCTACTTTTTCAAATATTTTTGATAAACCCATATATACTAAGTATAAAACACCAATCCATTTAATTATTGTAAATATCAAAACAGATTTTGCAATAATAGCTCCTAAGCCAATTACAACAATAAATGTTTGGATTAAAAGTCCAGCTTGTAATCCAAAAATAGCAGCATAAGATCTTTTAAGACCATATTTAATTCCATAGTTCATTGAAACAACAGCCCCTGCTCCAGGAGAGATTGAAATAGCAATAGTTGCTAAAAGTAGCGTTAACCAAACATTTAGTTCCATGGAAGTTTCCTTTTTATTTGGCAAATTATATCACAAAAGTATTTTAGAGATATTCCTGTCATATATATTTATTGTAAATTTTATAAAAATGTATTATAATATTATAAAAACTAACCAAACGGTTAGTTAGGATTTGGAATGACAAAAAAAGAGAAAATATTAATCATTGCAGAAGAAGAGTTTGCTAAACATGGTTATGATGCAGTAAGTATGAATGATTTAGTAAAAAAACTTGATATGAATAAAGCTACGATTTATTATCACTATAAAGATAAAAAAAGTTTATATCAGACAATAGTTAAAAAAGCAATTACTAAATCTAATGAAAATATAAAAAAGATATTTGAACAAGAAAAAGAGAATAAAACTCTTTTAAGAGATTATGTAAATGCAATTATTTTAACAATAAAAGAAAATCCTAATATTGTTCCAATTGCTCTGCGAGAATTAGCAAATTTTGGAGCTAATATTGATGAAAGCTTCATTCCTTTTGTTGAAGAAGAAGTTAGTACTTTACAGAAAGTATTAGATGGTTTTGATTTAAAAGAGGAATATAAAAATATGAATATTTATGCTTTCTATTCTTTTATTACTGGAACTATAAATAGTTTCTATGCCATTCAAATGTCAGACCTTCCTCTTGGAAATGATGAGGATTTAAAACAAAATAGCCAAAAGACTCTAGATTTTATTTCACATTTTATCTCAAATATAATCATAGATGCAATAGTAAAAACAAGGAATCAAAATGAAATATAGAATATTATCAATCTTAGTAGTATCAGCAGTATTATTAACTGGATGTATTAATGAAAAAGAAGAGGTGATAGAAAAACCAAGTACAAAAGTTGTAAAAATACTCGATTTAAAAAATAGCGAGAATTTTTCTAGGTCTTTTTCTTATCCTTCTGAAGTTTATGCTTTTCAAGATTCAAGTTTAGCTTTTGAAGTAAATGGAAAAGTTGTAAAGTTTTATTATAAAGAAGGACAAAAGATAAAAAAAGGTTCTGTTATCGCAAAACTTGATGATGCAATATATAAAGCAAACTATAATGCAGCTCGTGCTAATTACAATCAAGCTCTTGCTGATTATAATAGATATAAAAAACTTTTTGAATCAAAATCAGTTGCAAAAATACAGTTTGAAAAACAAAGACAAAACCTACAACTTACAAAAGCAGCTATTCAAGTTGCAAAGAAAAATTTAGATGAAACAAAATTGCTTGCTGAGTTTGATGGAGTTATTGCAAAAAAAATGGTTAATGATTATGCAAGAATTACAGCAAAACAAGCAATTGTAAGACTTCAAGATAATTCATCATATAAAGTTAAGTTCTTTGTTCCTGAAAGTGATATTAGAAAAGTAAAAGGCGAGTTAAGTGTAGAGCATATTGAAAGTTTAGTAGATTTTTATATCACTCTTGGAAATGATAAAGATAAAAAATATAAAGCAAAACTAATAGATATTTCAACAACAGCTGAAAAAGTGACTCGAACATTTGAAGCAACCTTGCAAATGCAAGTTCAAGATAGTGTAACAATTTTACCAGGAATGACTGCACAAGTTAATGTAATTGAAAAAGAACAACATAAAAAAAGAGTTTTTATTCCTTATAAATCAATATTTACAAATACAAATAACAGTTCACTTATTTGGGCAGTTAATGAAGATAATAGGGTATATAAACAAGAGATAAAAATAGGAAATATATCTGGCGATTTAGTTGAGGTTTTAAGTGGACTTGATGGTGTATCAAAAATTGTAACATCAGGAATTAGGTTTTTACAAAACAATGATGAGGTAAAAGCTTATGAGAAAATAGGTGAATAAGATGGATTTTGCAAAATTTAGTTTAAAAAACAAATTGTTAATTTATGTACTTACAATTATAGGTGTTGCCTATGGTTTAATTGTTTATGAGCAAATAGGTAAACTTCAAGATCCTGAATTTACTATAAAAGATGCCTTAGTAATTACAAATTATCCAGGGGCAAGTGCAATTGAAGTAGAAAAAGAAGTTTCAAATAGATTAGAAGAAAGTATTCAAACTCTTCCTTTTGTAAAAAAAATAGTTACAAAAAACTCTTCTGAACAATCTTTTATAATTGTAACTATGAAAGATAAGTATAAAGCTGATGAGTTAAAGCAAATTTGGGATGAATTAAGAAAAAAAGTTACTACAACATATCTGCCTCCAAGAGTTCAAACGCCTTATATAAATGATGATTTTGGTGATGTATATGGAATAATGCTTGCTATTTATGGGGATGAATATACTTATGAAGAATTAAAAGATTATGTAGATTTTTTGAAAAAAGAGTTTATTTTAGTTGATGGGGTTGGTAAGGTCGATACTTATGGAGAACAACAACGTGCTTTAATTGTTGAAATAAATAAAGAAAAATTATCTCAATTAGGTATAACAAAAAACGCAATTATTCAAGAATTAAATTTAAAAAACCTTATTCCTAATTTTGGGAAAATAAATATAGGAACAGAATTTATAAGAGTAAAAGCAGATGGTTTTAAAGATATAAAAGAGCTAGAAAATATTGTAATAAAAGGAAATAATAGTCAAGCTCAAATATTTTTAAAAGACATTGCAGTAATTAAAGATTCATATCAAGAGCCTTATTCAGAGATTTTAAAATATGATGGTCATAAGTCAATTGCTATTGGTATTTCCACTTCTGAAGGTGGAAATGTTGTAAAAATGGGTGAACTTATAAATGAAAAATTAAAACAACTAGAATCAAAAAAACCTCTTGGTATTCAAATAGGAACTATCTCAAATCAAGCTAGTGATGTTTCTTTATCAATAAACTCTTTTATGATAAATTTAGTACAAGCTGTTGCCATTGTAATTGTAGTTCTACTTATATTTATGGGATTAAGATCTGGTTTAATAATAGGAAGTGTTTTACTTGTAACTATTGTTATTACTTTTATTTTTATGCCATTATTTGGTGTTTTACTAGAAAGAGTCTCTTTGGGGGCTTTAATTATTGCACTTGGAATGCTTGTTGATAATGCCATTGTTGTAGTTGATGGTATTTTAGTTCGAATAAATAAAGGAATGGATGCAAAAGAAGCTTCAAGTCAAGTCGTAAAACAAACAGCCTTACCACTTCTTGCAGCAACTATTGTAGCAATTCTAGCTTTTGGAGCTATTGGTTTATCTGATGATGCTACGGGTGAGTTTACTCAATCACTTTTTTATGTTGTATTGATTTCTTTACTTTTATCTTGGGTTACTGCTATGACATTAACTCCAATTTTAGCAGTGCAGTTTTTAAAACCTTCAAATCAAAAGAAAAAAAATAATGAAGAAGAAAAAGAAGAATATACTTCATTTATCTATAAAGCATACTCAGCACTTTTAAAATTTGCAATTAATCATAGATTTATCATAATAATAATTGCACTTGCAATGTTTACAGCTTCCATTATGGGCTTTAAATATGTAAAACAAAGTTTTTTCCCTGATTCTTCACGGCCTCAGATTATTGTTGATTATTTTCTTCCTCAAGGAAGTTCGATTGAAACAACATCTAAGTATGTGAGTTCTTTAAATAAAGATATTCTAAATATACATGGAGTTAAGCATATTTCTACTTTTGTAGGAAGTGGTGCATTAAGGTTTCTTCTTACTTATGATCCTGAAAAACCAAATTCTGCTTTTGCCCAAATGTTAATTGATGTAGAAGATTATAAGCACTCTGATAAAATAATTAAAGATATTGAAACTTTAGGAAAAAATAGATATCCAGATATGAATGTATATGGAAAAAAATTTATTTTAGGACCTGGAGGTGGAGGAAAAGTTCAGGCAAAAATATTTGGTAATGATTTAGATAAACTTAGAGTTTATGAAGAGAAAGTTTATAAAATCATAGAACAATCACCATATTCAAAAGGTACTAGAAGCGATTGGAGAAATAAAGTAAAAGTCTTAAAACCTGTGATCTCTTATGAAAAAGCTAATTTAAATGGCATTACAAAAGATTCAATTGCCAATGCAATATTAGATACTTTCCAAGGTAGAACAATTGGGATTTATCGAGATGGAAAAGAGCTTTTACCTATAATTTTAAGATCAGCACAAAGTGAAAGAAGTGACATAAAAAATATTGAAAGTATTCAAATATTTTCAAATGTTGCAAATAAAATGATCCCTTTAAAGCAATTAATTACTTCATATGAAACAGTTTTTGAAGATGATATTATTTATAAATATAATAGAAAAAGAGCAATTACAATTCACTCAGACCCAATTGAAGGTAAACTTGCAAATGATTTACTTTTTGATGTAAAAGACAAAATTGATAGTATTGATTTTGAAGATGGATATTATGTGCAATGGCATGGACAATATAAAAGTTCAAAAGATTCACAAAAACCAATTATCGAATCTTTACCACTATTTTTTATTATTATGGTTTTAATTATAATTGCGTTATTTAACTCAATTAAAAAAACATTAGTAATTTGGTTAGCTGTTCCTTTTGCACTTATTGGTGTTGTAATTGGTTTACTTGTTATGGATTTACCTTTTGGGTTTATGTCCCTACTTGGTTTTTTATCTCTTTCGGGAATGTTAATTAAAAATGCAATTGTTTTAATTGATGAAATAACATTAGAAAATGAAATAAATAAAATGCCTTTAAACAAAGCCATTCATCATTCAGGAATCAATAGATTAAGAGCTGTTACAATGGCTGCACTTACGACAGCTTTAGGAATGATTCCTTTAGTTTCAGATCCATTTTTTGCATCAATGGCAGTTGTTATAATATTTGGTTTAGTAGTAGCTACTTTCTTAACAATGATTTTAGTTCCTGTATTTTATGCAATAATTTTTAAAGCTGAGAAATTATAATGAAAGACTTATTAAAAAAATTATGGTTTCAAGTAATTATTGGAATGTTTTTAGGTGTAGGAATTGGATTATTACTTTCACCTACTGCTTTTGCTTTAATATCAAAAGACTTAGCTTTTGCAATTGCTCCTTGGGTTGCATTAGTTGGTAATATTTTTTTAGCTTTAATTCAAATGATTGTAATTCCCTTGGTTATGAGTTCAATTATTTTAGGAATTACAAGTGCAGAGGATACTCAAACATTAAAAGTATTAGGTTTGAAAATTGCTCCATATTTTGTATTTACAACAATAACCGCAGTTACAATTGGTATTTGTATAACATATTTTATACAACCAGGAAATTTTGTATCTGCTGATATTATAAATCAAATTTCATCTACACAAGTCGTTTTAAAAGAGACATCAGTTTTAAAGGATATTTCTATTCCTGATATGATTGTTGATTTAATTCCTGTAAATAGTGTAAAAGAAAGACTTGATGGTAATATTTTAGCTTTTGTAATTTTATCTATTTTTATAGGTGTGGCTTTAATGAGTATGAAAGAAGATGATGCAAAACCTTTAAAAGACTTAGCAAAATCTTTACAAGCTTTTTCTCTAACTGTTGTTTCATGGGCTATGAAATTAGCTCCTTATGCAGTTTTTGGATTGTTATGTAATATCACTATTAAAATTGGTTTTGATGCGATTTCTTCAATGTCGATGTATGTATTTACTGTGATTTTAGGCTTGCTTGTTCTTCTTTGTTTTTATTTGATTATTGTTTATTTAAGTTCAAATATTAAACCTTTAGACTTTTTAAAAAGAATAAGAGAAGTTCAATTAATGGCTTTTTCAACTTCATCTTCAGCTGCTGTAATGCCTTTATCTATGAAAACAGCAGAAGAAGAGTTAAATATTCCAAGTCCTATTTCTAAGTTTGTAATACCTTTGGGAGCTACAATTAATATGGATGGAACAGCACTTTATCAAGTAAGTGCTGCAATATTTTTAACACAACTTTTTGGAATTGATTTAGATTTAATTGATGTTGTTATTTTAGCAGTTACAACTGTTGGTGCTTCAATTGGAGCGCCTAGTACACCAGGGGTTGGAATAATAATACTTGCAACAATTCTTCAAGGTTTAGGTGTACCACCTGATGGGGTTGCACTTATTTTAGGAGTTGATAGAATTTTAGATATGTGTAGAACAACTATAAATGTAACAGGAGATTTAACAGCTACAATTGTTATGAAAAAATTAGTTTCACTTTCAAGTAATTCTGAAGAATTAGCAAGAAAAATAAGTGATAAAAGCTAAGACTTGAGAAGATTAGGGATTTAATTTTAAATCCCTAATTAGCTTAAATTATTGAGCTTTAACACCTGCTAATTCGATGATTAGTTTTACTTTTTCACCAATAGCAACGCCACCTGCTTCTAGTAAAGAGTTATATTTAATTCCGTAATCAAATCTATTAACCTCTCCTTCAAGTGTAACACCAACTCTAATTTTTCCTCTTGTATCTTTGATTGTTCTTCCACTTGTTTCTACTTCAAGTTCAACGTCTTTTGTAACACCTCTCATAGTAAGTTTTCCAAAAGCTTTATCTCCATCAACTTTATTTAATACAAAAGTAATTTCTGGAAATTGTTCTGCTGCAAAGAAATCAGATTCTTTTAAGTGATTATCTCTTTTTGCATTTGCTGTATTAATAGAAGCTACTTCAACAGTACCTTTTAGAGATTCTAAAACATTTTTAGTTTCGTCGTATTCAAATGAACCTTTAAAATTATCAAATTGTCCAGTAACATTTGAAATCATCATGTGTTTTACTTTAAATCCAACACTTGAGTGAGTCTTATCTACATTAAATGTTGCTCCAAAAAGTGCACTTGCTGTTAATATCGATGCTAATCCTAATTTTACTAATTTCATTTTTTTTCCTTTTTATAATTAAGTTTGTTATGTAAAATTTATTATACATATAATCAATAATGATTGTCAAGTTTAATAAGAAGATTTTTTAACCTTTTCATAATAAAGACTTAGATAAAATAATACGTTTTGCTATAAAGAAAGAAATAAGGAAACTAATATGTTATTAACTCCAGGACCTACTCCTGTACCAGAATTCGTAAGAAAAGCTATGGCTGATATTACAATTCATCATAGAACTCCAGAGTTTGAAGCTATTTTTGCCCAAACTAGAGAACTATTATTTGAACTATATGGAATGGATGAAGTTGTAATGCTTGCATCTAGTGGTTCAGGAGCTATGGAAGCTTGTATCACAAACTTAACACACAAAAAAGCCCTTACTATTAATTCAGGAAAATTTGGTGAAAGATTTGGAAAAATTTGCAAAGCTTTTGACATTGAATATACTGAAATTAAAAATGAATGGAATAAAGCAGTATCAGTCGAAGAAGTACTGTATGCTTTAGATCAAGACCAAGATATTGATGCAATATTTATTCAAATTTGTGAAAGTGCTGGAGGATTAAGACATCCAGTAGAAGAAATTGCACAAGCTGTTAAAAAGTTGAATAGAGATATATCTATTATTGCTGATGGAATCACTGCAATTGGTGTTGAAAAAATTGATACCTCAAAACTAGATGCTGTAATTACAGGTAGTCAAAAAGCTTTAATGCTTCCACCAGGACTTGCAGTAATTGGTTTATCAAATGATGCAGTTGCAAAAATAGAAAAAAAATCAAGAGGTTTTTATTTTAATTTAGCAACTGAAATTAAACAACAAAGAAAAAATACAACAGCTTGGACAGCTGCCACAACACTTATTATAGGTTTACGAGAAATTTTATCTAATATAAAAGAAAATGGTGGTTTTGATGCTCTTTATACTAAAACTGCATTAAGAGCTAAGTCTTCAAGAAAAGCATTAAAAGCAATTGGTTGTGAAATATATCCAACAACTCCTGCTAATTCTATGACTACTGTGTATACAGAACATGCACCAGCTATTAGAAAAATATTAAAAACAAAATATGATGTAAATATTGCAGGTGGACAAGATCATATAAAAACATTAATTTTTAGAATTAATCATATGGGATTAGTTGAAGATAATGAAGCTGCATGGGTTTTAAATGCAGTTGAGTTAGCACTTGATGAATTAAAAATAAGAGAATTTGATGGAACTGCAAATAGAGTATTTTCTACAAATATGTTCAAAGGAAATTAGAATAAATGGTATTTGAACACGAAATTCCTAAAGGAAGCAGATTATACTTTGGAAAAGTAGCACGAGCTAAAAGAGCTTTAGAAAATAAAGTATGTGCTATTTTAGATGATAAAGGTTTTGAGGAAATTATCACTCCAAACTTTTCATATTCACAACATCAATCAATTGAGAATGAAAAAAAATTAATTAAATTTTCAGATGAAAAAAATGAGCAAGTTGCGTTAAGAGCTGATTCAACACTAGACGTTGTTAGAATTATTTCAAAAAGATTAGGTAGAACTACTGATCACAAAAAATGGTTTTATGTTCAACCTACTTTTACATATCCTTCAACAGAAGAGTATCAAATTGGATGTGAGTGGATAGGTCATAATAATATTGCAGATATTATGAATTTAACTACTGATATTTTAAAAGCTCTTAATGTTGAACCAATTTTACAAGTATCAAATATAAATATTCCAAAGCTTGTTGCACAAGAGTTAAATATTGATATTGATTTATTTAAAAATGGTGAAATAGCATCACTATTTAAATTAAAATGTGATTGGTTAAACAAATTAATAAAAGTAAAAAGTATTGAAGACTTAGAAGGTATTGTAAATATTGTTCCTTCATCAATACAAGACCAATTAAAAAAACTATTAACTAGAGCTAAAGAAGTTAATTATTCAAATATGATTATTGCACCATTATATTATGGTTCATTGAAATATTATGATGGTATTTATTACAGAGTTATTAGTGATAATTTGACAGTGTGTAAAGGTGGAATGTACTCAAGCGAGGGTTCATGTTCATTAGGTTTTGCACTTTATACAGATAGTTTATTAAAAATTTTAGAGGATTAATATGAGTAAAGCAGATTTAATTGTAGGAATACAATGGGGTGACGAAGGTAAAGGTAA
>Ga0193963_1001235_pt1 | contig 12919 bp, 12 predicted proteins | sample FB_6_MG_FD_140359 | JGI IMG/M metagenome (GOLD analysis project Ga0193963, IMG submission 140359) | Microbial mat bacterial communities from the Broadkill River, Lewes, Delaware, United States - FB_6_MG | ecosystem: Environmental > Aquatic > Freshwater > River > Microbial mats | place: USA...
CATTATATTACCTTTTTGTCAAATAAATTATTTGACATAATCCTTTTAACTTAATTTAATTTTTTTGTTGTATCATGTTTATTAATATATTCTTGATATATCAATTGATATATTAGAAGTATATCATAGCAGTATTTGTTTTTATATTAAAACAAACTGAAATTTTAAAAAAAGTAGTAATATGAAAAATGACATTAAAAATCAGAAGATAGCTTATATTCACGCACTAATTGCAGTGTTTTTATGGTCAACTGTTGCAAGTGTATTTAAAATAAGCCTTCAAACCTTAAGTGTAGCACAGCTAGTTTTCTATGCTGTTCTTACTTCAACTATAGTTTTATTAATTATTGTATTAATAAAAAAACAGTTAAAACAAGTACTTATACATTTTAAACAAAATTATAAACTTATTATTCTATTAGGAATACTAAATCCATTCTTACAATATATATTATTGTTTAAGGCATATGATCTTTTACCAGTTCAAGAAGCACAAACTATAAATTTTACTTGGGCATTAATGTTGACATATCTTTCAATACCTTTATTAGGTCACAAACCAAAGCTTAGTGATTTTATTGCAGGATTTATATGTTATTTTGGAGTTTTGATTATTGCAACAAAGGGAAATCCTTTATCATTAGACTTCTCAAATACATATGGTGTTATCTTAGCACTATTAACTACAGTAGTATGGTCTTTATATTGGATATATAATACAAAAGTAAAAGTAGAACCAGTTGTTGGTCTCTTTTCTAGTTTTATAGTTGGTTTACCCTTAGTTTTAATTTATTACTTATATATGGAAGATTTTTCTATACCGGATATAAAGGGGTTATTAGGAGCGACTTATATAGGGTTATTTGAAATGAGTATAACTTTTATGTTTTGGTTAAGTGCAATGAAATTAACTACTTCTACATCAAAAATTGCTAATTTAATATTTATAGCACCATTTTTATCATTAATATTTATTTACTTTTTAGTGGGAGAAGCAATTTTATTTTCTACTATTATTGGTTTAGTATTAATTGTAATTGGTTTATTAGTGCAACAAGGTAAATCATTAACACAGAAGATTAAAAAATAAATTAATCTTCTTTTATATAATATTTATTATTTTTTGACAAGAGTTCAATATCTAAATCAAAAACTTTTGAGATATTAGCACTTGTTAAAATATCTTTTTTTAAACCTTGTTTATAAATACAATTGTCAGCAATAAGAGCGACATGACTTATATCTTCAATAATTTCTTTAACATGGTGAGTAATTATAATAATACTTAATGTTGAAGTTAATCTTTTAATTAATGATAAAAAATTCTTTTGTGCTTTTATATCAAGTCCTGTTGTAGGCTCATCAAGTAATAAAGCTTTTGGTCTATAAATTAAAGCTCTTGCTATTAGACATTTACGAAGTTCTCCCGTTGACATTAAAGAAGCCTTTTTATCTTTTAAAACTTTTATATCTAAGTAGTCAAAAATTTCATCTGTTTTTTCATTTTGTTCTTTAGTAAAAATATGATGTTCTTTTTTACCAATACTTGCAAAAAAACCAGAACGTACAATTTCATAACCACTGGCAAATCTAGCTTGATATACAAACTCGTTTTGTAGTTCATTTGTAACTATTCCAAGTTTTTTCTTTAAATCAAAAATATCCCATTTTTCTATTCCAAATATTTTTTTCTTAAATTCATAATGAGTATTAGGATATAAATCATTTGATATTAGTTTTAATAAAGTTGATTTACCAGAACCATTTGCACCTAATATAACCCAATGTTCTCCCTCTTTAATATTTAAATTAATATTTTTTAAAACTAAAAACCTATAGTCATAGCCAATATTTATATTTTCAAATTCTATTATATTCATCTTTATCCTTATATATATTATTAATATATCATATTTTACTATTTTTATGATAAAATTAATATATTAATAATATATTAAAGGAATATAATGGAATATAAAAAATTATTCTTCCCAATTGGTGGAGGAGAAGAGCTTGCTCAAAGAATTCATGGTGCATTACTTATTGGAAAACACTTTAATGCTCATTTAGATATTTTTAAATCACTTGCAAAACCTAGTCAGATTATGCAATTTGCAGACAATATACCAGAGTCTATTTTAAAAGAATTAAATGCAATTGCTAAAGATAAACTAGAAAAAGATCTTCATATACATGAAAAAATATTTAAAGAAGAAGCAAATAAACTTGATACTACAATTTCAAGTACAATAATCACTAATACTGCTAGTGCACAGATATTATCAGGAGAAGGATATAGAAGTAAGTTAATTGAACAAGAGTCAAAGTACTGTGATTTAGTTGTTGTTTCTGCTCCTCATAATGCACGATTAACGGCTACGTTTGAAACCACAGTTACAAAAAGTGGAAAACCTGCATTAATGTTTCCTAGAGAAATGACAAGTTTTAATACAGACCGAATACTAATTGGATGGAATAATTCACCAGAGGTATCAAGAGCAATATCACAAGCAATACCTATAATGAAAAAAGCAAAGAAAGTACATATTATTACAGCAAATGAATATATGAAAAATGAGAATGAAGTAATCAAATTGCAAGATTATTTAAAAATACATAATATAATAGCAACATATGAAATAGTAAAAACAACAAATACTCCAGGTGAAGCTTTACTTAAAAATGCTAAAGATGGGAATTATGAATTAATAGTTGCAGGTGCTTTTGGACATAAGGGTTTTAAAGAGCTTATGTTTGGAGGAACTACTAAATACATATTAGAACATACAAATATCCCAATATTTATGTCAAATTAATAAAATAGAGTTATTTTAACTCTATTTTTTAATCTTTTTATAATACCAAAAACCAATAATTGCTAAGCAAATTAAAATTCCAACGATTATATACCTTAGATATTCTTTTATTAAAGCTTCATTATCTCCTAAGTAGTATCCTAGAAGTGTTAAAATCACTACCCAAATCGCTGCACCTAATGTAGTATAAATAGAAAATGTTAATAAATTCATTCTAGCAAGGCCTGCTGGAAAAGATATATATTGTCTTACTGCTGGAATTAAACGCCCTGAGAAAGTTGAAATATGTCCATGTGATTTAAAAAACTCTTCCATTTTTGAAATTGTTTCTTCTTTAATAAAAAAGTATTTCCCATATTTAACTAAAAAAGCTCTTCCGAATTTAACTGCTAAAAAGTAGTTAAAAAGTGCGCCAGTTAGTGAGCCAGCAACTCCTGCAAAAATAGCAAAATATATATTCATTTCACCCTTATATGCTAAGTAACCAGCTGGAACCATTACAACTTCTGAAGGAAATGGAAAGAACGAGCTTTCTAAAAACATCATGATAAATATACCTGTATAGCCTAAACTACCAACAGTATCTACAACAAAGTTTACAATATCATGAAGCATTAAGTACCTTTATTAAATTAAGTTCTTCCATTTTAAAATAGAATCATTTATAAGTTGGAATATCTCTTTTTCACTAGGAGTTGTTTCATCAAAATAATCAGAAACAATTTTTAATATATAAAAGTCTTGAATATTTTCTTTACATGTTTGTCTAAAGAACTCTGCTTGCTTATCAACAAGTAATGTTTCTAAATCTTTATCTGTTTCTAAAGCTTTCTCTACTGTAGTAACATTTGCAAAATTAAGTCCATTGATAAATCGATTAGTACAAAAAAGTGTTCCTAGAGCAATTGATCCATCACTGCACGAGGCAATACTTAAATCAAAAGCTTTAGAGATTTGGAAGTTTTTGAAAATATAATTTAAAGAGTCTAATATTTCTTCTTTACTTACACCAGAAACTATAAGTATTAAATCATCATTAGAATAAATTGTATTTTCAATTGGATTAGTTAATTTCTCTAAATTAAAGAAATCAACTATAGGTTGTGCTTCTATTAAAGAAGTAGTGTGAATTAATATTTTTGACATATTAATTAACAATAGAGCCTAAACTCTAAAGTTTTACTATCTTTTAAGTTCTTTAATTCTTGCAGCTTTTCCTCTTAATCCTCTTAAGTAATGTAACTTAGCTCTTCTTACTCTACCTCTTCTTAATACTTCAAAAGATTTGATTGAATCAGAGTATAATGGGAAAATTCTTTCAACACCAACAGAGTTAGCACCAATTTTTCTTACGTTAAATGTTGCAGAAACACCTTCACCATGTCTAGCAATTACGATACCTTCGTAAGTCTGAACTCTCTTTTTTTCACCTTCTTTAATCTCAATACCAAGTCTTACAGTATCTCCTGCTCTAAATTGAGGGATCTCTTTTGACTCTATTTGTGCAGTTTCGAAACTAGCAATATATCTGTTTTTCATCGTTTTTCCTTATTAGGTCTATAGTATTTTGTCTTACAAATTGACATCTGGTTTTTTAAGTCGGAAATTTTACTATGATTTCCCTTTAAGAATTCTTTAACGACACTTAAATTTTGGAAAATTTCAGGTTTAGCAAAAGATGGTGCTTCTAAAAGTTGATTTTCATAACTCTCAACATCTAAAGATTGGGCATTCCCAAGAACACCATCAACATTTCTAGAAATTGCATCACTCAATGTTAAAGATGGTAATTCTCCACCTGTTAAAACAAATTCTCCTATAGAAAATACCTCATTTGCATATTTTTCTATTACTCTTTCATCAATTCCTTCATATCTTCCACTTACAAATACTATGTTTTTTTTCTTTGCCAAACGCTTTGCATCATTTTGTTTAAATGTTTTTGCAGCAGCTAAAGGAAAAATAATATAAGCATCTTCATTTTCTTCTTTTATTTTATCTAAGCAATCAAACAAAGGTTGGCAAGTCATAAGCATTCCTGCTCCTCCACCTACCATTTGTTTATCAACTTTCAAATGCTTATTATTTGTGAAATCTCTTGGATTATAAAACTCATAAGATATAAAATTTGAATCAACTGCTCGTTTTAAAATAGAATCTTGAAAATATGGTTCAATTAAGTTTGGGAAAAGTGTCACAAATGTAAATTTCAAACTAATACTCTACCTTTTTTATTGGAATAATACCATATTTATTTTTATTTGTAATTAAGCATTATTAATTTAAACTGCACGAAAAATTTATTAAGGTTATTATTTGAAACTACTAAGAGGTTTTGGCAAAAAGTATTTTACACTAAGTTCTATACAAGCATATTCATTAGCTACACAATTACATAGTGTCCTAACGTCTACAAAAAACCATATCAATAATAAACTTTTAATTTCTAACGAAAACGATGAAGATGAAGATGCACCTCCAAATCTCATTGAAAACTTAACTTTATGTCTTATTCAAAATAAGAAGCCATGTCATTGTGAATGTATCTTTAAAAAAAGAACTGCTTTAGCTATAACTCTATTTAAATTTATTCCTCGATGTCCATTTTACAATGCTTTTTTTGCCTTTAGAAGAACAGGGGTACACCCTCCTTTTGCATAATTTATTCAAAAATTAAAACAAAATCATATAAAAAATAAATTATTAATAACAAAAGGATTAGTTATGCAAAAGAATTACGTATTAGGATTTCCTCGTATTGGAGAAAAAAGAGAACTTAAAAAAGTTTTAGAAAAATATTGGTCAAAGCAAATAGGCTTTGAAGAAGTTAAATATGTAGCAGAACAATTAAAAAAACGTCATTGGAATTATCAGAAAAAAGCAAAAATAGATTTTATTTCATCAAATGATTTTTCATATTATGACAATATGCTTGATACTACAATTTTATTAGGAGCAATTCCAAAAAGATTTGAGAAGCTAAAAGACGAAGAACAATACTTTTCAATGGCTAGAGGAAATGACAAAGCTCTTGCAATGGAAATGACAAAATGGTTTAATACAAATTACCATTATATAGTTCCAGAAATTTCAAAAGAAACTACATTTAAATTAAATAGTAAAAAAGTTATAAATGAATACAAAGAAGCTAAAGAATTAGGTATTAAAACTAAAATCAATTTAATTGGACCTATTACATATTTAGGTCTTAGTAAAAGTATTGATAATAGTGATACATTTTCTCATATAAATAAAGTTGTAGAAATTTATAAAGAACTATTATTAGAAATATCAAATTTAGATGAAGAAATTGTTGTTCAATTTGATGAGCCTTTATTTGTAAAAGATTTAGACTCAAAAATACTTTCACTAATAAAGCCTACTTATGATCAATTAGCAAGTATTGCAAAAAATATTAAACTTGTTGTTTCTACTTATTTTGAACACTCTAATGAAGCAACAAAAATTTTAGTTAACACTCCTATTTGGGCTCTTGGTTTAGATTTTATTTATGGAAGAAAAAATCTTAATTGCTTAGATTTAATCAAAGATTCAAATAAAGTATTAATAGCAGGTGTAATTGATGGACGAAATATTTGGAAAAGTAACTTTGAAGAGAAAAAATCACTTTTAGAAGAAATAGCAAAAGTAATAAAAAAAGAAAATATTATAATTTCTACATCTTCATCACTATTACATGTACCTTTTACTTTAAATTATGAAGAAAAATTGGATGAGCAGATTAAATCTTGGTTAGCTTTTGCTTGCGAAAAATTAAATGAATTATCACTTCTTTCAAAGCAATTTTTCAATTTAGATTTAAGTTTAGAAGAAAAGTCTGCAATACAAAAAAATATTGAAGATAATAATAAAAGAAAAACATCTACAAAAATTCATAATAACAAAATTCAAGAAGAGTTGAAAAATCTAAAAGTATTACAAAGAGCAGAAAAATTTGAAGATAGAATTAAAGCTCAAAGAGATTATTTCAAATACGATTATCTAGCAACTACTACAATTGGATCTTTTCCTCAAACAAAAGAAATTAGAGAAAATAGAAAGAAGTATAAAGCCTCTTTAATTAGCAAAGAAGAATATGAAAAAGAGATAAAAAAATATATTGATGATTGTATTTCATTTCAAGAAGAAATTGGACTTGATGTACTAGTTCATGGAGAACCTGAAAGAAATGATATGGTTGAATATTTTGGTGAGATGTTAGATGGTTTTGCTTTTACTAAAAATGCTTGGGTTCAATCATATGGAAGTAGATGTGTGAAACCACCATTAATTTATGGAGATGTAAACAGAGAAAATCCAATGACTGTAAATTGGACTAAATATGCTCAAAGTAAAACATCAAAAACAGTAAAAGGAATGTTAACAGGTCCAGTTACTATTTTAAACTGGTCTTTTGTAAGAGATGATATGCCAAGAAGTGAAGTAGCAAAACAAATAGCCTTAGGAATTTGTAAAGAAGTTGATGACTTACAAAATGCAGGAATAAAAATGATTCAAGTTGATGAAGCAGCTTTTAAAGAAGGTTATCCTTTAAGAAAAGAGAATATTGCTGAATATGAAATGTGGGCTGTTGATAACTTTAAACTAAGTATTTCTTGCGCAAAAAGTAATACTCAAATTCATACACATATGTGTTATAGTCAATTTAATGACATTATTAAAACAATTGAAGCTATGGATGCTGATGTGATTTCAATAGAAACAGCAAGAAGTGGAAATAAACTTTTAAAGATATTTAAAGAAGTAGCTTACAAGCAAGAAATAGGACCAGGAATTTATGATATTCATTCACCAAGAGTTCCAAGTATTGAAGAAATGGTTAAACAAATTGAAGCCTTAGTTGAAGTTTTACCAAAAGAGCAATTATGGATAAATCCAGATTGTGGATTAAAAACAAGAAATTGGCCTGAAGTAAAACAAAGTTTAAGAAATATGGTTAAAGCCGTACAAATAATAAAAGAAAAAACTTACTAGAGTCTTTAGACTCTAGTAAAAATATGTTTTATCATAATTAATTATGATAAAACATATTTTTAGATAATATCAAGGAATTATATAAAATGAGAAAAGAAGAAATGATTACATTAAACAATATTAAAGAAGCGAAAAAAAGATTAGCAGGCACTGTTTTAAATACTCCATTAGTTAAAGCTCCAATTTTAAGTAGTGACTTAAATGCACAAATTTATTTAAAAGAAGACAATTTACAACTTACAGGTAGTTTTAAAATAAGAGGTGCTTTTAATAAACTTGCATGTATGGAAGATAAGGTAAGAAAAAACGGTGTAGTAGCTGCAAGTGCTGGTAATCACGCTCAAGGTTTAGCATATGCTGCAAAACATTTTGATTGTGAAGCTACAATTTTTATGCCAGAATCAACTCCTCTTACAAAAGTAAGTGGTGTAAAATCTTATGGTGCAAATGTTGTTTTAGTTGGTGAAAATTTTGATGAAGCCTATGCAACTGCAATAAAATTTTCTGAAGAAAACAATAAAGAGTTTATTCATCCTTTTGCAGATGATGCTGTTATTGCTGGGCAAGGAACAATTGCTTTAGAAATTCTAGAAAAAATAGATGATATTGAACATATTGTTGTACCAATTGGTGGGGGAGGATTAATTTCAGGAATTGCAATCGCAGCAAAAGAAATAAATCCAAATATAAAAATCACAGGTGTAGTTGCAAGTGGTGCTAGAGGAATGAAAGAATCTTTTGAATCAAAAATGCCAATTGATTCAGCATCAGTTAAAACAATTGCAGATGGAATTGCTGTAAGAGATGTAACTCCAAAACTTTTAGAAATTATTTTAGAACATGTTGATGAAGTTGTTGAAGTATCTGATAATGAAATAGCAAATGCCATTTTATTTTTACTAGAAAAACACAAATTAGTAGTAGAAGGAGCAGGTGCTGTCGCAACTGCTGCTATTATGCATAAAAAAGTAGAAATAGAAAATCAAAAAGTTTGTTCAATTGTTTGTGGTGGAAATATTGATGTTACAATGCTTTCTTTAATTATTGACAAAGGTTTAGTAAAATCATATAGAAAAATGAATCTAATTGTTACTTTAATGGACAAAGCAGGTGCTCTTATGAGATTAACTGAAGTACTAAAACAAAGTGATGCAAATATTGTACAAATAGATTATGATAGAAACTCCGTTAAATTAGAGTTTGGAGAAGCACATGTAACAATTGCGGTTGAAACAAAAGGCGAAGAACATCAAAAACTAATTAGAGAAAATTTGAAACAAAACGCATACAGATTCAAACAAATTTAAATTAATTTATAATCTTTATATAGTTTTTAGAAAACAAATCATATAATGCAGAGATAATTTAGTATTGAGAAACAAAAAAAAGGAAGAAAATGGAAGGAAGACTATTTACATTCTTGGGATCTATTGGTGGTCACGGTCAAGAATGGATTATCTTATCACACTTTGTCCTAGTGGTAGGTATAATATTTTTAATAGCACGATCAGCTACAAAAAGATTACAATTAGTTCCAACTGGTAGCCAAAATGTTATGGAAACATTCATTGGTGGTGTTATATCTGTAGGTGCTGATACAATGGGTGAAAAAAATGCTAGAAGATACATGCCTTTAATTGCATCTTTAGCGTTAGTAATTGTTTGTTCTAACTTAATTGGTGTTATTCCAGGTTTTGAATCACCAACAGCTAATATAAACTTTACTTTATCTTTAGCTCTTATAGTATTTGTTTACTATAATTACTTAGGTATTAAAGAAAATGGTTTTATAAACTATTTTAAACATTTTATGGGTCCAATGCCAATTTTAGCTCCATTAATGTTCCCTATTGAAATTATTTCTCACATTTCTAGAATCGTATCTCTGTCATTCAGACTTTTTGGTGCAATTAGAGGTGATGATATGTTCTTAATGGTATTATTAATGTTAACACCATGGATTGTACCTTTATCTGGATTCTTTATGTTAACAGCATTTGGAGTTTTACAAGCATTCGTATTCGCTATTTTAACTTACGTTTATATAGCTGGATCAATTATGATGTCAGAAGAAGATCACTAGAACTTTAAGTTTTCTTAATATTTAAAAAAGGGATGAAGAAATTCATCCCTTTTTTTATGCCTATATTTTAAACCTCATCAATTAAAACTTCATTCTCTTTTAAATACACTAAATATGAAAATACTTCTTCACTTTTGAATATCTCTTTAATTGCTTTTTTATAGTAAGTTACTTGTAAGATATGATCATGTGATTTTTCTTTTGTAGTTTTATAATCTAAAATATAATATTTGTCACCTTTAAATAAAAGTAAATCAATAATTTTAATTTCTCCATTATAAACTAAAGCTTGCTCAGATATAAACTTTGAATCTTTAATTAAATTGGCAAATAACTTATGTTCAAGTAGTTTTGTTATTCTATTTTTAATATTAATAAAATCACTCTCATCTAAATAGTTTGAATACCTAGTTCTTACAAGATTCAAACAATAATCTAAATCAGCTTTATCAAAGTCATTCATCATTTCAAGACAAAAGTGAGTTGCAATACCAAAGTATTTAGAATGAAGTCTATTATCATCTAAATCTTTTTCTTTTGCAATTTGTTTTTCTTGTTGACCTAAATCCATTGGAGTATAAAGAATTTTTTCGCTTTTTTCATAATTTTTTGATACATTTGTACTTTCAATTATTTGACCAAATATTGAAGCTTTCATACTTAGGATATCAAAAACTGATGACTTCTCTTTTTTGAAGATTATCATATTATTTTTAGCACGAGTAAGAGCAACATATAAAATATTTATTTCATCTTCTAAGCTTAATGCTTTTTCTTTTGCAATAGCATTTGAGTATTGTTTATTATAATTTTCATAACCTTTTATTTTGTAAAAGATATTTTTTAACTCAACACTATCATATTCAAAAAGTAATGATGACTTATCAGAATTTTTTCTTTTTATTCTATCAAGTAAAATTACAGTATTAAACTCTAAACCTTTTGATTTAAAAATTGTAAGTATTTGTAATCCTGAAGATTCGCTATTTTCCATAACAGCATCAAGTTTATCTATTTCGTAAACAAAATCTACAATATTATTATAAATAGTACTACACTCTATAAACTTAACAACATTTTCATCTATTATTTTTAATGATGTTGCTATTTCTTTTATAATTTCCTGAACAGATTTTTTATCTACTTCAAAATTAATTGCAAGCTTTGTTAATACTTTATTTCCAATTAGTGCATTTAAATTTTCTTTATAAATCTCTTCTTTAAAATAAATATATTTAATTGCATTTATTACAGCTTGTACATTTTCTTGATTTATTAATTTTGATGTCATTTCAGTAGATATTTTTAAACTTGGAAATTTATTCTTTAAATAATTATACATATCTAAAACATCAGAGTTAGTATATGTTAATATTGCAATATCATTTGAGTTTACACCTTGTTTAATAAGTTGTGCAATCTTTGAAGCAACTGTTGCAAACTTTTCTTCTTCAACTAATTGTTTATCAACAAGAACTTCAACATATCCACCTTTCCTGATTGATAACTGATCATAATATTCATAAGAAGGTAAATTTACAAATAATGAATTTACAAAATTTATTACATTTTCACAAGACCTATAGTTTGTATTTAAAACTTCAACCTCTAAGGATTTATTTGTATTTGCTACATAATCAAATAATTCTCTTTTTCCACCTCTAAATCTATAAATAGATTGTTTTGTATCCCCCACATAAAAGAAGGATTTGAATTTATTTTGTTCACCAGACAATGACTCTTTTATAAGTGGTTCTAAAATTTTATATTGTAAAAGAGAAGTATCTTGAAACTCATCCATTAAAATATGGGAAAATTGAGAATCTAATCTAAAATACAAAAACTCTTTATCTATTTTTGTTGATAATAACTCATATACTAAATTTGAAATATCATTAAATTCTAAATAGTTTTTATTTTTATTAAATGTTAATTTAAAATTTTTAAACATCATATATAATTCAAAAAGTTTACTAAGACTATATCCAGCTCTTAGCTTATAATAAAGTCCTATTTCTTCTTTTACATTTGCAAAAAAGCTCTCCAATGTATCATTTGAACATTTTTTAAAATATGAATAATCACTTAAAGTCTCTTTTCCTATCCATGTTTTTGTAAACAACTCATCAAAGTTTTCAAAATCAACTGCTTTTTTAGCTGAATTACTTGCAACTTCACAATTCAAAATGGCTTCTTTTATTTTATATGCACTTAATAAAACTTGATCTTTTTGAATATTTATTAACTTTGCATCAATATCAACAATTTCAATATTTTCATTTTTTTCAAGTAGGTTTTTAAATAAATCAAAAATAGAATTAAACTTCTTTTTTTCATAAATTGAAAAATCAATCAATGAGTCAAACTGCTTTACATCAAGAGATTGTAAAAACTTCATAGATAAAGCTTCAATATCATCTTCTTTTATTTCAAAGTCATCTGATATTCCAATATAACCACAGAATTCTCTTAATATACTATTTATAAATTTATCAATTGTAAAAATACTTAAATTTGCATTTGTAAAGGACTTTACTAAAAAGTTTTTCTTACCTAAAATTTGTTCTTTTGAAAGTGATGATTCTTTTATAATTGCATTTAAATATGCTTCATCATCACCTAGAGTTAAAAGTGTATTATATATTCTTTCACTCATCTCATTTGCAGCTTTATTTGTAAATGTAAGTGTTAATATTTCATTTGGTTTTGCATCTAATAGTAGTAGTGTAATATACCTAACTGTAAGTGCGAATGTTTTACCAGAACCAGCGCTGGCTTTTAATGCTAAAAATTTTTTCATAGTGAATAATACAACAGTAAAAATTATAAGTGTATTATTAAAAAGCTACTTTTTCTCATTAAGATAGATTTAGATATAATCATTACCTTTAAAAATAATCATAGGAAATATTATGCAAGATAAACATCAAAAAGTACAAACCCTACTTGATGCCATTCCTTATATAAAAAAATTCAATAGCAAGACTATTGTAATTAAATATGGTGGTTCAGCACAAACAAGTCC
>Ga0193963_1001237_pt1 | contig 12905 bp, 10 predicted proteins | sample FB_6_MG_FD_140359 | JGI IMG/M metagenome (GOLD analysis project Ga0193963, IMG submission 140359) | Microbial mat bacterial communities from the Broadkill River, Lewes, Delaware, United States - FB_6_MG | ecosystem: Environmental > Aquatic > Freshwater > River > Microbial mats | place: USA...
CATCGGCCTGTGGAGCATGTGGCGTCGCTGCGGGCCATTCCCGGCCTTACCGTTATTCGTCCGGCAGATGCCAATGAAACGGCCCTGGCCTGGAAAAAGGCCTTGGGTACCCTGAACAGCCCCACGGCGCTGGTTCTTTCCCGGCAGAAACTGCCCACCCTGGATCTGTCCAATTCAGACGGAGATATGGTATGGGGCGGCTACACCGTGAAAAGTGCGGGCAAGACCCCTGATATGCTGATCATTGCTACGGGTTCGGAGGTTCACATCAGCGTGGCCGCCGCAGAGGTTTTGGAAAAAGAACACAACATCAAGGCGTCCGTGGTTTCCCTGCTCTCCTGGGAACTGTTTGAAAAGGCGCCAGAGGCATACAAAGCAAGAATTTTTCCTGCCACTGTCACCAAACGGCTGACCGTTGAAGCCGGTATTTCCATGGGTTGGGAAAAATATGCAGGCGACCAGGGCAAATGCATCAGCATTGAACGGTTCGGCGCATCAGCCCCTGGCGGTACGGTACTCAAAGAGTTTGGTTTTTCTGTGGACAACATCGTAAAAACCGCCTTGGAAATGTAACGTTACCAAGGATCAAAGGGGGGCGACCAGATGCAGTTTTCAATTAAAACCGGGGCCAGGACCCAGATGATAGATATTACTGCCCAGGTCCGGGACATTGTCCGCCAGTCCGGCATAAGCAACGGACTTGTGCATGTGTTTTCCATGCACACCACAGGGGCTGTGACCATTAATGAAAATGCGGATCCGGCAGTGCCTGTGGATATTTTATCCTGCATCAACAAGGTGGTCCCCTTTGATGACAATTTTACACATATGGAAGGCAATTCAGCGGCCCACATAAAAGTCAGCTTGTTCGGGCCGTCTGAAAGCGTTGCCCTTGAACATGGGAATTTGGTTCTGGGAACCTGGCAAAGTCTTTTTTTCTGCGAGTTTGACGGGCCCAGAACCCGAAAAATCAATGTGACAATTATGGGCACATAAATCAGTTTCGACGATCTTGGTGAGATTTTTGAAAACGTATTTCGATTAAGAGCCTGTTTAAAAATTAGGGGGATTGGGGCCATTCTCATGTGATTGCAGCCGATTCATCTATTTTTAAACAGGGCTCTAAGGATTGGGGAGCTTTCTTACCCTCCTGCTTCTAAAAATCAACCGACGTCTTTAATGAAGTTTCTTAATACAGTGTGCAGAATCCCGCCATTTTGATAGTACTCAATTTCCACAGGCGTATCCAATCTCAGCACAACAGCAATCTCTTTGTCATCCACTTTTAGAGTCAACTCCTGGCCGGGTTTAATCCCATCACTGAGTCCCAAAATGGAATAGGATTCTTTCCCGGTCAGCTTCAAGGTGTCCGGCGAGTTGCCGTCTTTAAACTGTAAGGGTAAAACGCCCATTCCCAGCAGATTGGATCTGTGAATCCTTTCGTAACTGGTCGCAATAACCGCTTTGACGCCTAAAAGATAAGTCCCCTTGGCGGCCCAGTCCCGCGAAGATCCCGTCCCATATTCTTTGCCCGCTAAAACAATCAAAGGCGTTCCGGAATCTTTATATTTTTGGGCCGCTTCAAAAATTGACATCTGTTCCCCGGTGGGAAGATAGGTGGTAACACCGCCTTCTGTACCAGGTGCAAGCTGGTTCCTTAATCTGATGTTTGCAAAGGTCCCTCTGACCATCACCTGGTCATTTCCCCTTCTGGAGCCATATGAATTGAAATTCGCCCGGGATATTTCATGGTCAAGCAGATACGCTGCAGCAGGCGTGTTTTGTGCGATGGCCCCGGCAGGTGAAATATGGTCGGTGGTGACCGAGTCCCCGACTTTAACCAGCACCTTGGCGTCAACGATGTCGGTGACAGGCTTTAGCTCTTTACTCATATTCAGGAAAAAGGGCGGATTTCTGATATACGTTGAGGATTCATCCCACGCATAAACCTCATCTCCCTTGGTGGGAATTTCGTTCCAAAGCGGAGACAGCGTTTCAAAATTGCTATACCGTTCCAGATACATTTCAGGGGTGATCAGCGAGGTGATTTGTTCGATTTCGCCTGGGTCCGGCCAGATATCTTTCAGGTAAACCGGGTGCCCATCCTGATCGGTTCCCAAGGGATCTTCCTGAAGATTGATATTGATGGTTCCTGCGATTGCATAAGCAACAACAAGGGGAGGACTTGCCAGATAATTGGCTTTTGTGAGCGGGTGGACTCTGCCTTCAAAATTACGGTTTCCGGATAGCACAGAGGCAACGACCAGGTTTTTGTCTGTTATCGCTTTACTGATTGTTTCCGAGAAGGGCCCCGAATTTCCAATGCAGCTTGTACAGCCGTATCCCACCGTAAAAAATCCAAGTTGTTCTAAAAAGCCGTCAAGTTTTGCCAGCTGCAGGTAATCTGTGACAACCCTTGATCCCGGTGCCAGGGATGTTTTGACCCATGATTTTGTTTTCAACCCCTTTTCAACCGCTTTTTGGGCCAGTAATCCGGCAGCAATCATGACGGACGGATTGCTGGTGTTCGTGCAGGAGGTAATGGCTGCAAGCACAACAGATCCATGTGCCAGGGTAAAAGGTTTTTCTGATTTAGCAGGGGTGATCTCTGCCTGGGAAGCCAGCTCGTCCTCTTTTAACTCATATCCTTGTTGGCTAGTCGATGCCGTTAGGGTTTTTGCCCAGGCAGGCTTCATATTAGACAATCCGATTCGATCCTGGGGCCGTTTGGGGCCTGCCAGGGAAGGCTCGATGGTTGAAAGATCCAGCTCAATTTCATCTGAAAATTCAGGGGCGGACATTCCGTCAGTTCTGAAAAGCCCTTGGGCTTTACAGTAATGCTCGACCCGTTCAATGACGTCAGGACTTCTGCCGGTCTCTTTTAGATATTTCAGTGTCTCAGTGTCTGTGGGGAAAAATCCTATGGTCGCACCATATTCAGGGGCCATGTTGGAGATCGTGGCTCTATCGGCAAGACTGAGTTCTGAAAGTCCGTCACCATAAAATTCAACAAATTTTTCCACCACACCCACTTTTCTTAGGATTTCAACGATCCTGAAAACCAAATCCGTGGCTGTGGTGCCGGGGCTCATTTTTCCGGTCAGCTTGAATCCCACAACCTGGGGGATCTGCATATAAATGGGTTGTCCCAACATGACCGATTCCGCTTCAATGCCGCCAACGCCCCAGCCCAGAACGCCTAAACTGTTTACCATTGGCGTGTGGGAATCGGTGCCGACCACGGTATCGGAAAAACAGATGTTATCCCTCATTTGCACGACATTGGCCAAAGACTCCAGGTTCACCTGATGCACAATGCCCACGCCGGGAGGAAATATCCGCATATTTTTAAAGTTTTTCTGTCCCCATTTCAAAAATTCGTATCTTTCCCGGTTACGTTCAAATTCCTTCTCCATATTGATTTGCAGGGAGTTTTGTCGGCCAAAGGAGTCCACTTGAATGGAGTGGTCAATAATTAGATCCACGGGTATTTTGGGGTTGATAACAGCGGGATTGCCTCCTAATTGGCTCATGGACGTTCTCAAGGCGGCTAAATCAACCAGGGCGGGAACACCTGTTAAGTCTTGCAAAATGACCCGGGCCGGCTTAAAAGGGATCTCTTTTTCAGATTTTTGTTTCGGCTGCCAATTTGCCAACGCGACGATATCATCTTCATTGACTTGGAAGTGATCCAGGTTGCGCAGGGTCTGCTCCAATAATATCTTAATTGAAAACGGCAGGCCGGATATGTGTCCTATGCCTTGCTTTTCCAAATTTTCAAGTCTATAGAACTGCGCCGGCGAACTAGATAACTTCAGGTGATCTTTACTGCCAAATTTGTCTTGATCCATATAATCTCCTTTTATTAAGCGGTGCAAAAACGTTTGGAGCTTAAGAGACCCGGAATGCCCTGAGTCGTAACGAAGAATACGGACAGGAAGGCAAATAAAACGGGAATTTGTTTTTTCGAGTCCCTCAGACGTTTATTGTCCTGAAATCACATACCAGAAAGGTTACGGTATTTTTATATCATAATTTGTTTGCAATACATACTTTATAAGAAAGTTTCCAGCACCCAACTGGATTCTTTCTACTTTTGTTGTGGGCCGAAGCCTGGGTGTAGATAGACCAGGCCAGCCCGTGGCTGTTCTTTTATAGCTGTATCATGTGGAAATTTTTTTTGGGGGGCGGCGATGGGGATCAGATGTCCCGGCAGGGTCCATACCGTTGCCACCAAAATTCTGTCAGGCCCGGACGGTTAGAAAAATCACCGCCAAGAAAAATTATTTTCGGCCTTGGTCTTTCTACCCGTTCCGATCTGGATGAATACCCCCGGTGGGCGGTGCAAAGTCCATGTCTGCTATTTGGGGGTGGCGGTTTTCAGGGTATCCAGACCTTTTTCCGGTCCCAGCAGAATCAGGATATCGTCTGGGTTCAAAATGTGATCGGCCTGGGGGGAGAACCGTGTATGCTCGGCGTCCATGCCTTTTATCGCAACGACCTGGACACCGTATTTATTGGTCAGGTTAATTTGTTTAAGACTTTTGCCCACAAATTTTTTCGGCACGGCAAGCTCAATGATGCCATATCCTTCCATAAACGGCAGATAATCTATGAGGCTGGGGTTGTCCAGTTTTCTTGCCATGGACAGGGCCATGTCTTTTTCCGGAAAGATGATCTCTTTAATGCCCAGCTTTTTCAAAACTTTTTTGTGGGGATCACTGATGGCTTTGGCCACAATATGCGGGATACCCAGTTCCTGGAGGTTGAGCACCGCAAGGATGGAGTCCCCGAGCACTGAGCCAATGCCCACCACGGCTGTGTCCACGTTTTTGACGCCGAGTTCTTTAAGGGTGGCCGCATCCGTGGCATCCGCAACCACCGCCTGGGTGACATGGTCTTTAATGGATTGTACAAGAACAGGGCTTTTATCTATGACCATGACATCATGGCCCTTGCGGTATAAATGGGTGGCCAGGTAAAACCCGAAATTTCCCAGGCCGATAATCAGAAACTGTTTCATATAATTTTCCTCTAACCGATCATTATATTTTCCTGTGCATAGGAAAATTTACTGGGCTTGCCTTTTCTGCTCACGGCTATGGCAATGCCCATGGGGCCTAATCGCCCGATGAACATGATACATATAATAATCAGTTTGCCAAGTTCTGAAAATCCGGGCGTAATACCGGTGGACAGCCCCACGGTGCCAAAGGCGCTGACCACTTCATAAAGAATTTCAAGAAAGGAACCCCGGGTCAGATTATGGGAGACATCGCCGATTTCCGTCTGCTGGAGCAGCACCACGCCGATGACAATCACCAGCATACTGATGATGATCAGGCTCACCGCCTTTGATATACTGGCATCAGATACCCTGCGGTAAAAAATATGGGGATGTTCCTGTCCCCGGAATCTGGAATATCCCAGGATGGCGATGCTGGATATTGTGGTGACCTTGACCCCGCCGCCGCATGAACCGGGGGCTGTGCCCACAAACATCAGAAGAATGCTGATAAAAAGCGTTTCATTGGTCAGGCTGCCAATATCAAGGGTGTTGAATCCGGCTGTACGGGTATTTACGGCCTGGAAAAAAGAGGCCAGAAATTTGGTGTGCAGGGGCAGATCCTTAAGGGTGTTGGACCATTCCAGAACAAAAAACAGCAGCGTGCTGCCGGCCAGCAGGATCAAGGTGGCTGTCAGCGTTAGCCGTGTATGCAGGCTGAGTGTTGACCAGCAGCGTTTTGAAAATGAAAATTTTTGCCGGATTTCCGCCATGACAATGAACCCGATTCCGCCGGCGATAATGAGAAAGCAGGTGTCAAGGTTGATCAGCCAACTGCTGCTATATTGGGTGAAACTATCCGGAAATAGAGAAAAGCCTGCATTGCAGAACGCACTGACCGAATGGAATAACGCATAGCAGATGGCCGTGTCCACAGGAAATCTGCAAAGAAAATCCGGCAACATCAATGCCGCCCCGATCAGCTCAATGACAAATGTAAAGATCAGTATTTCTTTGACCAGTGAATATACATTTTTCCCCTGGCCGTAACTGTAGGTGTCCGAGAGCATCTGCCGGCCGGTCATGCCCACCCGTTTGCCGAGGGTGAGCAAAAACATGGTGGACAAAACCATGATGCCGATGCCGCCGGCCTGGATCAACACCATGATGACTGATTTGCCGAAAAAGGTGAACGTTGACGCTGTGTCCACCACGCTCAGCCCTGTGACGCACACAGCGGACGCTGATGTGAAAAGTGCGTCAATAAAGCCCAAATGTCCTTTCTCAGTGGATGCGGGTAAAAGCAGTAATACGGCACCAAGCAGTATCAACACGGCATAGCTGAGCATGGAGATTCGGCCCGGGGACAGAACCTTCCCTTTCCGGGTGGGCTCCCTATGGTGCAGCAACGCCATCTTTAAACCATGTTGCTTTTTTAAAGAAATGAAAATCCATAATGTCTGGATGAACACTGCCTGTAAAAATTAATCCGGTACTGTCTTTGGGTGTTCATTCATAAGACAATACCGGAAACGATTGGTCTCAATATTACGCTTTCAGTCCATGAAAATCAAACGTCATTTTTTCATCCACAAAATATGGCCCGGATATGGCTTTAAAAGTCAACGACGATTTCTTCATAGGCCTTACGCCATTTAGGTGGATCAAGTACAAGCCCTGGTTTTTTGTATCCCACGGCAAGCAAAACCGGAATCCAGTATCTGTCAGGGATATTAAATGCTTTTTTGACGCCTTCATGGTCAAATCCGTCCATGGGATGGGAATCAAGGCCTAAACTTACCGCGGCATACATCAGGCTCATGGCAAAGAATCCCGCGTTTTTAGCGGCAAAGGCCAGGTTGGCCTCAGGACTCCAGTTGTATAGGGAGCTTGTGGCGTTGAGGAACCAATCCCGTTGGGTCTCGGGCATGCCGGTTTTGACCATCTCCTGCCAGGTCCGTTCAAATCCTGGATGCCCCTGTTTCCATCCTTCCTTATCTGCCAGTACAATCATGGTTACCGGGGCTTCAACGATTTTTGGCTGGTCCCAAGCCAGGGTTTTGAGTTTTTCCTTTTGCGCCCTGTCCTGGAGAATTATCAGGTTCCAGGGCTGCAGGTTAAAGCTGGAAGGTGTATCACCGGCCAGTCCCACCATTTTTTTGAGCACTTCTTGGGGAACCTTTTTTTCAGGGTCAAAAAAGTTGATGGATCGTCTATTTTTAGTGATCTGCTCAAAGTTCATAATATCTCCTTATCTCCTGCTTTTGACGGTTGTATTTTTGTTAGTCGAGCCTTAATTCTTAGCTTCTGCTAAGCTAACTTTGATTTCAGAAAGATCAAGGACAGCGCAATGAATTTATTTTTTGGGGCAGGGCAATCAGTCCGGTTTCGACTGTTTTACTTTTTGGGAATTTGTCTTTTTTTGTGCTCATCATCAATGGCAACATACACGAATCGTGCTTCCGTAACTTTATAACGCCCTATACCGCAGGTGTGAATTATAGGTTTGACCCACACTTCAAGCTTCACTGTAATTGAGGTATTTCCTACTTTTTCCACGTAACCATAGCAGCAAAAAATATCCCCCACCTGAATGGGCTCGATAAATTTCATTCCTTCCACGGCAATGGTTACAACACGTCCACAGGTAACCTCCTTAGCCAGGATGCTGCCTGCAATATCCATCTGGGACAGAACCCACCCCCCAAAAATATCTCCGTTGGGGTTGGTATCCGCCGGCATTGTCTGGGTGCGAAGAAGCAGGTCTCCGTGTGGCTGTTGTTCCTCTTCCATTAATGGAATATCCTTCATTAGAATAATATCCTTTCGAGTCGTTTGGATTAAAGTTTATTTTTTATTCTGCGTGGATGTAATATCTTCTTTTATAAAACACATTTAATGAAGGAACAATAGTAGACTTGTCAGAACTGCGGTGGTCCAGGGATTTGATCTTGTTTCGGCAAGCTGTTATATTCACAGATCCCGACGGATAGATTGTAAGGGAGCCCATCATTCCCGGAACCGACACAATAGACCCGGCCTTGTCAAATAAGGGCCAAAAGGAGGAATTAAGAAATGGCGAATCGTACCGAACATGATACCATGGGCGCAATCCAGGTGCCCGCAGACGCATTGTGGGGCGCCCAGACCGAACGTAGCCGGCAAAATTTCACCATTGGTCGGGAGTTGATGCCACAAGCCTTGATTTATGCCTTTGCACGCCTGAAAAAAGCCTGTGCAGCCGTCAACAGGCGGATGGAACTGCTGGATGATCATCAGGCTGATCTTATTATCCGGGTCTGCGATGAAATCCTGGAAGGGGAGCACGACGACCATTTCCCCCTTCACGTCTGGCAGACCGGCAGCGGCACCCAGACCAATATGAATTTAAATGAGGTCATTGCCAACCGGGCCGCCCTTCTTGACGGCAAGGCACTGGATGATACCAGACCCATCCACCCCAATGACCATGTGAACAAATCCCAAAGTTCCAACGACACATTCCCGGCGGCCATGCATATTGCGGCGGTATTTGAGATCCATGACACCCTGCTTCCGGCAGTTGAGCGCATGCGTTTCACCCTTGAAAAAAAATCCCGGGAGTTTTCACAGATCATTAAAATTGGACGCACCCATCTCCAGGATGCCACGCCACTGACACTTGGCCAGGAAATCAGCGGCTGGGAAGCCATGATCCAAAGTAGTCGGGAGCAGATCTTGCAGTCCCTGGAAACACTTTATCCCCTTGCCATTGGCGGAACAGCGGTGGGGACAGGTTTGAATGCGCCCCGGGGGTTTGGAAAAGCTGTGGCAGAAGAACTTGCCACGTTAACCGGCCATCCGTTCAGCCAGATGAAAAATACCTTCCATGGTCTCACCGGGCATGATCAGATCGTCTTCACCAGTGGTGCAATCAAAGGGCTGGCTGCCAATCTGATGAAAATCGCCAATGACATCCGGTGGCTTGCCAGCGGTCCCAGGTGCGGTATCGGAGAACTCAATATTCCAGCCAATGAGCCGGGCAGTTCCATCATGCCCGGAAAAATAAACCCCACCCAGGCCGAAGCCGCCACCATGGTTGCCTGCCAGGTCATGGGAAATGATGCAGCCATCGGCTTTGCCGCCAGCCAGGGCAACTTTGAACTCAATGTATTTAAACCGGTTATCATCCATAACCTGCTTGAATCTGTTACGCTTCTGGGCGATACCATCTCTTCTTTCACATCCAATTGCCTGGCGGGCATTGCCCCGAACATCCCGGTGATTGAACGTCACCTGAAAAATTCCCTGATGCTGGTCACGGCACTGGCGCCGCACATCGGATATGACAATGCTGCCCGGATCGCCAAAAAAGCGCTTCAGGACGACATGACGTTAAAAGAGGCGGCCGCTGCACTGGATTTGGTTCAACCCGGGCAATTTGATGAATGGGTCAACCCCGAAACCATGATTCTGGGACGAAAGTAGCGTTTCAGGGATTAGGAAGCTGAACGAAGAATGCGCATAAAAAATAAAAATGGGGGATTTATTTTTTTTTGTATTTTCTTTTGACGTTGAAAAAATCCCAAATGCCCCAGGGGAGCAATACAGCGCTCAATACCTGATTGAAAAGCGCATACTCAGCCATGTCAGGGTCTGTATTCAGCCATCCGTCCCAAAAGCACCACAATCCGAACCCGAGTAACAGGACAGTAAATACGTAAGGGCTCATCTTAGGCGGGGGAGGGGGATCTTCCTTCGATTTTTTTTCATTCATGAATACTTTTATCCTTATGATTTTTTTAATTAAAACATTTATCATAGATCATTTTAATTGAGAAGAAAGAACTGTTTTGCGAAAAAAATATTATTTCAAGAGACTTCGGCGTTTGCGTTTACGGCATTGCCCGCCCGGGGCCATAAAAATTTGAAAAAACAGTTCAGCAAAATATAAAAATCATGTATATTCAACCTCTTTTTAAAAGTAAAAATTTCGGTGGATTATTATTAGATTATAAAGGGCCGGCACTGGAGACCATCCGGACGGTTTTGGAACATGGAGTAAAAAATGGCTAAACCAAAAAAAGAAACAACATTGATGGACAAAGTCGTTGGGCTTTGCAAGCGCAGGGGCTTTGTATATCCGGGATCTGAAATTTATGGGGGGCTGGCCAATGCCTGGGATTACGGTCCCTTAGGAGTGGAACTGCTTAAAAATTTGAAAGAGGCCTGGTGGAAAAAATTTGTCACCGAGCGTATTGATATGGTGGGTCTGGATGCCGCCATCCTTATGAATCCTACCGCCTGGGAAGCCTCCGGCCATGTGGGCAGTTTTTCCGATCCCCTGATGGACTGCAAAAAATGTAAATCCCGGGAGCGGGCCGATAAGCTTGTGGAAAAATGGCAGCATGACAACGGGTCTGATGAGCAACCCGCTAACTGGGCAGGAGAAAAAACCCCGCCCCAGGATATGCTGGATTTTATTAATGCCAAAAATCTCACCTGTCCCCAGTGCGGCAGCCTTGAATGGACCCTGCCCAAGGCCTTTAACCTGATGTTTAAAACCCAGCAGGGGGTGGTTGAAGGCGAAGGAAAGGACATCTATCTGCGTCCTGAAACCGCCCAGGGGATCTTTGTCAATTTTAAAAATGTCCAGACCACCTCACGCAAAAAAATTCCCTTTGGCATTGCCCAGATCGGCAAGGCTTTCAGGAACGAAATCACCCCTGGTAATTTTGTATTCAGGACCCGTGAATTTGAGCAGATGGAAATTGAATATTTCTGTAAACCCGGAACCGATCTTGAGTACCATGACTTTTGGAAAAAATTTTGCATGGACTGGTACTTAGGGTTAGGCGTTACCCCGGACAATCTTAGATTGCGTGACCATGACTCGGCGGAATTGTCCCATTACTCCAATGGCACGTCCGATATTGAATACCGGTATCCCTTTGGCTGGGGGGAATTGTGTGGCATCGCTTCCCGGACCAATTACGACTTAAGCCAGCATATGGAATACTCATCCAAGGATTTGCAGTATTTTGACGAGGCTGCCAGGGAAAAGTACATCCCCTTTGTTATTGAACCGTCCCTCGGGGTTCAGCGCTCTGCTCTGGTCTTTTTGTGCGACGCCTATGAAGAAGAAGAGATTAAAGAGGGGGATACCCGGGTGGTGCTGCATCTGCACAACCAGTTGGCCCCTGTGAAAATTGCAGTGATGCCCCTGTCCAAAAAAATTGCCGACAATGCAAAGCCCGTTTTTGACACCCTGGTACAGCAACTGGGGCTGAACATGGATTTTGACCTCCAGGGCAGCATAGGCAAACGCTACCGTCGCCAGGATGAGGCCGGCACTCCCTATTGCATCACCTTTGATTATGACTCCCTTGACGACAATGCCGTTACTGTCCGGGAGCGGGACTCCATGGCGCAGCAGCGTCTAAAGATAGATGAATTGGTCCCTTTTTTCCGGGAAAAATTTACATATTAATTAGTGCCTAAACGGAAACCTGTGTTTGGACGAAAAGTTGCCCAGATGCAAGGCGCAGGAAAATTTGCAACCGGAGCAAGCTCGTGGTTGTGAGGATTGCAAATTTTTCTGCAACGCCGCAGGTGGGTGATTTTTCGTCCAAACACCAACGGAAAAATTTTATGACACTGTACTCATACAAAAATATTGTGCCGGACATCCACGACTCCGTTTTTATCGCACCTGGTGCGAAAATTATCGGAGATGTGGAGATCGGTCGGGATTCTTCTGTATGGTTTCAAACGGTTCTCAGGGGAGATGTCGCTGAAATCCGCATTGGTGAACGCACAAATATTCAGGATCTTTGCATGGGCCATGTGGCCAGGGACACCCCTTTGATCATCGGAAATGGCGTCACCATAGGCCATAATTGCTGTGTTCACGGATGCACCATTGGGGACGGCTGTTTGATCGGCATGGGTGCCGTTCTTTTGAACAACAGCGTGATCGGGGAAGGCTGCGTCATTGCGGCCGGTGCCCTTGTCCTGGAAAACACAATCATTGAGCCGTATTCACTTGTTACAGGGTCGCCGGGTAAGGTAAAAAAAGTTTACGAGAACCGGGACGAGATTGATCAGAGGCTGAAAAAAGCCTCTGATAATTATGTGGGACATGCAAGGGAATTTGGTTCTAACGATCTGTTTTATGAACTTAAAAAATAGAACGGTAATCCCCTGTCCCCTGTCTCTGATAGAGCAGGGGATTTGTTTTTTTTCGCGCCTTTTACGGTTTTGTTTTTACCTCTGTCCAATCCTTTTCAAGCCCCATGGCCCTGCCCAGCAATTGCGTAAGGAGTATGGCGGGCATCGGGTTTGTTGATCCCGATTTCAGGATAAGATCCCGGCCGTATTCAAATTGCATGTGGCAATAGTTGCATGCCGTGCAGATTATATCCGCCCCTTCTTGATCCGCCGTTTCATATTTTTTTAGAATAAAGTCCCGGGCCAGGGAGTTGTTTTTTTCCAACAAGGGATTGCCGCAGCATTCCAGGCGTTTGGACCAGTTTACGGGTTCTGCCCCGGTCAGTGTGATAATTCGTTCAAATATGGTCGGTGCATCGGGGTGGTCGTCGAACCCCGTGATGGTTGAGGGGCGCAAGGCGTGACACCCGTAGCTTGGGGCCACTTTTATCCCGTCAAGGGGATGAGTGACGCTTCGCTGGATAACGCCTTTATCGATTTCCCGGTCCAGAAGGGTCAGCGTGTGATGGATTTTGACGCCCCCTTTATAGCTTAGCCCTTCCTTTTCCAGCATCGAGTTTATCAAGGCCCGTTTTTCCCAATCATTTTGAAAATAATGCTCTGCCTGTTTAAGGGCCCCGAAACAGCACTTGCACAGGGTCAGTACAGGCAGGTGATGGGTTTGGGCAATGGCCAGGTTTCGTATGGCCAG
>Ga0193963_1001239_pt1 | contig 12904 bp, 7 predicted proteins | sample FB_6_MG_FD_140359 | JGI IMG/M metagenome (GOLD analysis project Ga0193963, IMG submission 140359) | Microbial mat bacterial communities from the Broadkill River, Lewes, Delaware, United States - FB_6_MG | ecosystem: Environmental > Aquatic > Freshwater > River > Microbial mats | place: USA...
GAAAAAACAGCGTCTTGAAACCCTGCAGCAGACTTGCAAAATGCTCAAAGAAGATGTGGAAGAGGCTGACGTGGCCGAGGTGGTCTCCATTTGGACTGGCATCCCCGTATCCAAGATGCTCCAGGGCGAGCAGGAAAAATTGATCACCATGGAATCCTATATTGCCAAACGGGTGATCGGCCAGGAAAAGGCCATCGATGCGGTCTCCAATGCCGTGCGACGGGCCAGGTCCGGCCTGCAGCCCGAAGGTCGGCCCATTGGTACATTTATATTCATGGGACCCACGGGCGTGGGCAAAACCGAGCTTGCCAAGTCCCTGGCCGAGTTCATGTTTGATTCCAGGGATGCCATGGTGCGGCTGGATATGTCCGAGTACATGGAAAAGCACAGTGTGTCCCGTCTCATCGGTGCCCCTCCCGGGTATGTGGGATATGACCAGGGTGGATACCTCACCGAGGCGGTGCGGCGCAGGCCTTATAGTGTGATTTTATTTGACGAGATTGAAAAGGCTCACCCGGACGTGTTCAATATCCTGCTCCAGGTTTTGGACGACGGCCGGATGACCGACGGCCATGGCCGGACAGTGGATTTCAGGAACACCATCATCATCATGACATCCAATATCGGCTCCAGGATACTGCTGGAAGCAGGGAAGGGCGGTGCTGCCGATGATGTGGAACAGGCGGTACAGCAGGCTCTTAAGGCCGCATTCAGGCCTGAGTTCTTAAACCGGATTGATGAGATCATCACCTTCCATGCCCTGGAACGCGAACATATTATGGATATTGCCGCCATCCAGATTGCTGCCCTGAACCGGCGGCTGGCTGCAAGGAACCTGACTGTTTATCTGGATGATGATGCCATGCGTTTTGTGGCGCAGAAGGGGTATGATCCCGGGTTTGGTGCCCGTCCGCTCAAACGTGTGATTCAGCAGGAGATTGAAAACCCGCTGTCCATGGCATTGCTTAAAGGGGAGTATCTGGAAGGCGAGACCGTGTATTTCCGTCTTGACAGAGAAAAAGAGCGGCTTGTTCCCGGTCATGGACCAAAAGGTATGAAGGCTGTGGGATAACCCGGCCTGTCGGAAAAAAAAGGACCCCCCCGGACCTGCCTCTACCACCTTTGCAGGTCCGGGGGTTTTGTTTTCTATTTACTATGGTATAGTATCTGATCAAATCGATATGTAAAAATATACCGAAAGAAACGGCAATCAAACCGGGGCTGAGAGGCTGTTTTTTTCCTGTTCAGGATCAGGGGTAAGGAATTGAACATAAAAAAAGAAAAAATTCAGGCGGGCGTGTATGATTTGGATTTTTAAGTCTAAAAAAAGTCGCGAATGGTTTGGGATAGCTGATGTCCCCATGATTATGTTAATTTGTTTATACTGCGCCGTGTCTCATTTGCCTTCAGCCTTTGCCCAGGACAATTTACCGGATGTGTGGACAGGCCCCGAAGCGGTCCAATTTGCCCTGAAGAATAATCCCGACGCCCAGATTGCGATAAAGCGAATTGCCTCATCCGTAGCTGCCATAAAAGAAGCCAACGCAACCTTCTATCCCCAATTGGGGGCCCAGGCAGGATATTCGCGCACCAACAACCCCATGTATTCTTTTGGAAACATCCTTAACCAGGGCGTGTTTTCCAACGGTATTGATTTTAACGACCCCGGTGAAACAGACGATCTACAGTTTATGCTTCAACTGACATACCGGATTTACAACGGCGGGCGACGCCGGGCCGGCGTAGCGGAAGCTACTGCCCGGAAAAAAATCGCCATGCTCCAGGAAGAAGCCGTTAAAAACAGCCTTGGTTTTGCCGTGGTAAAATCCTTTTTTAACATTGTCCAGGCCAGGGAAAATGTCAATGCAAGGCAAGCCGCAGTTCAGGCCATTGACGCGTCAATACATGTGGCCAGGGCCCGGTTTGAGGAAGGGGATCTGCTCAAACAGGAGCTGTTGAACCTTCAGGTTCAAAAGTCCCTTGCCAGTGAAAATCTAATTCAGGCACAGCATGGGCTTGCCCTTTCCAAGCAAGGCCTTTTGAATGTGCTGGGGTTGACCGGAAACCAGGTGGACATCAACCTTGCCCAGACCCCTTTACAGCCTGTTCCGACCGAGCCTGATTTTAAAGACCGGTCGGAACTCAAAGCCATGCAGTTTCTGATTCAGGCAAAGCAGGCCGGACTTCGCCAGGCCAAAAGTGGATATTACCCCACGGCAGATGCCTTTGGTTCCTATCAGGCGGACAAGGGATTTGAGATGGGCAGCGGCTCCGGTGACTCATGGATGGCCGGCATCCGCGTCAATATGATGCTGTTTGACGGCAAACAGACGGACGCCAGGGTTCAACAGGCCGGCATCGCACTGGCCCAGACAAAGGATGAGCTTCGGAAGATGGAACTGGCCTATGGGCTGGAAATTCGGCAGGCTGTCTTGAATCTTGATCAGACAGACAAACGGTGCCGGGTGACCGAAAAAATGGTGACATCCGCCCAGGAGTCTGCCCGCCTTTTCCGGGAACGATTTAAAGTCGGCCTTGTGCTGTCTTCCGAACTGATTGATACGGAAAATAGACTGACCGAAGCCCAGGTTCGCTACGCAATGGCCAATGCCGAATACCGCATCGCGGTTGCCAATTTAAGGCGGGCCTGCGGATTATTGCAATACGCTGATTGACAATAACATTTTTAGACAATGGTTATTACAATGAAAATTCGTACACACCTTATGTTTGTTTTGATGATGGTCCTGGTGCCGGGTGTTGGCGTCCAGGCAGAGGAGGCGTCCCCTGCGCTGCCTGTAGTAGAAGTGACGACTTGTGCAGTAATTGAGCAGACTGTGCCCACCCTTGTTGAGGTTGTGGGAACCCTGCAGGCTGTTGAACGTGCGGCCATTGCGGCTAAAGTGACGGGTGTTGTGACCGACGTGCCGGTGGTCTTAGGCTCTCGTGTAACCCAAGGCGACCTGCTGGTTAAAATCAGTGCCCGGGAGATCGAAGCCCAGCTCAATCAGGCCCAGGCCCGTTTCAATCAGGCCGGGCGCAATCTTTTCCGTGAACGCAAACTTTTAAAAAAACATGCCACCACGGCTGAAACCGTCAAATCCATGCAGGATCAGTATGCCGTGGCACAAGCGGCGGTGCAGGGGGCCCGGACCATGCTCAGTTATGCCACCATCACCGCGCCTTTTTCCGGCGTGATCACAGTGAAAAATGTGCATGCCGGAAATTTGGCTACACCCGGCACGGTGCTGATACGCATGGAAAATAATCAGAAGCTGCAGGCGGTTTGTGCCGTACCCGAAAGCCTGGTGCTGCAGGTCCGGCCGGGTCAGATGCTTACGGTTACAATCCCCACGGCCGGATTGGTTATCAACGGCAAGGTGGCAGAAGTGGCACCTTCGGCTGACCCTGTCTCCCGGACAGCACCGGTCACCATAGATCTTTCGTACAATGAGAAAATGCGCACGGGGCAGTTTGCCCGGGTCAAGTTGCCCGGACAGGCCAAGACATCCCTGTTTGTACCCGACGCCACCGTGTTACCCAAAGGGCAGATGGAACGCGTGTTTGTGGCTGCAGACGATAAAGCCCTTCTTCGCCTGGTACGAACCGGCATGCGCCAGAACGGTCTGACGGAGATTGTCGCAGGTCTTTATCCCGGTGAAACGGTTATTTTTAAAAACAATGAACATCTCGTGGACGGACAGCCCATAAAAATAAAATAGAGAAATCCCATGAATGAACACCAGTCTTCTCCACACCAGGGCTTTGCCGGCCGGTTAGCTGCGACTTTTATTGAATCCAAACTGACACTGATCGGAATTTTTGCCTCCCTTCTGCTCGGGGTGATGGCCATTACCATGCTGCCCCGGGAAGAGGAACCCCAGATTAAAGTGCCCATGATTGATGTCATGGTTGCCATGCCCGGGGCCGGTGCCAAAGAGGTGGAACAGCGTTTGAGCATCCCCATGGAAAAGTTGCTCTATGAACTGCCCGGCGTGGAGTATATCTATTCCACCTCCATGCCGGGAAAAAGTATGCTGGTGGTCCGTTTTTATGTCGGTGAGGATTTGGAATCTTCCATTGTCCGGTTGAACCAGAAGCTGCAAACCAATTTCGATCGAATTCCCCACGGCGTTTCCAGGCCCATGATCAAACCGCACACCATTGATGATGTGCCGATTCTGGCGTTGACGTTTCATTCCAAAACCTATGACCATTTTATGTTGAGACGGCTGGCCGCCCAGGTGGACGATGAGGTGAAATCCATCTTTGAGGTCTCTGAAACCAACTTGATTGGGGGGACCCGCCGCCAGCTGCGTGTGCTGTTTGACCCGTTGCAGCTGGCTGCCCGGAATATGACACCCTTTGATATGATCAATCACCTCACCCAGGCCAACCGCCAGGCATTTTCCGGTGTCACCCAGGCCAATAACCGGGAAATGCGCATCCAGACGGGAACCTTTCTGGAAACAGTCGAAGATATCGGCAATATCGTCATCGGCGTTCACAGCGGCAATCCTGTCTACCTGCACCAGGTGGCAAAAATTGTTGACGGTCCCGAAGAGCCCAAATCTTATGTATTGTTCGGCAGCAAGGACCTCCACGATCCGGAAGCGGCCGTTACACTTTCCGTGGCCAAACGGCCCGGGGCCAATGCCGTTGATGTGGTGGAAAAGGTGTTGACCAAGGTCGATCAGCTTAAAGGCAGCCTGATCCCCGGCGATGTGACGGTTACCGTGACCCGTGATTATGGGGAGACCGCGGCTGAAAAATCCAATGAACTGCTTTTACACATGGGCATTGCCGTGTTCGGGGTGGCCCTGCTCATCTTTATTTTTCTGGGATGGCGGGAATCCATGGTCGTTATGCTGGCCATCCCCTCCACTTTGGCTTTGACCCTGCTGCTTTTTTATTTATACGGCTATACCCTGAACCGGATCACACTGTTTGCCCTAATCTTTTCCATCGGTATTCTGGTGGATGACGCCATTGTGGTGGTGGAAAATATTGTCAGACACATGCGGCTGCCCGAGAACCGGTCCCGTTCCTTTAAAGATATCGCCGTCATTGCGGTGAGCGAGGTGGGTAATCCAACCATTCTGGCCACATGGGCCGTGATTGCCGCAATTTTGCCCATGGCCTTTGTGGGCGGACTCATGGGGCCGTACATGCGTCCCATCCCGGTGGGGGCGTCTGCCGCCATGGTCTTTTCCCTGATTATCGCGTTTACCATCACCCCCTGGGCTGCCACCCATATTTTAAAGCGCAGACAGAGCAGCCTATCCGGGGACACAGGGACAGTGGAGAAAAGCCATGATCCCGACCATGCCCCGGATGATCCGTTCACCCGGTTTTATCACCATATCATGGATCCGCTGCTCTCCCACGGCGGCTGGCGTATCCTGTTTTTCTGCATCATCATTGCCATGCTGTTGGGGTCCTGTGCCATGGTTGGCTTAAGTCTGGTTAAAGTGAAGATGCTGCCCTTTGACAATAAGTCGGAATTTCAGGTGATTCTGGACATGCCCGAAGGCTGTACCCTGGAGCAGACCACCCGGGTGGCCATGGAGATGGCCCAGGTGATCAAACATGAACCGGACGTTACCGATTATCAGATTTACGCAGGTACGGCCTCTCCGTATAATTTTAACGGCCTGGTCCGTCACTATTTCATGCGTTCGGGTCCCAGTGTGGCCGATATTCAGGTCAATCTGGCATCCAAGCATGATCGGGACAGGCAAAGCCATGAAATTGCGAAAAACGTCCGTCCGGAACTGGCGGACATTGCAAAAAGGTACGGGGCCACCATTGCGGTTGCTGAAGTCCCCCCGGGACCGCCGGTTCTCCAGACACTGGTTGCCGAGGTTTACGGCCCCAACCATGCCTCACGCCTGGCCTTGGCCAAAAAGGTCAAACAGATTTTTGCCCAGACCGATGGTGTGGTGGATATTGACTGGTACCGTGAGAATGATCGCGAAAAGACCATTATTACGGTGGACAAAGAAAAAGCGGCGCTGCACGGCATCAGTGAAGGCGACATCACCCAGGCAGTGAATATGGGGCTTTCCGGGTTGTCTGTGGATCTTTTGCATAAGCCCCGGGACAAGGAAGAAATAGATATTGTGTTTCAGTTGCCCAAAGCCGAACGTGCCCGAATTGACTCTATCCTGAACATCGGGCTGCGCAATCCGCGCCATCCGGCTTTGGCCCTGACGCCGTTGCGGGAACTTGTGACCTTGAGTCGGGCACCCGTGGACCAGCCCATCTACAGAAAGAACCTGAAACCGGTGATTTACGTTACAGGTGATGTGGCAGGCGCTGCCGAAAGCCCGGTGTACCCCATCCTTGGTATGAATAAAGCCGTTGGGCAGCTGTCGGGCAAGGATTTTGGCGGAAGTCTGGATCATGTTACCATCTATAATTTAAAGCAGCCGTTCAACCAGGCCGAGCCCTCCATCAAGTGGGACGGGGAGTGGCATATTACCCTGGAGGTGTTCCGGGATCTGGGCCTGGCATTTTGCGTGGTGATGGTGCTCATTTATATGCTCATGGTGGGATGGTTTAAAAGCTATGTGACACCCATGGTGGTGATGGCGGCTATTCCGTTTTCTTTGATCGGGATTCTTCCCGCGCACTGGGCCCTGGGGGCCTTTTTTACGGCAACCTCAATGATCGGATTCATGGCAGGTGCAGGGATTGTGGTGAGAAACTCCATTATTCTGGTGGATTTTATTGAGCTGCGCCGAAGCCATGGCCTGCCGCTGGCAGAGGCCGTGGTGGAAGCAGGTGCCATCCGGTTCCGGCCCATGCTGTTGACGGCCCTGGCGGTTGTGGTGGGCGCTTCGGTGATCCTGGCAGACCCGATTTTCCAGGGCCTTGCCATTTCGTTGATGTTTGGTGAGATTGCCTCTCTGCTGATTTCCAGGATGGCGGTGCCGGTTTTGTATTATATGGTCCAGAAAAAACCCGAAGGTGACGTGGATATGTCTTAGTTGTTAGTTGCTTTGCGGCTTTTTTGCTCCACCTACTTTATTTCTGATTCTATATCGTTTCTACAGGCAAACGGATAATGAACTTTGCGCCTTTACCCGTTTGAGAAAAAACATCCATTGTACCTTTATGGTTTTCGGTGATGATAAAATAAGAAACAGAGAGTCCCAATCCCGTTCCTATGCCAACCGGTTTAGTCGTAAAGAACGGATCAAATACCTTTGAGCGGGTGGCTTCATCCATACCCGGCCCATTATCCTCTATTTCCATGCAGACCATTTCAGGTTCTTTTGTGTTGTAAATTCTAATGATAAATTGGGGGAATTCTGTCTTAGCCGTTTGCATTGCCTGGGCACCATTGCGGAGAATGTTCAGCAGCACCTGTTGAATCTTTGCGCCTTCACAAGGCAGCAAGGGCAATTGGTCAGCATATTGTTTTATGATTTTAATAGATTTAAAGTCATATTGTTTTTTTAGGTCATAGTCCGTGGCTGCTAATTCAAGAATGTTATCCATAAGCTGATCGGGATAATGGGAGGACATGGCAGCATCTGATTTTCGTGCAAAGCTGAGCATGCTGCTGACGATTTCTGCTGCCCGGATTCCGGAACCATGGATGGCATCAAGCATTTTGAAAATACCCCTTTTTTCCATAAAGGACTTAAGATCGTCTATGGTGATGCCGAGTTCTTCAGCCACTTTCAGATTTGCCGGCATATCAATACTTTCAAGCCGGGATTTCATGACATTGGCACTTTGCATCATGCCGGCCAAGGGGTTATTTATTTCATGGGCCATACCTGCGGCCAGTCCACCAACTGAAAGCATTTTTTCGCTCTGGATCATCATCTCTTCCATCCGCATTCTTTCAGTCACATCGTCAATCCTGATTACCGCTCCTTCAAGCCCTTTGCCTATCAGAGGATAAACAATGATATCTTCATATATGATCCGGTCTTGCTCTTTCCTTGTGTGGCGCAGACTTGAGCATACCCGTTGTTTGCTGATCGCATTCTTGATAAGGTCCATTTTCTGGGAAAGCAAAGGGCATGCCGTCTGAAACGCCTGCCCCAATGCAGCATCTTTTGAAATCCCTGTAACCTGTTGCGCCTTTTTGTTCCACTGGGTTATTTTAGTGTTTTTATCCACGCCAATCATCACAGACGGCATGGAATCAATTATATTTTCAAGGAAATTTCTAAGGTAGCGCAGTTCAGCTTCAGATTCTTTGAATATTGTGATGTCAGAATGTGTGCCGACAAAACGCAATGGTTTCCCCTGGGCATCCCGAGAAAAGATCCTGCCTTTTGCCCTGATCCACATATAATTCCCATCTTTCTTTTTATATCGGAATTCTGTCTGATAAATGTCGGTAGTGCCTGCTGCATGCGCTTCAAAGTCTTTTCTTGCTGGTTCAATATCTTCCGGATGTACCCGTTTTTCCCATTCTTCAAATGCACCTGGAAATTCATAGGGATCATACCCTGCCATTGTGTAATATCTTTCATCAAAAACAACTGTGTTTTCCTGACACAGCCAATCCCATATCCCGTCATTTGCACCATGCATGGCAAGCTTGAGGCGTTCTTCACTCTTTTTTAGCTTCTCTGTCTGTTCATTGACTAAGGACTTTAGGCGACGGTTAAAGCCTGTCAGCATAAGAAATCCCAGCGCTATAACGGCAAATGCAGCCATGACTATATTCGCGATAGTCAACCGTTCATCCAGTGGGATTCGTATGGACTCAATAGCCCGTATGCTCCCAATACTTTCATTAAATCCACCCTGGCCGGGATAAAGTTCCTGCAGCTGGAGGGGTGAATCTTCGCGGGGGCCGTGACATTTTAAGCATGGTTTGGTTGTCGGTAAAAAGGGCAGTGCCACCTGAAGATACAGCTGGTCTTCGATCTTTATAATTTCTCTATATTCTGTCAATTCTCGATCAGTGTTGAACATCTTTAGAACCCGTGACTCATTTGCATCGGCTTTATTGACCGGGTTTCTTGGACTATCAGTCGCCATTTTGTAATAAAGGGTCTCCTGGCCTGATTTTTTCCGCTCTTCATTCATATAGTTGTGCATGTTTCGAACCATATAAGATGAGGAAAACATAACAGGAGAATAATATTCCTGGGTGATCGCACCATTTTTTTTTTGCAGGTACAGTTCCGGATGCATATTTCTCTGGATATAATGATGTACCCCCCTATGCTGGAGTATCAGGTTCTCGACCTCCTGTTCTGCTTTATGAATTACATAATTTCTGGCCGCAAAGTAAATACCCAGACAGAAGAGGGTAAAAAGGAGAAAACTGAAAATAATGATGACCCATTTAGATCTTCTCCAAAAATATGGTTTAAAGGGTATGGTTTCATTCTGATAAATTGTTCTACCCATATAACAAGCCCTCACATCTAAAATTTACATGTATATTGGATGCGTTAGATTATATAAAAGTACCATCTTTGCTTGTTTTCTCATAGTGATTTCGATTCCAATACAGAAAAGGTTCTATATGCTTTAATCCAGATATCTACCATGAAAACATCATATCCCAATATCACCAAAAGGGCTGTGTGGCATATAAATTGTATGTATTATAAGCAGGGTTTGGTAAACACCTCTATCACAAGGAGAGAATCATGACTGAAAAGGGAACAAAGAAACATAGAATCAAAGGCATGTGCCCACAGTGCGGTTGTAGCCATTTATCCACAATGACCGAAGAAGAGATCAAAGAGAAATATCCTGATCTTGAAAATGCCACAATGGAATGTGCAGAGTGCCTGGCCGCCGTGGAATTAGGCTTTGAAGAGATTGATTGACAATTAGAGCGTACGTCAGTTTCTCAACAAATTAAAATCCGCCATGGAGATGGTTTTGACCTGAAGCGTTGTCAGGGCCATCTCATCGATATTCATGGGAATCGGTCGGTCCCCTATTCCGGTATGTCAATCCCCGGGTTATTGGGCGATAGAAAATTTTTACCGGTTTAGAAGGTGTCTGAAAAGGCTTTGATCTCCGGATGGTCACTTAGAAAGCGGTACAGGGTTGCCCTGCCCACACCTAACACACGGGCAGCTTTGGATTTGTTACCTCCGGTTTTGACCAGGGCGTCCTGGACATTTTCCTGATTGAGCTTGCCCCGGGTAAACGCTACCGCAGGCGCTGCGGGTTCATTTGATACTGCAGGCCGCATGGGCAGTCTGTTGGATGCAAAGGGAAGATCCGTGGGCAGGATAACGCTGCCCCGGGACCGGACCACGGAAAACTGGATCACATTTTTTAATTCCCTGACATTGCCGGGCCAGTGGTAGTCCATCATTTCCCTGATGGTATCAGGTGCAAGCTGGGGTACGGTTTTTTTGTTTTCTTTTTCCGCCTCCCGCAGGAAATGCTCGGCTAAAAGCGGGATATCGTTTTTTCTTTCCCGCAGGGGAGGCAGGTGGATGGGAATGACGTTGAGCCTATAGTAAAGGTCCTCCCTGAAGCGCCCTTGCCGGACCTCTTCTGCCAGGTTCTTGTTGGTGGCTGAGATAATTCTAACATCCACGCTGACTTTTTTTTCTCCGCCTACTTTTTCAAATGATCCCTCCTGGAGGAAGCGTAACAGTTTTACTTGGGTTTTTAACGGCAGGTCCGCCACTTCGTCCAGGAACAAGGTGCCTTTATGGGCCAGTTCAAACCGGCCTTTACGTTCCTTGACCGCGCCTGAGAATGCGCCTTTAACATGGCCGAACAGCTCACTTTCCACAATACCTTCGGGAATGGCCCCGCAGTTGACCGGGACAAAGCTGCCGTTGCCGTAGGATGAGATGTCATGAATCGCATAGGCCACGCGTTCTTTGCCGGTACCGGTTTCACCGGATACGTGAACCGGATAGTTATAAAGGGCCACATCCTGGATTTGCCTAAAAATGTCCTGCATGGCTTTGTCTTTGCCGATGATGCCTGCAAAGTTGGAAAGATCTTCGGCTTTCAGGGACAGACGTATGGAATCGGTCATATCCCGGAACGAGGCCACAACCCCCCGGATTTCTCCTTCATGGTCCTGGATGCAGTAAACGGTCATTTCCAGATGACGGGTGTCCCCGGTTTTGGTGACCATGGCAACCGGGTATTCCTTGGTTCCGCCGGTAAGTTTCGGGGCGTCCTCGCAAAAGGAACATTTTGAACCGCAGAACGGGGCCTGGAACACTTCATGGCAGTCTTTGCCCAGGACTTCTTTTTTAGTATAACCGGTTATTTTTTCTGCTTCCTTATTAAAAACAGTGATGATCCGTTCCGTTGTGTGTGCCATGACGCCGACTTTAAGATTGTCCACCACGAGGTTGAGATTGTGCAGATCCAGCAGAGAATGTGTAAATTTTTCCATTTTTTGATTTCCAGGCAACGCGCGTTCAGTAATCGATATCAAGCTGTTTTTGAATCGGTCTTTTAATGGCACATTTGTGTATCAGGTGCAATGTTTTTCTGCATCAAAAAAAAGAAAAAAGGCGGATATCGGATGATGTATGGAAAAAAGCAGAGAGCCTTAGGGAATAATCATCCTGTCTCTGCTTAACACAATGTTTTATAAAGTTACGAATTATGGTAAAATTTTTATCGTCCGGTTTTGTCTTTTTTAAAGTATTTTTTGGATGGAAAAAAAGGAGTTTATATGCCTGAAAATAAGTGTTTTAAAGAGCTTGAGGCGTTATCCATATTGATAGTTGATGATATGAAAAGCATGCGACTGACCATTCGGAAGATGCTTCAAAATCTTAATATCGGAGGAAAACTCAGGTTTGCCGAAAATGGGAAGGAGGGATTAGACGTCCTCAAGGAAAGTTCGTTTGATCTTGCCATTATTGACTGGAATATGCCGGTTATGAACGGGATTGCAATGCTGGAAAAAATCAGGAAAAATTCTGCGCTCAGAGATATGCCGGTGATCATGGTTACAGCAGAGGCGGAGCGGGATATTGTTTCTGAAGTGGCTGAATCTGAAATTGACGGCTACCTGCTCAAGCCTTTGACGCTGGAAGCACTAGATAAAAGAATAAAGGCGGTCATCGACCGGGCGCACAATCCTGAACCATTCACACTCCACCGGAACAAAGCCCGAGAGCTTGAGGAGCAAGGGCAGTTTGAAGAGGCGATCGAAGAGGTGAAAAAAGCCCTGGCTTACAAACCATCTGCTTCGCGTATACTGCGACAGATGGGATTGCTACACTTTAAAATCCGCAAAAATGCCATTGCTGAAAAGTGTCTCCTTAAAGCCGTTTCGGTGAATGATCAGGATACCATTTCAAGGGCTTACTTGGCAGATTACTATCTGAAGAAAAATGAGCTGGAAAAAGCGGGGATTTATTACTTGGAAATCCTTTCTTTGAGTATACGGTATAATGATAAAGCCATTGGCATCGGAGAAAGGCTTCTAAAGGCCGGCTCCAGAAAGATGGCTCTGAAAATTTTTTCACGGGTGATCCAACGATCGAGAAAAACCAATGCGGTTCGTAATCAGGTCATTGACATCTGCCTGGACCACGGAGAAGTTCAATTCCCGCAGTATCTGATAGAGGACGCTATTAAAGAAAATCCTTCCAATTACAATCTTGTTTATAAGGCCGGTATGATTTTTCTTGAATCGGGGAACAGGGATGACGCAATGAAACACTTCATGACCGTAGACAAACATGTCAGAGGGCACTTGGATGCTAAATTTCAGATTGCTAAAATTTTTTATGCGAATCGACGAGTGCTGCAGGCAGATGATTATTTGAATCAGATTCTTAGATTGGATCCGAGTCATAAAGAGGCCATTGAATTGCGACGGAAACTTTAGAGCCTGTTTAAAAATAGATGAATCGGCTGCAATCCCATGAAAATGGCCCCAATCCCCTCAAATTTTAGGCCAATAGTCCGGCTATTA
>Ga0193963_1001240_pt1 | contig 12896 bp, 12 predicted proteins | sample FB_6_MG_FD_140359 | JGI IMG/M metagenome (GOLD analysis project Ga0193963, IMG submission 140359) | Microbial mat bacterial communities from the Broadkill River, Lewes, Delaware, United States - FB_6_MG | ecosystem: Environmental > Aquatic > Freshwater > River > Microbial mats | place: USA...
AATATACAAACACATCATGGAGTAGTTCATGATTATTTAGAAATCATTTCAAAAAAGACTGGTCTTCGCTTTATTCAAGATATAGATACAAATAAAAATTTACTAAGTAAACTCAACAATAAAAACATAGATTTATTGACTGTTTCTCCGGACTTAAATAAACGTACTATTTTATTTACAAAGCCATATTTCAAGTTACACATAAAAGCCTTTAAACTTAAAGATAATGATAATTTAAAAATCAAAAATATAGGAATTTTAAATTATGTAGTAGACTCTAAAAAAAACTTAGCTATTGAATCGGAATTTCCAAAAGTCAAAATAATAAGTTTTCAAAACGTCAAAAATGCTCTAGAAAAGCTTAAAAATAAACAAATAGATCTATTATATATCTCAGAAGAGATTTTATTAACATACATTAGGGATAACCAAATTAATTATATTGAATATGCCCAAAACTCAATACCAACACACATTCAACCATTGTCATTTGCAGTAAACAACGAGTCCTTGATTTTACAAAGTATTTTAACAAAAGCAATTTCTCATATTTCAATTAAACAACATGAAGCAATAAGAAATAAATGGATTCCCGTAATAATAGAGACAAAATTTGACTGGATGATAGTATGGCAAGTTGGATTTTTAGCAATAGGTTTATTAATAGGGTCTCTTTATTGGAATAGAAGATTATCCATATTAAATAAAGAGCTACAAATAGCAACAAGTCAAGCGCAAAGAGCAAATAAAATAAAGTCAGAATTCCTTGCAAATATGTCTCATGAAATAAGAACTCCAATGAATGCAATAATTGGGATGAATGACTTAACTTTAAAAACCTCATTAGATAAAAATCAAAAAAATTACCTTGAAAAGGTACAACAATCCTCTTATTCATTATTACATATTATCAATGATGTTTTAGATTTATCAAAAATCGAGTCAGGAAAACTAGAACTTGATAATGTAGATTTTAATATGAATGACATAATAAAATATTTGGAAAATTCATTTGAATTTAAAGCAAAAGATAAAAATCTCGAATTTTGTATTTTTCCAAACCTAAATAATAAAATATTTTACGGTGATAATTTACGATTATCTCAAATTTTGATTAATTTACTTGATAATGCGATCAAATTTACCCATAAAGGTACAGTTACGCTCTATATAGAAGACTTAAAAAATAACTTCATTAAATTTACTATAAAAGATACAGGAATAGGACTAACAAAAGAAGCACAAGAAAATATATTTAATTCTTTTTCTCAAGCAGATGGAAGTATTACAAGAGAATATGGAGGCAGTGGTTTAGGATTAACTATTTCAAAAAATCTTATTGAACTTATGGAAGGGAAAATTTCTATCAATAGTACAATTGATGTAGGCAGTGAATTTACATTTGAAATATACTTACCAAAAGGTAATGAGATATCCAACACAAAATCTAAAGTAATTACTACAGAAGAACTAAACCATCATATAAGTACGCTAAATTCAAATTATATTTTATTAGTAGAAGATAACTCTTTAAACTGTGAACTCATTGTAAAACTCCTTGAAGACTGTAGTATTACAATTGAAATAGCGAATAATGGAAAAGAAGCAGTTGAGATGTTTCAATCAAACCCAAAAAAATACAAACTTATTTTAATGGATTTACAAATGCCAATTATGGATGGCTTTGAAGCGACAAAAATTATAAGAGAAAAAAATAAAGAGGTTCCTATTATTGCTCTTACAGCAAATGTTAGAAAAGAAGATATTGTCAAAACAAAAGAGATTGGGATGAATGAACACTTAGGAAAACCTTTAGATATAAATTCTTTATTTCAAGTTTTATTAAAGTATATGAATGTAAATATTACTAGTGCTTCATTTCAAAATAATACAAATAACATGCCGAAATTTAAGACCATCGATCTAAAAATAGGCTTAAATAATGTAAATGAAAATAAAAAACTTTATTTTAAAATACTCAATAAATTTTATGACAAATATTTGAATTTTAATTGGGAAGCATTAACTCAAGAAGAGTTTAAATTAGAAATTCATACGATAAAAGGACTAAGTGGAACAATTGGCGCTATGAAGCTTCATAATATTGTTAAAAAAATTTATGAGGATGAAAATTCCTCTACACCTCTTGAAATATTTTATTTAGAATTAGATGATATTTTAGATGAGTTAGCTATATTGCAAACGATTCAAAGTAATGATGAAAATCAAGGAGATTTAATACTATCTGATCAACAAAGAGATCTCTTATTTCAAGATCTATTATCTAGTATTCAAACAAAGAGACCTGCTAAATGTGAGATTAGTATGGATAAAATTTTAGAGTACAAACTTAATCAAGATGATAGAAAAAACTTTGATACAATAAAAAAATTAATTGGTCAATACAAATTTCAAGATGCTGAAGAATTATGTAAAAGCCTCTAGCCAGTATTGTGCCTCTTTTATAATCTCTTTTCTGACATCGATTCATATTTATAAAAATAGTGATTCTTATAAAAATTAATAATATTTGTTACTAGCCAAGCAATCACACCAAATACCCAGTATGTAAACCACTGAGATATCATTCCAATAAATCCATCTTCATAGTAATAATCAACACCTTGAAATATTAGAAAAAATACTAATGTAGTTTTTAGATCTACGTTATTAATATTTGGTACATAAGATATTAAAGTAAAATCTTTTAACTTCACTTTATAATATGTAAATACTGAAAATAAAACTAGCGAAATAGCTAAAAAAATATATTCTTCTTTTACAATATTTAAGATAGCCTCTGGTGTTAAAAATATATAATAAGTTATAGCAATAGCAAATAAAGTAGCTATTAACAGTTTTTTGATATTTATAGTTTTATAATTATTTATCAATTAAATGTTCCTTGATTTTAGTCTTGGAATTGTATCTAAATTTAATTGAATTTATTTCAGTAATCCACTTGCTATTACATTAAAACTTACATTCTCAATATCATCATCAATCTTTACTCCACCAATAATACCAACAGGATGTTTAGATATTTGTGCTAAATAACTTATATTTTTTCCAAGAACATTAGGGACATCTTTTGTATTAGTAGCACGATATGCTCCAAGACCGATATAATCTAAATCTAAACTATTCGCTTCTAAAATCTCCATCTCATTATGAGTAGATAGTCCAATTATTTTATTAGGGTATTTTTTTCTTATAATTTTAAGAGAGGTTGCTTTTCCTGCACCCATATAAGATTCTATATCTTCTTGTCCCAAATGAATTCCATCTGCAAAATCAAGTAATTCTATTTTATCGTTAATAATTATTGGGATAGTTGTATTTTTTTTTAAAAAGATAATATTTTGTTTTTGGATATCTAAAGAGTTTACTTTGTCACGATATTGTATGTAAATTGTGTCATGATTATGACAAATTTGTAAGAATTTTTCTAGTGATACATCAAACTTTTCTAAAGTTTGATAATCACATAAAGCGTATATTTGTTTAGGCAACATCTTTACTAAATAATTTTAGTAAATCATGTAATGTTTTTTTCATAGTATTTCTTTCAACTACCATATCGATACTTCCATGGTCAAGTAAAAATTCTGCTTTTTGGAAACCATCTGGTAAATCTTTACCAATCGTTTGTTTAATAACTCTTGCACCTGCAAAACCTATTAAAGCACCTGGTTCAGCCATAATAATATCTCCCAAAAATGCAAATGATGCAGAAACACCACCAAATGTAGGATCAGTTAAGATTGAGATAAAGGGTAAACCTGCATTGTCAAGTTTTCTTAATGCTGCACTTGTTTTAGCCATTTGCATAAGAGCAAATGTAGACTCTTGCATTCGAGCTCCACCAGATGCACTAATAATAATAACACCGTGATTTTTTTCTAATGCTCTATTACAAGCTCTTACAATTTTTTCACCTTCAACAGATCCAAGTGAACCACCCATAAATGAAAAATCAAATACTACAAGCTGGACACCCACACCATCAATTGTACATTCACCACTAACAATTGCAGATGTTTTACCTGTTTTATGTAAAGCTTCCTCTAATCTCTTTTGATATGACTTACTATCAACAAATTGTAATGGGTCTGTTGGATGAAGATCACTATCGTATTCAACAAACGAATTATCATCAGCAAGTAATGCTATTCTTTTTTTGGCACCTATTCTCATATGATGATTACATTTTGGACAAACGTGATTTAAATTTTCAACTTCTTTGAAGAACATTAAAGCCTCACAAGATGGACATTTTATCCAATGACTTTCATTTTCTATATGTGCTGGGTCATTTTTTTGCTTCTCTTGTTTCTCTAATACTTCGTTTTTTATTCTTTTAAAAAAACCTTTTAAGTCTATATTCAAATCCATAATTTATCCTTATTAATAATATTTATAATTTTATCTTAATTCCTGAAATTTTTCAAGTTCATCTAATTTTTCCCATGGGTAATCTGGTTGACCCACTTGTCCACGTGCTGCTACATCTGCATATAAAAATGTGTCTGCACTTGGTTTATCAAGATTAAATTTCTTAGTAATCCAATTTGGTGTCAAAGCAAAGTTATCTTCAACAAAAGTTGATAAAGCATCATCATTTAACGATGTATATGTACCATACGTATCAACAGCAACTGAAGTTGGTTTTGCAACACCAATTGCATAAGATAATTGTACTACTGCTTTACTTGCAAGTCCAGCAGCAACAATATGTTTAGCTATATATCTAGCAGCATACAATCCACTTCTATCAACTTTTGTATAGTCTTTTGAAGATTGAGCTCCACCACCAATAGGTGAATAACCTCCAAAACTATCAACAATAAGTTTTCTACCTGTTAATCCACTGTCATGTAAACTTGAATGTGAAACATATTTTCCTGTAGGGTTAATATGAATTGTACAAGTTTCTTTGTTATACATATCAGCTGGTAATCCAGTCTCATCAATTAATTTTTGAATTAAAGCTCTTACTGTAGTAATATCCATACTTGATACACAAGGAGCAGATACAACAATAGTATCTATACTTTGAGGTTTACTTGTTTCAAAATTTGCTTTACAACCATAATCAACTGTAACTTGTGTTTTAATATCAACACCAAGTTCACTTGGATTTGCTAATGCATAATCATATACTTTTTGCATTAACATTCTAGCGTATGTGATCGCACTTGGCATGTAATGTTCAGTTTCGTTATCTGCATAACCAAACATAATACCTTGATCTCCAGCACCTGTTTCACCATCTTCTTGATCAACACCTTGGTTGATATCTGGAGATTGTCTATTTAATAATACTTGCACATCTACATCTTCAGGATGCAAACACTCTTGTTTGTAAAGTAAGGATTACCATTGTAACCTATTTTTGCTAGTGCATCATGAACTATCTCTTTATACTCTTCTGTTGTTACATTTGTTGCACTTGTAACCTCTCCACCAATTACTACATGTTTTCCAGCTACAAATACTTCACTTGCAACTCTACTTGATGCGTCACCAATAATAAGTTTATCAACGATACTATCTGCAATAATATCTGCACATTTATCAGGATGCCCTGGACTTACTACTTCACTTGTAAATAGGTAATGTTGTTTTTTGTTTTCCATTTTTGTTTTCCATTCTTTTGTTTTCCGTAAAAGACTAGTGTCTCTTATCTGTTTTCCATTGCTTTGTTGTCCATCTTTGTTTTCTAAAGAAAATTTGCTAAAGCAATCGCTATTGGCTATTTTCCATCTAATCTTATAAGATTTTGAAAAGTAAAAATTTTTAATAAAGTATGAACTAGATACATTTCTGTAAAAAGTGTGCAATTATATCGAAAAGGTACTATGTATTTTCTTTTAGAAAGAATAGTACTTCTCTTTTTTAAGTTTTATCGCGAACTAATTATAAATTTTTTATTCTACTGTTACACTTTTTGCTAAGTTTCTTGGCATATCTACATCATTACCTAAACGCACACTTATCTCCATTGATAATACTTGAAGGACTATTAACATTTCAAAGAATTCTAACATATAATGATCAGTAGGTTTTGTTTTTACAAAGTCATCTGCTAGTTCGAAATCAAGTGGTGATATAGCACATATTGTACTATCTCTTGCACTTAATTCTTCGACATTTGATTTAATTTTGTCATAATGTAAGTGTTGAGGCATAAGAGCTATTGTGAATAGTTCAGGATCTGCTAAAGCAATAGGTCCATGTTTCATTTCACCTGCTGGATACCCTTCAGCATGAAGATAACTTATCTCTTTTAGTTTTAAAGCACCCTCTAAAGCTAATGGGAAAAATACATCTCTACCAATAAAGAAAAATCCATGCCCATGTAAATATCTTTTTGAAAGTCGTTTTGCTTTTTCATGTACTTTATCTTCAACTACTAAACTCTTAGGAACTTCACGTAAAACTTGTATTTGTTTATTTAAATCATCTTGAGATATCTCATTTTTCGCTTGAGCAAAATATAAAGCCATCATCCACAATACAACTGTTTGAGTTGAAAATGCTTTTGTTGAAGCAACACCTTTTTCAATTCCTGCACGTGTTAAAATTGTTGCATCTGCAATTCTTGTCATTGATGAGTTATCTACATTACACACAGCAATAGATTTAAGACCTGCTTTTTTAGCCATTTTTAAAGCTTCTAAAGTATCTGCTGTTTCACCACTTTGAGAAATAACGATAAATAAAGTATCCTTTTTAAGTAAAGGTTCTTTGTATCTAAACTCACTTGCAATCTCTACACTACATCTAATTTTTGTAAGTCTTTCAAATAAATAACTAGCAGTTAATCCAGCATGATAAGATGTACCACAAGCACAAATTTTAATCTCATTAATTCCTTCTATAATACTTGAGTCCACTTCATCGAATATTATACTTTCATCATTGATACGACCTAACATACTATCAATAACAACATCACTTTGCTCATAAATCTCTTTTTCCATAAAAAATCTATATCCATCTTTTTGGGCAAATTGTTTTGATGTTGGAAGTGTTGACCATGTAACATCTTCACTAAAATCAAGTGAACAGTTTGTAGCAACACCACTTACTCCATCTTCTAGATATACTACATCTTTAGCATGACCAATTAAAGGTGCATCAGATGAAGCAAAAAAGATCTCATCTTCATTATTTCTTGCTATTGCCATAGGGGAACCATGTTTCATAAAAAAGATTTTATTAGGTTCAGATTTGGTAATCAAAAGTATAGAATATGCACCTTCTAATCTTTGAATTGTTTTATTAAATGATTCATCAGCATTATTTGAAATATTAAAATAGTATTCAAAAAGATGAACTATAACTTCAGTATCTGTTTGCGAAACAAACTTATGTCCAGCTGCTAGTAGTTCATCTTTTAATTCTTTATAATTTTCAATAATTCCATTGTGTACAACATAAGAGTATTCACCTAGATGAGGATGAGCATTTAATTCTGTTGGTTTTCCATGTGTAGCCCATCTAGTATGTCCTATACCTATACATAAATTATCTTGTATTAGTGTACATTCATTGTGTGAAACTTTTTCTTCTAAATTTACTATTTTACCAAGAGCTTTATACACTTCAATTTTATCGTTATCTAGTATTGCAATTCCTGCACTATCATAACCTCTGTACTCTAACTCTTTAAGTCCATCTATTAAAATTTCACTTGTATTTTTAGTTCCTATATATCCAACAATTCCACACATAAAATATAACACCTTTATAATATAATTGTATATATTATATCTAAATAGTTATTAAGTATAATACATAAAAATTTAAAGGAACTTTTTTGATCACAACACTACAAAATAAATTACATAATGAAATTCCCCTTACTAAACTTATGAATCTTACTATAAATGAATACAATCATAGAGAGCTCATCACCTCTGCCCCACTTGAAATCAACATCAATGATAAAGGAACTGCATTTGGTGGTAGTTTAAGTACTATTACTATTATCTCTTCATGGAGTTTGTGTTGGTTAATTTCCCAAGAATTAAATTACGATAGTAAAAATATTGTTGTAATAAAAAATGAGAACAGGTATTTAAAACCAGTTACAAAAGATATAGTGTGCTATACAACAAAACCAAATAAAGAAGAGATACAAATTTTAAAAGAAAAATTAGAAAAAAAAGGAAGTGCTTCAATTAAAATAAAATCCAAAATAATTGAAGATGGAGAGATATGCGTAGAGTTTGATGGTGTTTATGTTATCAAACTCTAATACTTTTTATTAACCTTGAGCGATTAAAACACCAAAGAAAGGAATAATAAATACCAATAATAATTGTGTTCTTATTAACATAATTATTACTTTTGGCATTTTAATGGTACTGGCGTCACTATTTTTATTTTTCTTATAAAATAATGTAGGGTAAATTGCTAGTAAAATTACAACAAGAAACATTGTTAATTTTATATGAAAATCTTTATTACTCATATAGAAACTCACATCTTTCCCTACTCCAAGTAATAATACTAATCCTGCAATTATAGTTAAAACTACACTAATCCAAAAAATAATATCCATGAATACTATTTTTTTCAATTCTTTTTGTGTTACTTCCGTTGCATAAACTAAATGTTGCATAACCAATATTGAACTTATGCTCATAATACCAATAAAATGAATATATCTAAAAACTATTTCTGTCATATTTTTGCCTTTACTCTTTGTTTAGAGAAATTTTTCGTAACGATATCTTATTTTTACTTTTAAAACTATTGTTCAAATAAATTAATTATGAAATATTTTAGTTGTCAAAAGATATAATTCATCTAAATTTACAAGGATTATTATGAAAAACTGTTTCAAACTATTATTAATATTGGGCTTGAGTACATTATTTACGACACAATCATTCGCAGCCAAAAAAGTAAAATGGAAAATGGCAATGACTTGGCCAAAAACTTTAGTGCCTTTAAGTACTGTACCATTACGAGTTTCATCACTAGTAAAAGAGATGAGTGGAGGAAAATTCACTATAAAAGTACATGGAAAAGGTATACATAAAGCTCCTCTTGGTATTTTAGATATGGTAAAAAATAATATTTATGAAATGGGACATAGTTCATCGTATTATTATAAAGGTTCAAATATCGCAACAGCACTTCTTACAACAGCCCCATTTGGTATGACGACGGCAGAACAATATGCTTGGTATTATTATGGAGGTGGTGAGCAACTTACTAAAAAAGTGTATGATAACTTCAATGTAGATACTTATCAAGGTGGAAATACAGGTGTACAAATGGGTGGTTGGTTCAAAAAAGAGATCAATACACTAGCTGACTTAAAAGGTCTAAAGATGAGAATTCCAGGAATGGCTGGTGAAATATTTGCTAAACTGGGTGTTAATGTTACGAACATTCCTGCTGGTGAATTATATACTTCTTTAGATAGAGGGACAGTTGATGCAGTTGAGTTTGTAAGTCCAGGACTTGATATCAAAATGGGATTTCATAAAATTGCTCCCTATTACTACACAGGGTGGCATGAACCAGCATCAGAGATGCACTTTTTTATAAACCAAAAAGCATATAAAAAACTACCTAAAGAATACCAGTCCATTTTACAAGCGGCAATGAAAGTTGCAACCTCTGAGATGTATATCGATAACTACAATAAAAATGTTGTTGCTTGGCAACAAATGAAAAAAGAATTTCCTAACATAAAAGTTAAAACATTTCCTTTGGAAATTTTACAAGAGATGAAAAATGCAAGTGAAGAAGTTATGGAAAAATACTCTAATGAAAATAAACTATTTAAAGAGATTTACCAATCACAACAAAATTATTTAAAAAAAGCAAGAGAGTGGACTACTATTTCTGAACATGACTATATCAATACATCAAATAGTGTAAAATAATTATATGACAACTTGGGATACAATTATTCAAGAAGAGAAAAAGAAAGAATACTATAAAAAGTTAGACTCTTTTATCCAAAAAAGATATAAAGAAGTTAAAGTTTATCCACCAAAAGAGAAAATATTTGCAGCTTTTGATTTAACTCCTTATGAGAACTTAAAAGTTGTGATTTTAGGACAAGATCCTTACCATCAGCCAAATCAAGCACAAGGTTTGGCATTTTCTACTCCAAGTGAACTGAAGAACCCTCCATCAATGGCTAATATATTAAAAGAGATACACTCAGATATAGGAAGTTCTTTATGTGATGATGGAGATTTAACCTCATGGGCAAAACAAGGGGTAATGCTTATCAATACAGTTTTAACTGTAGAAGATAGCTCTGCAAATTCACATCAAAAAAAAGGATGGGAGACATTTACAGATAATATCATCAAATATATCTCAACTTATAATGAAAATATCATTTTTATTTTATGGGGAGCACCTGCAATTAAAAAAAGTAAAATTATTGATCAATCTAAACATCATATTTTAACTGCCCCACATCCTAGTCCATTATCATCATATCGCGGTTTTTTTGGTTGTAAGCATTTTTCAAAAACCAATAATATTTTAAAATCATTGGGCAAAGAAGCAATACAATGGTAAGTTTTTATAACTCTATAGATTTAGTTCTAATTATTTCTATCATTGTACTTACAAGAATAAGTTATGAAAAAAAGACATATGTTAAAATATTTGAATACTTTAAAATATTTATGGCAATAACATTAAGTGCAAAACTTGCAAGTTATACAGCAATTTTTTTACAAAAATTTTACATCACTAAAGCAGACACCTACACAACACTTATTTTAATATCATTTGTCGTAAATCTACTTATACTCTATTTTACTTGGAAATATATCTTTGCATTTTCAAATAAATTTATGCAAAATGTAAAACTAAGAACTATCTTGGCAAAAGCATTTACATTTCTTGAAGTTTTTACCATTATCACATTTTCTATATATATTATTATGCAACTATATATTTCAAAGGCATATTTGTATAAAAGCATGAAAAAAAGTTACTCTTATCCAAAAATTGAAAAGTTTTATAATAGTTTTTTAAATGATGATTTTGTAAACATGGTATTAAATTCTGATACAGGAACAAATCATAAAGAGATTATATTTAAGAGTTTTAAAAATAGTTTTTAATGTTAAAGTCACCACCTTACAAGTGACTTTAACTCAACGTAATCAATAAACTTTAGGAGAAAATTGATCTAACGTTTTGTGGCTTAAGAAAATTATACTACTTAACTGTTAATTATTCGTTATTTTTTAATCTAGTTATTTATCTTAATATTAATTTTAGCTTAATACTAAAGTTGTAAATTTCTCATAAAATTCTGTGCAATATTTTCTGCACGACTTTTAAAAATAATTCCAAGTTCAGGTTCATATAAAGTGTCAATCACTTCAAAAAACATCACCAACCATGAACCAAATTTTTCTCTGCTTAGTGGTAGATCAAAATGTGCTCTCATAGGATTACCTTGATATTCTGTGTCTTGCAGTCCTATCATAGCCCAAAAATTAGTTAATATTTTAATATGTTCTTGCCAAATATCGCTATTTAAGTCATCGCCAAGTTTATCTTTAAAAACTTGAGCTACTTCACCATCTTCTTTTAATATCTTAGTATAAAATGTAATAACCATCTCATTAATATTCTCTTTTGTAATAGTATTGTGTTTTTTGCTAAATGTCATTTTGTTTTCTTTCATTGTTTTTTTAATAAGCATCAATTATAAATGAATAAGTTTAAATAAAATTGAAAGATATTTTAATGATACAACACTTTATTTATTAATCAATATCAGATAAAAACATTTAGATATTACACTCTTAAAATCAAAAGATAGCTATGATATAATTCTTTATAAAAATAATTATAAAGAGAATAGATGAATTTAGATAAATTAAAAGATTTAGAATCAGAATTTTTATTTAGGTACCCAAGTGGTTTTAAGGATGAAAGCTTTTTCCCTCAAATCCAAAAGTTTAAACCTGAAAAACTTGAACTTTATGCAAAAGATGTCCTAAAAAAAGAAAACTTTTCAAACCCAAATCTTGCTGTTGAAGGATTTTTTAAAACTGTACAAAAATCAGTTATGGTTTCACTTTTTGATAAATTAAAACTCAAAGATGCCATTGCCTCTTTAAACTCTTATGAAAAAGATATGCTAAGTATCGAAATATACGAGCTTTTATATGGTAATAAAAAAGAAGGCTTTGAAGGTTTAGTTAAATTTTTAGCTCAATACAACTTAGCGAAATGGACTATTATAAGTGTAACTCCTTATTGTATTAATAGGCATACGGAATATTTCATCAAACCAACTACTACAAAAATGATTATTAAATACTTTGACTTAAAAGATTGTATTTATAAACCAAGACCTAGTTTTGAGTTTTATGAAAACTATTCAAAAGCTTTAAATGAGATGAAATCCAACCTAGATGACTCACTCACCTTTGATAATGTTGCATATACAAGTTTTTTCAAAGTTGCAATAGAGATGTGCGAAGAGTAAATAAAATTAACACTCAATTAACAATTATATTATATAATCTAAAAATTTAAGGAAAACTCATGAAAAAACTACTTACTTTAGCACTTTTAAGTGCCTCTACACTTTTGGCTTCTACTCTTTTGGTTAACGATGCATATGTAAGAGCTACACCACCAGGTCTACCAAATTCTGCTGCATTTATGACTATAAAAAACGAAACTTCTAAAGATATCAATATTGTAAAAGCTACATCAAAAGTTGCAAAATTTGTTGAATTACATACACATGATATGAAAGATGGTGTTATGAAAATGTACCAAGTACCTAAAATCACTGTACCAAAAAATGGAAATGTTGTACTTAAACCAGGTGGTTTTCATGTGATGCTTATTGGGCTGTATCATCCACTTAAAAAAGG
>Ga0193963_1001241_pt1 | contig 12894 bp, 34 predicted proteins | sample FB_6_MG_FD_140359 | JGI IMG/M metagenome (GOLD analysis project Ga0193963, IMG submission 140359) | Microbial mat bacterial communities from the Broadkill River, Lewes, Delaware, United States - FB_6_MG | ecosystem: Environmental > Aquatic > Freshwater > River > Microbial mats | place: USA...
CGCTCTTTTAGGGAGATAGGATTTACATCTGGCTGATACGGCCAAAGAGGGAAGCCCCAGAATACCTATCATAATTTTTTCTATCGGGTATCAGGCCGATTCATTCATTATACACAATGCCTATCTGCTAACAATAGACTATTGCGCTTTGGTTAATGGGCTTATTCTCTCAAGCCTGGTAACTTTTTCCTTGTATCCAGCCTCAACAAGAAGGCTATCAATAGCAATTACAAAGGCGTTCTTTACGCAGCTTGATGCCGATATTTCTAACATGCTCGCTAAATGGTTTAAAGTGTCCTTTGCTTCCCGCTCTGACATCCGATCTATTAAGTTTCTGCTCATTGGCTCTCTCCTTCTCTAAACTTTTCTATATCTTCTATGTATGGAGATTCGCTCAAATCCAATTCCGCTGAGCATCTAGGGCAGAACCCGTCAGACTCATTCAGATTATCCTCGCTCATAAAGTCTCCGCAGCTCCAGCATAGAAAATAAATCTTTCCTACAGCATCTTTAAATATATAACTCATCACTCGCTCTCCTCTAGTGCTTTATTAGCCACCTGCCAAGCGCTAGAAAACTCAAATCCGCTTGGTGTTAATACTTGCTGACTGTTTTTAATTGACAGTAAAGCAGCCCTAAGCTCTGCTACTTGCTGGGTTAGCTTGTATTTTTCCTGATCGAACTTCGCATAAAGAATACACTCATCACAAAGTACTGGACCAAAAACTGTCTTTGATGCGGTTCTAGTTATCTGAAACTCACAGCTGCACTCATCGCATTCTGTTTTTTGCCAAGTATCAAATACTCTACCATCCGCCATTTTAATATCTTCACCCTTGTACTTCTTAGCCGCTGCCTTAAAGGCATTATTAGCCTTTGGCGGATTCTCTAGGGTGTTAACCATTTCTTCTGTTAGCTCTATTTTATCTTCACTCATTTTTAACCTGCCGTACTTTCTACATTATTAGGGAAGTCTAAACACTCACTAAAACCTGCACCGACCTTATCTACAGCGGTGCAAAAATCAGGGCCACCCTCTCCTACGTGGGAGTCCATGACATTCCAGATAGAACCATCTTTACTTGTGTCGTATAAAACCAAATCAGGATCTCCAATCGTGAAAAAGCCAATCCTATCACTAGGGCACTCATTCAATATCTTTTGAAGACTATCAACCCATTTTTTTTCTTTTTTGGTCAGTTTACTCACAATCTTTCTCCTCTAGTTGGGCTAGTAGGGTTTCTGCGATTCCGATAGCTTCTGAACTAACATCTTCGAGCCTGTTTTGCGGATCATCAATACAATATCCGCCAGCTAACAAGCCCTGCATAGCCAAGCCTGCGAAGTGCTCAAGCTTGGTTAAGCCATTACTTGTGATATATCTTCCGCCTGACTCCTTGATGTCGCACTGATGAGTATCTACAACCGTTGGTACTATTGGCATATCCTTATTACTTGTCATTGACTTGCTCCTTGCTGCATTGAATAACCTTTTTAACTCTTGTTACTGAGCGCTTTGTAGGGTTAAAACTTCCTTGGTAAAAGCGAGTGCCAGACTGCAAGGTGCGCCCTTCTTCTGCATACTCAGAAGACAAAATCTGCGGGAAGCATTGTTCACCAAATTTATCCTTAATGTGCGACCAAGGATTGAAGCTTATTCGCTCAAGCTTATTGCAGATAACGACATCACAATATCCAATAGGCGGCATAGCCATTGAGCAGACCGACACCGACAAACCAGCCATAAATATAATTACTTTTTTCACAATCTCACCTCTTTATTAATTAACCTTTCGATTTAACTATACGCCAATAAACCGAAAGGTCAACACGTTTTAGATATAAAGTTAGTTAGTTTTATTTAGCTGCTCATATACTTTTTTATAATCTCCATCAAACTTCTTGAATAGCCATAGTATTTTTCCGTAACTGCAACTGTATCTCGCAGCAATGCTATGAGAGCTTTCTGGTAATCCTTCCTCGTTAACGCAACCTGCTGGCCGACCAGTTCGAGCGACTTGGTATACAGGAAGAGGGGCTGGGGCCGCTTTTCTTACAAGATCGTTAGCTAGTGAAATCATATATTTAGGCTCGCTCTCATTGCTGCCAAGTGACTGACATTCTCTTTAGGCGTTGTCTGACGGCTTGACGCTTCCTGTGGTAGTGCTTTAGGTATAGGGGTGTCTATTGGCTCACCTTTCAGGATTCGATCCATTAGGATTTGATAGGCGCGCTCATAGATAGGAAAGGCACGCTCCTCGGGTAATGATTTAATTTCATAACCTTGTTTGCTAATGCGAACGGCCGCCCTAACTATTTCATGGCTCCATTTGTGGCTAGGCTTGGCATAGTTTAATACATACTCCAGGTAAGCTTGTTTAGCAGTTGGACATCCTTCTACATGGCGAACCTTGCAAGCACCTACGAATTGAGCGGGAGTAGGCATCCAACTATCATTGCTTCGGTAATAGTTCAGCGCTGGCTCAATGGCTTCATCATTTGTTATCTCACTCTCAGCAAGAAGGAGCATTAGCTGTCTTTTGTAATCGACCTCTCCACTAGCTGACCCCATCTTGTTTTTGTAGCCTTTTGTTATGACGCGTAATTTATCGCATATACGGTCTACAAACTCTTTACCTGCATAAACTCCCGAATGTTGCTGAAAATCGCCGTCACGGGCTTTCTGTGCAACCTGATTAACAATATTTGATACGTTTACTAGTCCGTTGTTATTCATTACTTATTCACCCCGTGAAATTCGTTTTCTAGACCTTCCGCCCAGTTTGTGTCTGCGTGGTCGATAAAATCTGTATTTGTTCGCTTCTCTGGGTAGTCATCATTCCATCGCTCACCGTTTAAATACGTTGTTGGGTGCATCTCTGCAAAACCTAGCTGACCAAGATCAAGACGTTTTTTAATATCGTTAATCAAGTAGTTGGCAAAGTATAATTCTGTATTAACTTTATCAAGATTCTTTTTGTTAGCTTTGAATTTAGATTTATATGCTGACAAGGCTTTTTTCTTATTAACCTTTCTCATGCCTGCTAGCCAAAACTGATCAAATGAAACTTCTAACTTATCAACAATGGGCAACGCAGTTGCACAAGTCTTTTTATTATTATCTATATCTAATCTATTCTTATCTATATCTTGCATGACATCATCTGACATTGTCATGACATCGGTGCATTTTGCACTATCGCCATCTAAGGCCTTGATATTATTTAGTAATTCTCTCATTTTTGGAGAGTTGGTCATTGATTTATCGAGTCGTTTTGCAATCTTTAGACATGTAATTGCACCATTAGACTGCTCAAAAAGCCCCAATTGCACCATTTTTTGCATCATTTCTTGCACCTTTTGCACCGTTGAACCGGTGTTTTTTGCAATCATTCTGCAATCGTGTTCTAACTCAAAGGTTACATTGTCCTTATCAACCTTGCCCACAATAAGCTCTAGGCAATACCAATAGAGCCCATACCCTTCTAATCCATAATCAAGCAAAACTTCTTGTAGTTTTGCGTCCATATTTGCATTTGCATCGTGTTTGTACCACAGCATGATATACTCCAATTCTAGGTTGTTTGTTAAGCCCTGTTAGCGCAGGGTTTATTTATGCTTGCTTTAACTTACGTTCGATTAAGTTGTTAAGGCTTCGACCTTCTTTCTCTGCCTGCTCTTTCAAGTCCTTCAATAAATCAAGTCCTAATCGAATTGTTGTTACCTTCTTAACTGGCTTTAAGTTTCGTTTTTTATCGACTCGCATTTTATAGCTCCTTAGTTAATTTCATGATCGATTATAATACTTTGTATTCACTTTGCAATGTATATTTACAGTAGGCACAAAAAAACCGAACTTAATCGGCTGGGGAGTGTTAGTCTATCAGATCATGCTCTTGAATGTCAGCCCATTCAGCATAAAGCTTAACTTCTTCTAGTCTATCCTCTGCCTTCGATTTGTTTTTATAACAGCCTTCTACCTGGTCTTGACTGCCCCAATTTGCAATAACAATATAAACATTCATAATAATTTCCTTTGCCTATTGGCGGTTGGTTAAGCCCCATCAAAGACAGGGCGGGGTGGTTATTTAGGATCGGCCAATAATTTTATTACTATGTTAACTTCGAAGAAAAAATCTACCTGAAATTTATCTGTACAGCCAACCAGTCTGGCCATTCCATTTTTTACAATAACCTTTCTTTCACCGCAACCATGCAGGGGTTTTGTTAAATATAATCCATCTTTCATCACTCAGCCCCTTTGATATTGTTGGCGTGGTCGTGTATTAGTTCGCTTGAATATGCAATATCACCATTAGGAGTCTCGCAGGAATGCGCCTTATCCATAATGCTCATCACAGCCTCAGCGCGAATGTCTGCTAGGGTTTGGGCGGGGGTTTTGCGTGCCTCAGCTATCACTATATCAATACTGCGCTGATATACGCTTAGCGATGGCTCAAAGCCTGAGTTATTTTCCTTGGCGCATGACATATCAAGTATTTCAACCTGTAGGTTATGCAGCTTAGCCCTTAACTCATCGTTTTGGGCTTGTAGGTCGCACTCATTGCACTGGCGTTTTAATCGACCATGCTCACAAGGTCTTGGTAGTGTTTCTTTCATGCTTTCTCCATAGCAATTAACACAAGCATTAAAAGGCATCATTGGCGCGTAAATAGCGCCTACCTCCATTGTTTCAATGTAAGGCTTATAGTTTCCGCAATTACATTCTTTCATAGCTTCCTCTCTATTTGTGTTGGGTTAAACTCTCATTCAATCGCTTGGTTATGCAGCCTGATAGGACTACATCGAATAATTCTGGGTTGGTTTTAAACCAGTCCGCTAGTGTTGATTTTGGCTTGTTTGCCAATCTGGACATTTCATCCATTCCAGATAATCCACAAGACTTAGATTTCTTTGCTGGGGTTAGATTCATTTTGAGATAATCTCATCTATTGCAGATATTGCAGACTGTACACAGTTTGCGGTATGCGTATCGCCAAGCTCATCTAGCCAAAAAGCTACTTCTGGTCGATCTTTATTAAAGATGGTTGAGCATGAAACAGTGTACCCTTTATGCTCAAACTGAAAGCACGCCTTAATTTTTTCGTTGTTAAGATTTAATATTCTTGCCTGCACAATTTCGTTCCTTTCGTTAGTTGATGAATTGATAGTAGCACGACTATCGTTAGAATCAATAGCAAAACAAACGAAATACTAAAAATAAGCAAAAATAAACCAATAGCGGTACAATAAGACGTGCTTCGGCATTACCCGACAAAGCCCGCTAGCTTGGTTAGTAGCGGGCAACTATTCGGAATTTCCTAATGGTTCGATTGACGGCACACACTAGTAAGGTGAGATATGAAATATCAGGAAGAGGATTTTTTAGTATGAACGAAGAAGATTTTCCACTAGACAGGCGACCAGGTATTTAAAATGGATATTCGACCAAGCATTTAAAATAAGCCCCGAAGCCTCTGATATAAGCTCAAATTGACGGGGCATTCTTTTACTTATTCTATATGACCTTCGTATGTAATCCATCTATGGCCAGTGGCTAACTCAGCAACTCTTATAGACCTCCTTGCTTTTTCATTCCGAAATCTAGGCTCGTAAACAGTTATGGATGAATCTTCATTAACCTGGCATTCATAATCGCCTGTTAGTATATTTGTTTCATCTCCAAACTTACTCGCTGATCCGTGAAATCGGACCATAATCGGACTGCATCCTGGCACTCCTTTTAGATTTGCATCAAACATATTTTATCTCCGTTTATCTCTGCTAGAGCTAACCAGGGGCGCTTGATTGGGCTTTAGGTTCCAATCAATAGCTTCATTGCAGTTATAGCAAAGCTGCTTGTTAATACTGCTAAGCTTCATTGTGGTCTTGTGCTGGCATGGCTTAGGATGCTTAACCCTTGATCTGCGAATAAACCAGATATAGGCAGAGTAACCCATCCCAAGCACTAGGTTAGTCAGGGTTATTATGGTTAGAGTTAGTAATAGGCCGTTCATTTGCTCACGCTCAGGCGCATCATCATTTCAATGTTTGCCGCTAAGAAGTCGCCATTATTTCGCTTGTACGCATTAGATACGAATTTTTCAGACATTCCGTACAGTTCGGCTAGTTCTTTTCGCTTACATGGATTGCCGATAATATCCCGGTACTCAAAACTCAGGTAGGTGCGTTTAGACTTTCGGATGCTGTAACCAGGCGCAACTTCAAGCTCTCGATTCATATCAAGTCGAGCAAGGCAGGAGGCAGCAATACTGTTCTGGCCACTAATTCTATTCGCGTGATGTCGCGCTATGTTGTTGATGCTCATTATTGAAGTTCCATGTCCTTATCGTTCCAACCACCTAACCACCAGTGTTTAAGGTTTGATTCTGACTCACCGAAAGGGCAATTTTGCTTAGAATCACCCTCTTTACGTGCTAGACGACCTTCTCTATATGCGTCTTGTGTTTGTTGGCGTGTTGGCATTATTCCTCCTCCTTAATGCAGGCGATTACGAATTCAACTTCTGACACACCAAAAGCAGCGGCTAGCTTTGTAATTAAAGCAGTATGTCCGCTGGTTTTCTGTCCAAGGTTCTGAGTGTGAGCAAGCGACTTATTGCCTAAGCGCTCCTTAATCTCACGCCATTTAAGACCCTGCTCTTTCTTAAAGTGCTGAACGCCTTTACCGATAATAATCATTAAAATATATTCCTATTTGTTATTGACGTTAACGAGTATAAGGTATAATCTGTCTACAAATCAACAGGAATTAACAAAGAGGGTTAATTAAATGAATGAACCATATAAGGCAGATAGTCCAGCTTGGCGGGTTTCAGGTTTAGCAGAGCATTCGAGCGAACTGGTATCCGTAGTGAATCGTGGTGATGTTGTTCAATATGACAATGAGCAGCTTGATAGCATTGCTGTATTAATGGCTATCATTGAAGAGGATAGCGATCTAGCCAACAAGATTCTGTCAGAAATGATTATTAAAGATAAAGATGATGCGGAAGCATTCGACAAGAAAACACAGGAGCTAGCAGAAGAAGCGGCTCGCAGTTATAAAGGGGAATATGATGCATAATAGTGCCGCTGAATTTATTGATGGTCAGAGAGCTTGTGTTGAAGGTCGCTTATGCCTTGTAGGTTCATCTGATGACTTTAAAGCTGGTTTTGGTTATCAGTATGAGCTTGAGCAAATAGCAGAGCACAATCCAAAACTTGCAAAAAAAATTAAACAAACAAAGGAGATTTGCAAATGAAAAACGTATTTATTGATATTGAGACAATACCAGGTCAAGGCAATTTGGAGTTATATCTAGCAGAGGCTAAGGCGAATTTTAAAGCGCCTAGCTCGATGACAAAGGGTAAAGCCTGTGAAGACCTTGGGTTGACTGGTGATAAAGCAAAATACACCAGTAAGGATGATGCCATTCGTCTTTGGTGTGAAAAGTTTAGTGAAGAAAAAGCGCCAGAAGTGGCGGAGTACGAGTGGCGCAAAGAGGCTTTAGACGGTGCCAAGGGCGAGTTGTGGTCTATTGCGTGGTCAGTTGATGGTGAAATGAAACAGATTGATCGTGGCGAACTGGATAAATTAGAAAATGAAGCTGGGTTTTTGGCTCGTTTTTATGGTTTGCTAGCCATTCAATTAACCACTGAAAAGTCACACAATATCCAGCAGGCTAATTTTGTCGGGCATAATGTTGTTTTTGATATTAAGTTTATTTTGCATCGCTCAATCATTCTGGGTGTTAAGCCTGTCTGTGAGCTGCCTTTTGATGGTTATCATGGACGTGACTATTTTTGCACTAGTAAAGCGTGGGCGGGCATTCGTGACCGTATTTCACTAGATAACCTATGCAAAGCCCTAAATCTATCAGGAAAGGGTGATATTGACGGCTCGAAAGTGTGGGATGCGCTGAAAGATGGGCGTTATGCTGATGTAGCTGAGTACAATATTGATGATGTTGAGAAGGTTATTCAGGCCCACAAAAAACTAACATTTAGGGTTTAGCGTATGGATAATATAGCGATAGCGTTGCAGGCTCCGTTTGAGGCTCGTGATATTGAGTGGAGATCACAACAGGCGGGCGCTAAAAATGGCAAGCCTTGGGCTATGGTTTTAGCCTACGTTACAAATCGAGCTATAATGGCAAGGCTTGATGAGGTGTTTGGCCCTCTTGGGTGGCAGAATGAATACCGAGACATTGACGGCGGGAAGGGTGTTGAGTGCGGAATTAGTGTTTTTAACTCAACTACTAACCAATGGGTTACTAAGTGGGACGCGGCAGACTCGACGCAAGTTGAGGCAACAAAAGGTGGTCGCTCTGGGTCGATGAAACGGGCAGCTGTCCAGTGGGGTATTGGTCGCTATTTGTATAATCTTGACGCTGCGTTTGCCCAGTGCTTTTCAGGCAATATGCCTAACAATGTTCGCGCTGTTAAAACTAAGTTTAAAGGTAATGGCTGTCAGGATATTTACGGCTACTTCATAGTTCCAGAGCTGCCTGCATGGGCGCTACCTATTCAAAAACAACAAACCAACGCGGGCATATAACTCGCACAACAAAGAGAGAAAGTAATGGGACGTTCAGTAAATAAAGTACAAATCATCGGCACGCTAGGTCGTGATCCTGAAATGAAGTATTTACCATCGGGAAGCGCGGTAGTTTCTGTAAGCGTAGCAACTGACGAAAGCTATCAGGATAAGCAGTCAGGGCAGAAAGTAGAAAAGACAGAGTGGCATCGCATGACAGCTTTCGGCAAGGTGGCGGAAATTATTGGCCAATACCTGAAGAAAGGCTCGAAGGCATATTTTGAGGGTAAGCTCCGCACTAATGAGTATGAAAAAGATGGCATTAAGCGTTATTCAACCGAGATCGTTATCAATGACATGATGATGTTGGATGGTAAGCAAGAAGGCCAGCAGCCACAGCAAAACGGCCAGCAATTCCAGCAAGCCCCGCAGCAGGCTTTTGCTCCACAGCAGCCACAAGCGCCGGCAGGATTTAACCAGCAAGCATACGACCAACAACAAGCACGGCAGACACAGCCACAGCAGGCACCTCAAGCAAATTTCAACCAGCCCCAGCGGTAGGGGCGCAAGTACCGCAAAAGGATAATAACTTTGATGCTTGGGATGATGATATTCCATTTTAACCACTAACCAAGCGCTCTATGTGGGCGCTATAACCTAACAAAGAGTGAATGATTATGAGAGATTACCAGCAGCGAGTAATTGAAGAGAAAAAAGAACTTGACGAAAAAGCGCGCGGGCTTAGCAACTTCATTGGACTTAATAAGGAGTTCTTAGGGATTGATAAGAACAGTCAAGAGCTAATGAAGGAGCAATGCGAAACCATGTGGGAGTATTCAGAAATACTGGGTAAGCGAATCGCATTATTTAAAGACTAAATAAAGCCAAAGTAATGGGGCATAACAAGTTAATTAATAAGAGGGTTTAAAGATGAGTGAAAAGTATAATTTAAAAAGCATTATGGATATTGTTCGTAAGGTTCCTGAGGATCGTATCGAGGACTGTCTTGATGAGTTGTGCCAGCTTGTTAGAAATACATCAGCTATGTGGAATCAAGCCAAGAAAGCTTGTGAGCAGAGTGGTATTGATCTTACAGATGAATTAGTTAAGCTTCCTGACGCAATTGATTGGATTGACGATAATCTTGGTCAAGTTACTGCTGAGGTTAAGATTACTGAAGATGGCGACAGCATTACTTTAAAAACTAAGCTTTAACCAATAACAGCGCCTTTAGGGGCGCAACATAGGTGATATATGGAAGTAATACACGAACCATGGACAAAGAAAGGCGCGGTTATTGGCGGTCAAGACGACTGCGTAAATGAAGTGAATGCGATATACAAAGAAATTAACCCTGATGTTAGTTGGGATAATGTAAACGATGAAGACCGTTATGACGCTGCTGTAATAGCTAATGCGGCAATTAACAAGATGATAAGAGGGTGATATGAAAGAGCAATACAAAATACTGGCAGCCAATGCGCGAAAGATAGCGATGGATTACGAAAATAAGGCCATGGCATTTTCAGCGGAGGGCGGCCATCATGAGTCTAAAGAGATGAAGAAACTAGCAGATCATCATAAGAGTGAAGCGACTAAATACATGCAGGCTGCGGAGAATTTATAATGTTTAAGTTTAGCGAACGAAGCAATGAGCGTAAAAAAGGCGTTGATGATCAGTTAGATATGGTTTTCAGGGAGGCTATCAAGGTTAGTCCTATTGATTTCGGCATACCTGGTCATGGTGGCAAGCGAACGGATAGCGAGCAAAACGAATTGTTTGTTAAAGGGGTATCTAAATGCGACGGGTTCGAGATTCGCAGTAAGCACCAAGACGGAAAGGCTTTAGACTTTTATGCTTTCGTTAACGGACAGGCTAGCTGGCGACCTCATCACTTAAGCATGGTTGCCGGTGCAATTATGGCTACTGCTAATCGTCTTTATGATGATGGAATGATTAACATCAAGTTGAAATGGGGTGGTGAGTTCGGCTCTGATGAGCTTGACGGCTGGGATATGCCACACATCGAGATTAAGGAGTGAGCATGAGTAATATTGTATCAATAAAGCCTAGTTCTGATGTAAAGCAAGGGCTTCAGAATATAGTTGATTCTTATGATGGCGAAGATAACGCAACCGTTTTGATGGGTGGTAAAATTTATCACTTAGGATGTGTTTCTGATGAGCAGGCTGTAACAGATGCGCTTTGGAACCTGTCTACAGCAACCTACAAGCTAATGGCGGCTGCTCATGGGGATTAAGGATTAAATATGAGTGATTATAAAGATGAGCAAATAAAATTCCTTTGGTCTCTTCTGGATGATATATCAACTGCTGGGGATATGTTTAAGCCAGAAGTTAACGAATACTTTAAATACGTTAACTCCGTTTGTGAGAAAAGATCAAAGGTTGCTAATAGTGACGGGTACAGTTTATTCATTAATAAAGAGGCGTAATTTGCACACTAAAGCCCTTATGCTAGAATAGCCAAAACTACATAGGGCTTTAACATGCCATTACTTATGATTGTCAAGAATGCCATTGGCGCAATTGCAATGTATTACTTGAAGAAAAACGCGCCTGAGTTACTAGTAGATGGCGTTATCGAAGGTCTAGATAAGCTGGCAGACATTTCAGAAACAAATTACGATAATGATGCGGTTGATAAGCTCCGTAAAGATCGTGAAGATTACATTAAGATTTTAAGAGGGTTTCTATAATGCCAACTAAACCAGTGCGCGGACAACGAGCAAAAACTAACGCAAAGAAGAAGCCTAAAAAGCTAGCCATGCCAGGCGGTAACGGAAAGAAGAAAAAACGCCATGCTTAGTGCAATAGGTGCGGCCTTGCTGGTTTTCGCTCTGGTTGTAAATATCCTGCATCGGTCAGGCTATCGCGTAATGATATGCCTAATCGTTATTCTTTCCACAGCAGTTCATACTCACTTTTTTTATAATGACGTTTCATTCTCATATTACGGAACGGCGGCAATAGCTAATCTTTGCGTAATACTATTTCTCTCGCTTGCCTCTAAGTCACCGCTAGCTACTAGTATTCAGATTATTAATTTAGCTGGTATAATTGTCAGCATGGTAGGTTATGTCATGTATGAGACATACCAAGAGGCGCACGCGTATAACGCAATGGCATTCTCACTAATAATAATAGAATTCCTGAGATTGATAGTAAGGACTAGTAATGACAGAATTCATGATGTATGCGAGGATGATAGGCTGCATCATGGTCTTTCTGTTGATGGTAATATCAGCAATTCGACTAATACAAGCAGATGCAAATGAGCGAAGAATTAAAGCACAGCGTAATGTCGCAAGCCCAGTCAGTAGCAGACGCGGCGGCAAGTAACCCAAAGATCGCGATGGTTGTTGCTACCGGTACGACTGGAATAGGCATTGACCTAGCTATAATTCAATCATTGCAGCCGATTGTGGCAATGATAGCGGCGCTGCTTGGTATTACTTTGACAATAATATTGATAATTAGAAACACTCTAGGCACATTACGGGAAAGAGCGGAGTACAAAAGGAAGTTAAGGGAAATTGAAGAGTCTAAACGTTCTCTGTAAGCTAGGCTTTCACAAGTGGAGAAAATCAAAACGATACATGGACAGCCCGCTAGCATATCAATGCCAGCGGTGCGGAAAGCATGATATTAGGGTTTAACCTTTTTGGGCTTTAGTGGCTCGCTCATCTTCTTACCATTCAAAACATCTTTCTTATAGTTAGCATTCATTTGTTCCTTGGCCGTCATGGATCGACACCTGGTATTATCCTCGATAACTTCATAGCTGCCACCGCTGGCAATATGCGCCTCAACTAATAATCTTATCTCCTCAGCTTCACTAATCTTTGCACTGGTTAACGATGGCGGCTTAGGTGCTGGATTATTAGTTCTAGTTTCTAGCAGTTCAGAATGATTCATTTTATTTTCCTCTTATATGTTGCGTTCTGGTTATATTGGATATAGTATTCATATTAGAAATTAAGTCAATACAAAGAGGGTATAAAAATGAGTAAGAATTACGTTAAAGAATACAAGGGTTATACTGTTCCAGAAGGGGCGACTCACTATAATGAGGATTTTAAGGCTTTTTATAAAACGATCTCCTCAGAAGGAAGGGCTTACTTTTCGGCAAAGGAAAATGATTGGCTTTGGGTTACGGGTTCTGATATTGGGTTTAAGGAATCAATAGAGCTACCAGAAGAACCAACCCAAGAATGGGTAGATGGGTTGCCTACTTTAAATAGTGAGGTGTTTCTAAGTGATGAGGATGGTCACCTGTTTTCATCTGCAAGCAATGAAAAGGTCTCTATCGCTGAGGATGAGGTTCTAGTTGTA